>OBEQ012467409.1_pt1 | contig 17586 bp, 18 predicted proteins | sample 1670901 | NCBI WGS metagenome assembly OBEQ01 (sample SAMEA104232315, study PRJEB22302) | groundwater metagenome | biome: forest; feature: aquifer; material: groundwater | place: USA | collected 2011-08-07 | depth 5.4 m
AGAGTCAAAGGAACAAGCTGAGGAAGCACGTACAGAGGCTGACAAGTCCTAAGACGACCCGCCACTATGGCAATGGAAATCCGTTGGCCATGGTCGGCGGTTTTCTATTTTTAGACCCACCAAACTCTCTCAACTCCACCACCATCCTCACTAACCCATAGATTCTCAAAAGTTCGGAAAACGTGGTATCTGGCGAGCATAAATGTCTCAGAGCTGTAGAGTGAGATTGTGTAACTCTCTGACAGTGGTACACTGGGTGTATGGTAAAAAGCTTAGAAGGAGTCTCTCACTCTGTACTACTAACAGGATTAGTTCTCATTATAGTTTTAGTTGGGACTTATTACTATTATCAAAGTAAACAGAATAATGTAGCACTCATAGATAGCAAGGCCCATATGCCATACATAACAGATGTAATTAAGGAAACGGAACAGAATACTAATTTCCGAAAAGTTCTTTTTACGGGCACGAGAAGCCAGCTCGTTGTCATGAGTATTTCTCCCGGCGGAGAGGTCGGTGAGGAAACACATACGTATACTGAACAGACTTTATTCTTTTTGAGTGGCAGCGGAAAAGCAATTTTGGATGGAAAAGAAAGTCCGATTCAGGCAGGTAGTGTCGTTGTGGTAACACCGGGCACAAAACATAATTTCATAAATACAGGTACCGTCGCGCTTAAATTATATACCGTTTATTCCCCACCAAATCATATGGATGGACTTATTGAAGCCACAAAAGCAGATGCGGACGCAAATGTTCAGGACGAGGAATACGGCAATCAACCAAAATAAGATTCTGACATCAATGCGTCAGGGGAGCCAAAAGAGACGAACGAGGTTAAAAGCCTCGTTTTGTTTTTGTACAGATGAGATATCTTTATCACCCATTAAGACTTATCCACAGTCAAAAAACAACCTCTATAAAAAATGTTATCATATTTTTAATTAGCGGTTATTGAAAAGCTGTCGTGGTGCCTAACGCTTTGGTTTTCATTTAATCTTTAGTTCGTGTGCCAGACAGCCCATAATGCATGGAAACTTTTAAACAAGTTCCGCGTGGTGTGGCGGTTTTGTCTTTAATAGTAATGTTCGGCCTGGGCGGACCGATTGCCGCACTCGCGGCATCAGACCCAGGGCTAGCTTCAGCGGCGACCTTCTCTGTCCTGGCCCAAACGGCAATTACCGGCACGTCTACCATATCTGGAAACGTCGGAATAAATAGCACCGGCGCCGGGATTACTGCGTTAACGGCCGCGAATGTAGGCGGCACCATATACTCGACTAACGGAGCCGCGCCAAGCACGGCGATATTACCGGCTTCTGTGCAAGCTGATGCTTCCACTGCGTACACAACAAATATTCCCGGCCAAAGCGCGACCGGCAGTATCGGCCCCGTTCTCGATGGGCTTATTGTTACTCCCGGTGTCTATGACATTGGAGCCGGACGATTAAACGGCGGCATACTTCACTTAAATGGGCCGGGTATCTATATATTCAGGGCATCCAGCGACCTAATATCTTCCGGTTCTATTAGTTTGGAAAACGGGGCTCGGGCGTGTGATGTGTATTGGCGCGTGCAGACTCTGGCCACAATCAATGGCAGTTCGTTTACCGGAACAATCCTGGCGGGTACAGGCGTTCATTTTGGCGCCAACGTCGCCTTAGACGGCCGAGCTCTGGCAGTCGGCGGTGATGTGACGCTGTCCAGTGGCACTATTTCGGGACCCTCATGCGCGGCGCCACCGCCCGCATCATCTCCGAAACAACCGGCGACAATCAATGTCGTCAAAGTGGTCGTCAATGATAGTGGCGGTACCAAGGTCGTTGGCGATTTCCCACTCTTCGTCAACGGCACGCCGGTCGTCTCTGGCGTGACCAATACCTTTCCCACAATATCTGGCATTTATAGCGTGACTGAGACCGGCAGTTTCAACTACACCCGAACGTTCTCCGGCGATTGCGACTTGAACGGGCAAATGAACCTGACTTCAGGCCAAAACAAGTTCTGTATCGTCACCAATAATGATATCGGCGCTCCAGTGGTTCCTCCGGTGCCACCCCTCATTGATGTCGTAAAAACAGCGAGTCCGTTGGCTCTGCCAGACGGGCCCGGGCCAGTGACCTATACATACACCCTGCGCAATATAGGAACGGTCCCGGTGACTAATGTGACCATGGTCGGCGATACCTGCAGCCCAATAAACCTTGTCACGGGCGATACGAACGGCGACTCGAAGCTTGATATTAATGAAACCTGGACATATCGCTGTTCCACGACACTCTCGGCAACGCACACGAACACCGTAACTGCTACGGGCTGGGCTAATGGTATTAGCGCGGTTGATATCGCAACCGCAACAGTCATCGTGGGCGCGCCAATCGTGCCACCGTTGATTCATGTGACGAAAGTTCCAAACCCACTGACCTTAGTCGCCGGAGGCGGACCAGTGACCTATACCGAAAAAATCACCAACCCGGGGACGGTGGCATTAACAGGAGTTACCCTTACTGATAATACGTGCAGTCCCATGAACTATGTTTCTGGCGATACGAACGGTGACTCGAAGCTTGATGCCACCGAAACATGGACATATACGTGTACCACAAGACTCACGAAAACTATGACCAACACGGCTATCGCGACCGGCACCGCCAACGGCCTGACCGTTAGAGATTTTGCGATTGCCACGGTGACCGTAGGTGTAGCAAAGCTGCCAAATACCGGGCTTGCTCCCGAAAAAACGGGCCTGGCTCAAATAGTAGCGACACTGCTAGGTATCTTAATGCTGGTTTCCATCTCATTGGTCCTCCGTAATTCCGGAAAACAGACCTAGTCCGTGTCCGTTTTCTCCAGTTCATGTTATCAAGACGAACATTGTTGATGGGCGTTATCGCAGTGGCGTCTCTTTACGCGCCATTGTATAGTGGGACCAAGTTTAGCATAATGAATATGATAGCGGTCGACATCGATAATAAGACTATGATCTGTTACAATATTCTTAGTTTTAAGAATGCGTAAGTTTTGCGCTCTTGAAACGTCAGCAACATATATAGAGGGTCGATATATAACATAATCTTTGAGAAAAATCCCCACCCTTGGTGGGTCAAACAAATTATTAATCAAATATTTCCCACAGATCAAGTCTTTAGATCTTCTGGGTTATATTTCTAATCAAAATGAAAAAATTACTAACAGCAGGACTAATAACTACTCTGGTGTTGGTGGCAGCTTCGGTAAGTGCCCGGAACGGCAATCAGGATAATAAAGGTGAGCAATCATCTTCAAGGATGCATGGACAAAATGACAACAACAACGAACAAAACCATAACGATAACAAGAATGCTAAAAACATCTGTATCAAACCAGCTCATAATGCATTTCGAGAAGCCAATAAGAACGCTGAAAAATCGTTCCAAACGGCTTTGAATAATGCTCGGAAATCATTCAACGACGCCATGAGGACGGCTCAAAATTCTTTCGGCGATGATCCGAGTAAAGAAGTTGCCTTTATCGCAGCCAAAAGATCAGCCGAAGATACCTTGACTACTGCCAAGAGGACCGCTGAAGATACTTGGACAGCCGCTAAAAGAGCAGCCGAAGATACCTTTAGAGCCGCCCAACGTGCCTGTAAGGCAGTGGTCAGCCCATCACCATCGCCTAGCCCAAGTCCGACAGCAACACCAACACCAAATCATTAAGAGGCACAATAAAAACCGATCTTTTAGAGATCGGTTTTTATTTACTCGGAAATCTTAAAACTGATAAGTTATTAGAAAACTAGGTTATACCATTTGGATAGATTCTGCAAAGTACGTGGATTGTTCTTGTTTAGGAGTTGTGCTATATTGATAGGATAAGCAATTAATCAACTGCTGTGATATCTAGCAACCTAGTTTCTGGGTACCAATCAGCCGTTATAAGATCTACATGAAAATATTTAAACAGGTTTCAGGAGGTGTGGCGGTTTTGTCTTTGGTGCTTGGTATAACCGGTCCAGTTACTGTGTTCGCGGCGGGTCCAGCAACAGTCAACCTTGGATCAGCTGGTAATTTTGTGATTCTGGCAAAAACAGGAATCTCAACTACTGGAAACACCTCCATTGTTGGGGATCTTGGAATTAGTCCGGCAGCCGCGAGTTATCTAACTGGATTTGCATTAACCCTTCCTGCCGCCAGTGCATTTTCCACGTCGGCTTTAGTAACTGGAAAATTATACGCACCCGGCTATGCGGATCCAACTCCTGCCAACTTGACCACAGCAGTACTCGACATGCAAACCGCCTACACCGATGCCGCTGGACGGACACTACCTACTGCGACTGAACTGGGTACTGGAAATATTGGTGGTTTGACCATTGCACCAGGACTTTATAAATGGGGTACGAGTGTGACCATACCAACGGATGTGACTCTCTCGGGTGGTGCAAATGATATCTGGATTTTTCAGATAGCGCAAAATCTTAATATTAGCCCCGCTACAAAAGTAGTCCTCGCCGGTGGCGCACAGTCTGCTAACGTTTTTTGGCAGGTCGCAGGACAGACAACACTGGGAACGACGGCTGTCTTCAATGGAAATATATTGGATCAAACAGCGATTGTACTGAACACCGGTGCAACACTGAATGGCAGAGCGCTCGCACAAACTGCAGTTACGTTAGATTCAAATGCTGTTACCAAGCCAGCGCTGGCCAGTGGTGGAACACCTACACCAAGCCCAAGCGTTATGCCATCAGTGACACCAACGCCTTCTGCAACTCCGACTCCGGCTTCCCAGCAACTTTTCAGACAGATTAATGATGCTAAAGTATATTTACTTCAAAACGGCCAGTTACAATGGATAAAAACTCTTCAAGATTTTACTAACGCTGGTTATAGTTGGTCTAATATTCAAGTGGTAACACCTGCCCAGTTAACTCAAGCAGGAACCATAACATTCAAAGTTAATGCCAAAGCTCTTAATGTCCGAGACCAGGGCTCAATGAATGGCAAGATTATATCCAAGGTTTATCTAGGTAATACCGTCCAAGTAGTAACAACCAAAAAGGGATGGTCCCAGATTATGCTATCATCCGGACAAACTGGCTGGGCATACTCTGCATACCTAGTTCAGTAGTCGTTTTTGATCATAAAATAGGCGGGCCTAAATATATGTAAGAAAGTAGAACCCGGGACGTCCTACATCAAAGGAGGTCGATATAAAATTACTACTAAAACATAATATACAACCCAATTATGAATATTAAAAAACTATTATTTACTTTAGCTGTTCCGTTAGGTGCCGCTACTATTGTGGCAGGGTTCGTTAGTGCCCATGGCACATCCCCAACTTTTTCTCCTACATTCCCCGCGCTAGGTCAGCAAAACCAAGACAATGATGTTGAGGTTGCCGATGATAACACAAAGGTTGACGTCGAGTCTGACAATAAAAACGAAGTACTTCAGAACAATGACCATGCAGACGGTACCAGTGTAGGCGACGACAAGGAAAATAAGGATGATGAACAAGCGGATACAGAGCTCAATGATGACGACACTAGTGTACGATGATGCACTAGTAAACTAATAAGCCCTTTCAGGGGCTTTTTGGTTGTTTTGTGCCCAAACTTTGATATAATATACTAATGTTTAAGAGGGGCGGACTCTATATCCGTAATATCACGTTCGGCATTGCCGATAGTCTCGTTTCAACGGTGGGCCTACTTTCAGGCATTGATGCCAGTGGCACAACGCGGCAAGCTATTCTCCTTACTGGTATCGTCTATGCCTTTGTCGAGGCCTTTTCTATGGCTGTCGGCAGTTTTATTTCGGAACAATCCGCAGAAGAGTATGCAATCAAGGGTGAGGTGGCTAATCGCCAGCCATTTGTTGCTGGAAGCATCATGTTCGTCTCCTTTATTGTGGCATCATTTATTCCAATCGCTCCTTACTTTTTTCTAGATTCTGCTCAGGCCTTGTGGTTATCTATAATTATTTCTATAATCGCCCTACTGATTGTCGGACTTGTTAGTGCAAAAATTGTGAAAGTTAACATGCTGAAACATAGTATCAGGATGGCGCTTTTGGGTGGTATGGCGATAATTATTGGTGTAGTTGTTGGTAAATTAGTTAGATAGGAATACGGCATAGATATAGTAGGAGATGCTGGAATTGGATTTTCCACCATGGAATAGCTGGCTATATTTACCTCATTGCTGTATATTTAAAATTAATAAACTAACCAAAATACAATGAAAAAACTGATTATAGTTCTCGTGGTCTTGGCGGTTGTCGGTGTTGGCGCATACTACATGCTTTCGAATAACGGTTCGGGTGGGACTCCAACCTACTCTCTCGTACCAACTAACACCGTGGCTAGCAATACTCCGGTACCAACGACGAAGACACCGACGCCAACAGCAACAACCACGCCAAAAACTTCAGTCTCTAAAACTCCAGCACCATCAAGTGTTACGATCAATATCGCCAATTTTGCATTCAATCCATCGACTCTAACCATTAGGAAAGGTACTAGGGTGACTTGGACGAACAGCGACACTGCACCACATACGGTTACTTCTGACTTGGGCAACCTTCTCCGCTCTTCAACTTTGTATCCAGGCCAATCGTTTAGTGTTACCTTCGCAAACGCAGGTACTACAAACTATCACTGTACCTTTCATCCAACAATGAAAGGTAGCGTCGTCGTTACAAACTAACAAGCGGGGAGTTGATAAATCTTTCTTAGACTATATAATAAAAATAGTTGGAATAAAAAACCTAAAGGAGGAATACTCTTGCTAAAGACGCTAACATTTATCCTTGTGGTAATTATCTTCGTGGTAGCAATGGCTAACGCTCCGAGCAAGAAGTCAGCGCGACTTGATTCTAACGAGCCATCGGCTGAAGAAATCTTAAAACTCCTTAACAATTGTAAAAAAGTTGGCGGCGATTACAATATGGAAAAGTATGTGCCAGCCGCTATTCCAATCTGTAAATTGAAGGGGGCTTATTATTGGAAGGCGGATATGAGTGTGGATTGTGATGGCATTGCTAGTGACCAATGCAATGTAAACACTGATTCTGACTATCAAAACCATACAACTCTCACTACTTCTACTGGTGAACCGCTCAATGCAGCCACTTTACCATATGCGGTTATTCCTCAACCAAGCGGTCGCTGGGATTATCGTGTTAATAATATTAAACTCGGAGCGGTGGTTGTTGTCATCTACAACGGCCAAGTGCGCTATGGTGTTTTTGGCGACACGGGAGGGCCCGATATCATAGGTGAGGCTTCCTATGCAATGGTAAAAAGTTTTGGCCTGAATCCGAATCCGAACATAAATGCCGTGCCAACAATCGCGGTTACATATATTGTTTTTCCTGGTTCCCATGTTTCACCAGTCGAGAGCCATGAAGCAGCGATGGTACTGGGAGTGCGATTGCTAAGTAAATTGATTCGGGATAATACACCTGAATAAACCGGACATTAGTCTCTATCAGACAAATTCCGGTTTTTTGCTATTTTTAACCCAAAATAGTACAATTAATGCATGTCCACCTCTATAAAAGGTTACAACTTTGACGGTGACCCAGACGGTCTGAAGTTTGTGCAATTTTTAGATGACAACGAAATCCAAACTATCAGATACTGCGTCGACAATAAGGGAGAAGCTCATATCAGAGACCAGAAAAACAACCATCTTGAGATTACTAAATCTGGTGAGGGTGTTTACGTAATTAGCAAAACTGCAGCTACTTCTTCGGGCTGGTTTTAGACAAGCGCCTAGCCCAAGAGTTTGAGCATGAATCTCAAAAAAACTAAATTAAGTTTTATCATACCTGCACACAACGAAGCGGCTTACATCGGCCGCTGTTTGCAATCAATCCTCGCCGAGATCAAGCTCGGTCAATACAATGCAGAAGTTATTGTTATTAATAACACCAGTACAGACAAGACGAGAGATATTGCACAATCATTTAACGACGTCAAAGTTGTGGATGAGCCACGCAAGGGTGCTGTTTATGCTAGACAAACCGGCTTCAAGGTAGCAGTTGGGGATTATATTATTAGCATAGATGCAGACTCAAGAATCCCCGCGGGATGGGTTCAAACCGCACTTCAAGAATTTGCTGAACAAAAAACACTCGTTGCCGCCAGTGGTCCGGTAGAATATTATGATGCATCGCCGGCATTGAATCGGGCTGTCCGCTGGTTTTATATAATTGGTTTCGGCAGTTATCTAGTGAACCGCTTTGTATTGCAAGTCGGGTCTATCCTTCAGGGTGGTGCCTTTATTGTCAAAAGATCTGCACTGGAAAAAATCGGTCATCGCTACAGCGCTAATTTTGAATTTTGGGGAGATGATATTGACCTCGCTCGCCGGTTATGCGAGATTGGCGATGTAAAATTTACCTACAAACTAAAATTTGCCACATCAGGTCGTCGAGTTATTGCAGAGGGACCAATTATTATGGGCACGCGTTATTCAATGAATGCCCTATCAGCTACGTTTCTCAAGAAACCCTACACCAAGCATTACATTGACGTTCGGTAGGATTATCAATTATGACTGATTTTTCAATCGCCCTCCAATGGATTATTCATCATGGCTATGTCCTGATGTTTTTGGTTATGCTGGCAGAAGGACCAATTATCACAGCGGTTTCTGCTTTTGCTGCTTCACTGGGGTTTTTTAATATTTGGATTGTTTTTGTGCTGGCCATCCTTGGTGACTGGGGTGCCGACTTGATATTTTTTGCTATAGGCTATTTCACTCGACTGAAATTGGTCAGAAAATTTGGCAACCTCTTCGGGGTATCGGAAGAAAAAATAGCCCGTCTTAAAAATCTGCTTGAAACCCATCCGGGCAAAATATTGGTAGCGGCTAAACTCTCGCCCGTAGCAGTTCCGGCGTTAATTATCGCCGGCAGTTCCCACATGTCGGTTAAAAAATTTGCGAAGGTCTGCTTATTAATTACTTTGCCTAAAACTATTTTATTCGTAATAGTCGGCTATTATTTTGGTCGGTCATACGATAAAATCTCGCACTACATCAATAATGGTTCATTGCTTCTATTTTTCGGCTTAATGGCCTTTGGATTGTTTTATTTTGTTTACAAAAAACTAGAACATCGAGTATCTCAATGGTTCGGTAGCATATAACCATTATGCGAATTGGAGGTGTTTTCTTTTTTGCAATTATGTGTTATTATGTAAGTCCGCAGGTGGCCCGCGTCGGCGGGCTTTAAATTGTCGGACTTCAAAACTTTCTGTGTTTGTTTCGAGCGACCGAGCGTAGAGCGAGGAAGTGCTGTGAGCAGTAGCGAACAGCGCCTAACTTGCATCTATCCCTGTCGTCGGACAAACCCGAAGGGCTCGTTGGTCATCTATGTAGTATTGATAACCCGAGCACAAAAGTTTTATGAAAAATATTAGGAATATCGCAATCATCGCTCACGTTGACCACGGCAAAACCACACTTGTCGATTTTTTGTTAAAACAATCCGATACTTTTCATGCTAAGGCAGAAGAGATGGGACAAGACTTGATTATGGATTCTAACGATCTTGAGCGAGAACGTGGAATCACAATTCTAGCTAAAAATACCGCTGTAACCTACAAGGGTACTAAAATTAACATTGTTGACACTCCCGGCCATGCTGATTTCGGTGGTGAGGTTGAACGGACTTTAAATATGGCTGATGGTGCTGTACTTCTTATCGACGCGCAAGAAGGACCAATGCCGCAAACCAAGTTTGTCCTGAAGAAAGCTCTTGACATGGGACTACAGATTATCGTTGTTATTAATAAAATTGATAAGTCTGGAGTAGATATCCAACGAACCATTAGTGAAACGACTGACCTATTCCTTCATTTGGCTCACAAAGAATCGCATTTAGACTTTCCCGTTATCTATGCTATCGGTCGTGAAGGAAAAGCTTGGGACCATTTACCGTCTGGCGCTGAATGTGCCGGACCAGGAACCCTTGAACCATTATTTGAAGAGATTATACGTTCTATCCCCTTTCCCACTGGAGACCCTGCTGGGACTACACAGTTACTAGTAGCTGCATTAGATCAAGATAGTTATCAAGGACAGTACGCAATAGGCAGATTGGCTAGAGGAAAAATGTCAGCCAACATGAGCGTTACCATTGTTGATCCGGATGGTAAACTGTCTTCTGGAAAAATAAAAAAAGTATTCGTCCATCAAGGTCTTAAGCGCGTAGAAGTTCCGGAAGTGGAGGCCGGAGATATTATCGCATTAACAGGCCTCGATGGTGTTAGAATCAGCTCAACTATTGCTGATCCAGCGAATCCTGAACCATTACCGGTCATTCAAATTGAAGAGCCAACACTCAAAATTACTATTGGTCCCAATACTTCTCCATTCATGGGCAAAGAAGGACAATTTGTTAACTCTCGTCAGATTGCCGAACGTTTAGAAAAAGAATTGACCACGAACGTGGGTTTTCGCCTTGAGTCTGTCAGTAGTAGTGAATATGCACTCTCCGGCCGAGGGGAATTGCATCTATCAGTATTTCTAGAAACAATGCGTCGTGAAGGCTTTGAACTTCAGGTTTCCAGGCCGGAAGTGATTGTGAAAATTGTTGATGGCAAGGAGATGGAACCAATTGAGGAGGTAACAATAGACATCCCCGATGAGTATGTGGGAGCCGTAACGACTGAATTGGGCAAGCGCCGAGCAGAGATGCTTAATCTCATTAACCACCACAACGGCAGTAGCCGGATGATTTATAAATTAAGTACCAGGGGATTCCTTGGTCTGCGTAATATTCTGATGACTGCGACCAAAGGTACGGTGGTGATTAATAGTATCTCTTTGGGGTACGAGTTGATTAGTGCTTCTCTCGATAGAAGCCGTAACGGTGTTCTAGTGGCGAGTGAAGCTGGGCAGGCAGTAGCTTTCGGATTGGAAGTCGCTCAAGGACGAGGTATCACATTCATACCACCCGGAACTCAGGTCTATGGCGGTATGATAATCGGCCTCAATACTCGCAAGGAGGACATTGATATAAACGTCTGCAAAGGCAAGGAATTGACCAACATGCGCTCTAAGGGTTCGGATGGGACAATCATCCTTGCTCCGCCAGTGCAAATGTCTTTGGAGCAGGCGCTTGATTTCATTGAGAACGATGAGTTGTTGGAATTGACTCCACAGAACATCCGCCTGCGTAAACGTTATCTCACTAAAACTGACAGGGATCGAGCTAGACGAAGTCAAGCAACATAATGCTACTCGGTAATCTTGCGATATCGGTTGATAGCTAACGGCACAAATACTATCAAAATCCCGATAATCCAAGCCAAGGAGTACCAGATGTTATTCCCCACCGGTGTTCCTAGGGCCAATGCCCTAACAACATTGACGGTATAGCTGACTGGATTGTGTTCGGCAAATATCTTAATCCCACTTTTCATGGTTTCTACGGGCACAAAAATAGAACTAGCAAAAGCAAGTGGAAAGACCCAAATAAAACCTGCGGTCTGGGCTGTCTCGACATTCTTAACAGCAAGACCAATGGTGGCCGAAATCCATGAGAAAGCAAAACCAAAAAGTATGGTTAACATCATCGCAAGTATGAAATTACCAAGCCCATGCTCGATACGAAAGCCAACAGCATAACCCACCAAGGTCATGAGCGTAACTACAAAAACATTGCGAAAGGCCTCTGTAATTGTACGGCCGGCCAGTACCGCCGAACGATCCATAGGCAAAGAAAGAAACCGATCAATCATTCCTTTCGAAACATCTTCTGCCAGACCGACTCCAGTCATCATGGCGCCAAAAAGCACGGTTTGAACCAAAATTCCGGGTAACAAATAACTAATGTAGTTGGTGGTATTAGTATGAATGGCGCCACCAAACACATAAACAAAAAGTAAAACAAACATCACTGGTTGAATGAAAGAAAAAACAATTAGTTGGGGCAATCGTCTATAACGTAGTAAGTTACGCTTAATCATCACCCAAATATCGGACATGGTCATAGAAAAATTAGTCATAATTATATTTCTCATTAGAACTCCTCGCGTTTGACCATGACCATATAGTTTTCGTTGGTCGGTCAAGCGCAAGAGTTCTACATTATTCGGCAGTATGGCCAGTTAATTTCATAAAGACGTCATCTAACGACGGCCGACGTAGAATAATATCAGATAACTTTAAACTAACGTCATCCAACTGGCGGACTATGTCAACTAACACAGGGGCCCCACCCTTAACTGGCATGGTTATGATGCCACTATCCTCATTTACCCGTGGTTGTTCGCTACCGAATTGTATAATGGCATTAGCTGCTCTCGGAGCATCTCGGTGATTTGTCATGTGAATTTCAATCATATCACCACCGACTTGGCGTTTTAATTCATCGGCAGTACCTTGAGCAATAATGTGGCCATGGTCAATAACAAAAATATATTGTGCTAACTGATCAGCCTCTTCCATGTATTGTGTGGTGAGCATTACAGTGGTTCCATCAGCTACCAAGTCACGGATTGTATGCCATAGCATAAATCGACTTCTAGGGTCCAGACCGGTAGTCGGTTCATCCAAAAATAAAATCTTGGGACGAAAGATGATACTAGCCGCAAGGTCTAACCTGCGACGCATACCACCAGAATAAGTTTTCACTGTACGGTCAGCAGCATCCTCAAGCTCAAATTGTTTTAATAGCTCTGCCGCCCGAGCCTGAGCATCTCGTGTCTTCAAATGGTAGAGTCGTCCCACCATTTCTAAATTTTCTCGTCCGGTCAGGATTTCATCTAGCGCGACTGATTGACCAGCAAGGCCGATGATTGAGCGTAACTTTTGAGCATCGCCTACAGTGTTAAAACCAGCAATAGTAATTACGCCTGAAGTAGGTCTTAGTAGAGTAGTTAGAGCTCTTATTAAGGTTGTCTTACCAGCACCATTGGGGCCAAGGAGTGCCGTAACACTGCCCCGCTTAACAGTCAAACTGACATTATCAAGGGCCTTGACCTTACCATAATGCTGGGATACCTCTTTAACAGAAATAACGTCATCTCCTAAAAGTTGGTGTTCATGGTCTAAGATAACGACATCAATGTCATGTAAATGCCAACCAGCCCTAGTCAGCTCTCGAATAATCTCTTTGGTCGACAAGCCATGACCCTTGGCCTCATGTATATATTGTATTATCGGATGATGCGCCATGTTTTCTACTAAAAATGTAGTAATACCTTATCCCATTTTATCTTGAAAGTCTAGTCTAATTAGCTAAAGCGCAAAATTGAGCTATAATGAGACCATGCACTGTAAGAAAGTATGTATTTTTATTGTATCTATTCTCTTCATCAGTTTCTATTTTATTCCAACAACCAATGCTGATACGTTGGGACAAAATGTTGTTTTTTTTACGAATTCTAAATATGACTACCTTGGACGCAACAAAATAAATGCATCATTGCGGTTCGTCTCAACCCGTGCTTATTTTTATGTAGAAGATGACTATTTCTCCGGTCTTGGTACAGTCGATAAGCAGAATTTCGACAGCAATTTGAATCAAGTCGCTCAAGAATTTGATAGCAATATTTATCCGAAAGAAACCTCTTTCTGGGGTTCTCCGGCTGTGTTGGGAAATCGCGATGACAAGATAACCATACTCCTTGAACGATTAAACAACGGTACGGGGGGTTATTTTGATTCAAGCAACGATTATGCCCCAAATATCGTTCCGGTATCTAATTACAGGCAGATGTTAACTATCAGCGCCGAGAGTATCAATAGAAATTCGCGTTCACCAAAAGCCTTGATAGCACATGAATTTCAGCATTTGATTTCTTTTACACAAAAAGAGTTGCTACGTTCTGTTGATGAAGATACATGGCTCAATGAATTGAGGTCAGAATATTCTATTGATTTGGTGGGATACAATGAACCATTCCAGAATTCTACTCTTCAACAGCGTGTAAGTGAATTCCTTCAAAACCCATCAGACAGCTTAACAGAGTGGCTCAATCAACCATTTGAGTACGGAGCGATTAGTCTCTTGAGTCAATATATGACTGAGCAATATGGCCAAGGTATTTTGAAAGAAACTCTTCAGAGTTCCAATACTGGCATAGCTTCAATTAATGATTATCTTACCAAACATGGCTATCGGCAGTCCTTTAAAGACATCTTTGAGAACTGGGCTGTCGCTAACTACCTCAATAATTCATCCGATGCTCATTCTGGCTATGGTCGCCCAGATTTGACAAACTTCCATGTTACACCGGTAACAAACAATCTTTTTTATCCTTTTAACTATACCTACAGCTACACCTTAAAGCCTTGGCAACCAGCATGGTATAAGTTCGATATAGATCAAGCCGTACCCAAATCTAAAGTTATTAAACTGGAGTTTCAGACTTCTTCTAATAATTTTGGATTGACATACGTAGATACCTTGGGACATCACACCTTATCAAATACAACTTACCTCACAAGCCTTCCATCAAGTTTTGTTCTAATCCCTTATAACCAAAATAAGCTTGGTGATTTTACCAATAATGATCCCGCATCTACCATGATATTAAACCTAAGCTTTGTTGACACACCGCCAGTAAATACTACGGTGAGTAATCCTTCATTAATATCGGACGGGGCTTTAATTAAAAAACTTGGTGGAACAGACCTCTATGTTATCACCGGTCTATACAAACGCTACATGTCCCCAGAGGCAATTTCTCTTTATGGTCAATTAGATCCGCAGAAAGCTTACGAGGTGACACCAGAGGTTTTTGATTCATTTCCAACTAGCAATTACATCCGAGTTGTTGGCACTGCAGGAATATATGCTGTCTGGCCGGATAATACCAAACATTTATTCAACTTCAACTTCGTCCAATCGGGTCGTAATCCCAAATTAATCTTCACGATTAACCCTCGTGAGTTCAACATTTATAAAACTGGTGTACCCATTCTAAGGTAAGATCTACCGTCTACAATTCGGCTCATTCAATTTGAGCAGAGACCTTGTCGACTAGGCTGAAGAATTCTACAGATCGTTTGTTGCGCGGACGCGTAAGGTTAATATTGAGTTCGAACTTTACCGTTCCTGGCAGACTACTCAAAACAACTATTCTGTCCGACAACTCCACTGCTTCCTCTACAAGATGAGTGACCATGACTACTGTCATTTTGTATTTAAGCCAAATTTCCATTACCTCTTGACGGAGCTTCTCCGCTGTAAAGGTATCCAAGCTGGAAAAGGGCTCATCCATCAACAACACGTCTGGGTTGAGAGCTAGCGCTCGGGCAATACCTACTCTCTGACGCATGCCACCAGAAAGCTCTTTCGGGTACTTGTGTTCAAACCCAACTAGGCCAACTTCTTTAATTTTTTCTTGTACAATACGTGCCCGCTCTTTTGTCGATATCCCACTCATTTTTAGTCCAAACTCAATATTTTCTACGACTGTCAGCCAAGGGAAAATGGCAAAATTCTGGAATACCATAGACAATTTTTTATAATCTTTCTCTATGATTCCACGAGTTGGCTGGATAAATCCGGCAAGAATCCTCAAAAGTGTTGACTTGCCACCTCCAGAGGGTCCAACAATCGATAGAAACTCGCCTCTTCCAACCTCAAAATTAATATCGCGGAGCACCTCAAGTTTTTTTCCTGCCTGTCCAACGGAAGAACTATTATCCTCTTCGGAAAAACTATGAAATAAATTTTTTATAGAAATAATTCTATTCTCCATATAATTGTGCTTTTCTAAGTAACGGCACCCAGATTAATCTATTGATAGAAAAAACTACTAACAATAGAGCGGCAATGCCGAGAAACAACGTCTCGTTGCTTTGGTAGCCTGTCTGCGCAGGCAGAGATGCGTTACTAAGAAAAATACCAATACCACTATGAAATCTACCGATAATCTCAACTCCAATAATCGCCTCCCAACCGATACTAATCCCCACGATTGAGCCAGTAATAATTGCGGAATAGCTAAGGGGAATAAAATAATAGACAACACGTTTCCAGCCGGTTGCACCGAATATAATAGCGGCTTCATTGAAATCCGTCTTAGCAGAGCGTAACGCATTGAGAATATAAAAAAGTATGGGCCAGAGTATTGAAGAAGCGGCAAAAACTATAGCCATGGTATTATTAAAACCAAACAGCAAAACAAATACCGGAATAAGAGCAAAGGAGGGTAAATTCTGCAGCAAATCAAAAACTGGTACAAAAAAATCACCGATTTTACCATGACCTAGTACTACTGCTAAAACAATTGCCGTAACAAGAGAAATAACATAAGCAGTAACCAAACGGTACAGCGACACGGAAAGGCCCAGAAATAAATTATAGCTGGAAACCTGGCTAACACGACCTATAACAGCAATAAAAACAATTGGCAAAATAATCACCAGGAAGATAATCAGTACGTGTCGGCGTTTGCGGTAAACCCTCAAATTATGAAAACTATGTGTAGCCATAAGTTCTATGTATTATAACTGCTGAAGTATCATTAAACAACTCCGAGTGGCCTAGGCTCAAACGGAAATTTGTGTTTGAGCTCTTCCGTGCCGTGAGGCTTACGTTAGAAAATGAAAAACAGCTTAAAAAGCTGTTTAGAATGGTGTAGGGCTTGGAGAGGGCTCGGGAGGAACATCTCTTCTCTTCAGTGTCGGTTTTTGTGGAGTCTGCGGATTGGGTTCAGTTGGAGATGTGGTTGTTGAGTCATCCGGAAGTGGCTGACGTCGCTTCAAGGTAGGACGTCCCGGTGTCCCATCATCAGAACCTGCAATCGGTCCACCTGATGACGCACGTGCATTAGATAGTTTCATTAAGCGATTCTTTACACGCTGAAACTCTGAAGAACTAATTACATACTCTTCCCGTTCTGGGAATCTCAATATGAGACTAATCACCACGGCTCTCCGATCTGCCGGAGCTGGGTGGCTTTCAAAAAGTCTGGAAATTGTCCCGGGTTTTTTCTTGTTTTTCGCTTCTAGTTTTTCAAACATTAGAGGTAGCCCGTTTGGATCATAGCCGGCGGCATAAAGATACTGGACACCGAGTTTATCTGCCTCTTCTTCCGCTCCACGGCTAAATTTTAAAAACGCTAGACCTTCAAGCAGGCCACCGCCATTGTAAAGAACATTGCCGAGAATGGGGCCACCAAAAATAATTCCGGCAAGGGTCGCGAGATTCAAGTCACGCATTTTGGCATCATTTTCCATCGCATGCCGCGCGGCAACGTGCGCAATCTCATGCGCCATTACTCCAGCCAATTCTGATTCGTTGTCCGCTGCCAGAATTAATCCCTTGTTGACGTAGAAAAAACCGCCGGGAAGTGCAAAGGCATTTACTTCATCCGAGTCAATAACTTTGATTACGAAAGGAATTTTTGCATCCGAGTGAAGAACAATATTCTGTCCCAGTCGATTAACGTATTCGGTAATGATTGGGTCATCAACAAATTTGGCCGACTTGTCGACTTCAGCGGCGAGTTGACGTCCTATTTTGACTTCCGACTCTGTACCTTTTGCTCCGAAAATACCATGAGAAAATATGCCTTTATTGATGTTCCGTTTGCCAATCATGGCCGGATCTTCATTAACCGACAAGG
>OBEQ011440196.1_pt1 | contig 17585 bp, 20 predicted proteins | sample 1670901 | NCBI WGS metagenome assembly OBEQ01 (sample SAMEA104232315, study PRJEB22302) | groundwater metagenome | biome: forest; feature: aquifer; material: groundwater | place: USA | collected 2011-08-07 | depth 5.4 m
ATATTTAAAAGCTTATCCAAAAAGCTGTACATCCGGCCGCCCCGCAGAGTCACCTGAGCGCCAACCGGGTCGCCTTCGCGAACCTTGAAAGAGGCGATTGATTTTTTGGCGCCCCTGGTCGCGACCTTTTGACCTGCGATTTTCGCCAGCCGGTCTTTGACGACATCAATTTTTTTCTTGTCTTTGAACGAACCGACTCCGGAAGACAAAACAATCTTGACAAGCCGCGGCGTTTGCATGACATTCGTATACCCAAACTCTTTTTTCAGAGTCTCAAACATGGCTTTTTCTTTTTCTTTGACAGTCTTCATGTAAGTTTGTAAGTTTGAAAGTTGATAAGTTTTGAAGTTCTTAACTTCTCAATTTCTAAACTAAAGCGAAGCATAACTTATAAACTAAACTTCTTTGCCGCTCTTCTTGCTTATCCTGACGAAACGCGCCCCGACTAATTTGCGCCCGAGCCGCGACGGCTTTTTGATTTCAGGATCAAGAATCTGCACGTTTGAAACGTGGATGGCCATAGCCTTGTCTATAATTTGGCCTTTCTCCCCGCCTTTGCGAGGCCGCTGATGTTTCTTTTTCAGATTAAGACCACCCACTACTACAAGGTCTTTTTTGGGAAAAACACGGAGCACCGCTCCGGTTTTACCCTTGTCCTTGCCGGCTATCACCATGACGTTGTCGTTTTTCTTAATTTTCATAAAATTACCTCGACATAAATTACGAATGGGGAGCGAACAACACTAATGACGCTAATAGGGAACTAATTTTGTCTTTATTCGTGTCATTCGCGATATTCGTTTTCATTCGCGTATTGGTGTCGTGTTAAACTATCTCCGCCGCCCTTGACGCGATGGTCTGGAAACCGGCATCGGCAATTTCCCGAGGAATGGGACCGAAGACGCGGCCGGCGATGGGTTCCTGTTTGCCTTTCTCCAAAATAACCACGGCATTTTCGTCGAAACGGATGTAAGAGCCGTCCTTGCGTCTGTAGGCTTTCCGCTGCCGCACCACCACGGCATGAAGCACGTCTTTTTTCTTGACCATCTTGCGTGGCTCGGCCTTCTGCACCGAAAGCACCACCACTTCGCCGAGCTCCGCGTAACGTTTCTGCGAGCCGCCGAGCACTTTAAAAATCCTACCGATTTTTGCGCCGGAATTGTCAGCTATATTCACGATGGAACGGGGCTGTATCATGTGATTGATTTTGTTAGCGATGATTTTGAGCTTTTCAAAATCATCACCGAGCATTAACTTTTATCTTGCTGGTGCAAGATAAAAGTTAATGCTCGGTCGCGTAATTCATAGTCGCTTTGCTCCTTGAATTACAGCGAAATGTTTATCCTTCGACATCGGCCGGCACTCAATAATCTCCACTTTGTCCCTCAATTGCTTGCTGTTACCCGCGTCATGCGCCTTGTACCGTTTGGTTATCTGGATATATTTAGCATACTTTGGATGTTTGACAAAGCGCTCAACCGCAACAACAACCGTGTCTTTCATCTTCACCGAAACCACTTTGCCGGTAAGGACCTTGCCGCTTCTTTTTTCCGTATGTTGTAAATCTTTGGCCATAAAATTTATTTTGCTTTTTGGGCGTTAATCTCCGTCAAAATTTGGGCAATGGCGGTGCGAGTGGCGCGGCCAGTTTTAACATTCTTGATTTTACTGCCAGCCATTTCAAAACGAAATACCCGCAGAGCTTCGCGCTTTTCCGCAAGCAGTCTTTCCAACTCACCAAGACTTTTATCTTTAAACTCTGTCATCTTATTAAGCCTCTCGGCTGATTATTTTAGTCTTAACCGGCAATTTCGTTCCGGCTTTTCGGAGCGCCTCATGGGCGCCGGCTACGGGAACACCGTCAATTTCAAAAATCACTCTGCCCGGCTTGACCTGAACGCAGTAGCCTTGCGGGTCGCCCTTGCCTTTGCCCATGCCGACTTCGGCCGCTTTTTGGGTAAAAGGCCGGTCCGGAAAAATCCGAATCCAGATTTTGCCCGTCTTGCCCGCTGAATGCACCATGGCTTTTCTGGCCGCTTCAAGTTGTTTTGATTGGATGCGGGCGGAGGAAACAGCTTTCAAGCCGAAAGAGCCGAAGGACAGTCCTGTGCCGCGGGTTTCAACCCAAGCACGTTTCGCATTGCGCCTTGTGGTATGCCACTTTCTGAATTTTACTTTTTTGGGTAATAACATGGTAGCTTCGCTAAACTAAAAATTAAAAACGAAAAATGCAAAACTGCTGAATCCGCCTCCGGCGGATACAACAATTTTAAGTTTTGCGCTTTTCGCTTTGCGTTTTTTCAAAAACCTCTCCCTTATAAATCCATACCTTGATGCCGATATCGCCGTAAGTCATGTGGGCTTTGTCGCGAGCGAAATCAATATCGGCGCGGAAGGTCTGCAAAGGAATCTGGCCTTTTTTAAGCTCCTCGGACCGTGCCATGTCGGCGCCACCGAGCCGGCCGCCCAAATAAATTTTTACACCCTTAGCGTCGCGGTTCGCCATGACTTTTTCAATGGTCTGCTTCATGACACGGCGAAACGCCATGCGTTTCTCCAGCCCTTCGGCAACCATTTGGGCGACAATGGCGGCGTTTGATTCCGGTGAACGGACTTCCTCGATATCAAGCTTGAGCTCTTGAGTGGTCAAAACTTTCTCTCTGCGCAGCAGTTTGAGTATTTCGGTCTTAAGCTTCACCGCCCCTTCCCCGCTCTTGCCGATAATTAGCCCCGGCCGCGAGGTTTTGATGATGATTCTAAAAGTTTTCTGGCTCCGCTCAAGCTCAACGCCGGAAACATACATGCCACGACAGCGAATTTGCAAAAATTCCCGGACGGCAATGTCGGCGCGCAAAAATTCCTTGTACTTGTTGTCCAAAGAAAACCAGCGGCTCCTCCAGTCGCGGATGATGCCCAGTCTATGAGAGTATGGATGAACGGTGTGACTCATAAAAATTTAAAATTGAAAAATTAAAAATCAAAATTATGGTGTCGCCTTCGGCGACTCAACAATTTTACACTTTACTCTTTACACTTTTAACTGGAGCTCGTTCTCCCAAAACAAGCGAAATGTGGCTCGTGCGCTTCAAAATCTGAAAGGCGCTGCCACGGGCGCGCGGCATGCTTCGTTTGAGCACCGCGCCCGCGTCAACCCGAAAATCTTTGACGTAAAGAGATTTTTCATCAACATCAAAGGCGTTCTTGGCGTTTTTCACCGCGCTTAAAAGTAGCTTTCTAAGAGGCCGAGCCGCCGACTTGGTGGTCACCGACAAAAGTTCTAAGGCTTCGGATACGCCTTTGCCTTTGACCAGATCACTGACCAGCCGGACTTTCCGCGGTGACTGTCTGTAGGTTTTTAGTTGAGCGGTAATCATAATAATGTATGACTTATTACTGAATAATTTATGACTGAATGACAAATCTGTGGTTTTTGGTTATTCAGTAATTCAGTTATGTGTTATCAGTTATTTCTTGGCTTCGGTAGTTACGGCTTTGGCGGCTTGAGCGGCGGCGATTTCCCCCTCCTTGGCTTTTATTTCTATGTCTTTCTGCATCTTGCCGCCGTGCTTGATAAACTTGCGCGTCATTGAAAATTCACCGAGACGATGCCCGACCATATCTTCAGAGACAAAAACTTCGGGAAAATCTTTGCCGTTGTGTACCAAAAACTTAAAGCCCACCATTTCCGGGGCGATCTGGCAGGCGCGCGACCATGTTTTAATCGGCTCGGATTGCTCCGGCCTTTTGCCGGCAATCTTTTTGAGAAGCCTAGGGTCAACATATGGGCCTTTGGACACTGAACGGGTCATAAAAAATAAAAAATAGGCTCTAGGCAAGAGGCCTTAGGCTTTAGGAAACCCCCCTAGAACCTAGCGCCTAATATCTAGCGCCATGAAACTCTCGCGAGCGTGGCTACCATCCTAGCAGAACCGTTGACAATGTCAAACACTGGCTTGACTTAAAGGCCCGGAGTTATTAAGGTTAGCCGAGGCAAAATTTGAGATTATGAATAAAATGAATTTTCTCCGATTGGTAAGCGTAATGAGTTTCTGGGCGGGGGTTATTATGGTCATGTCTTTCGGTCTACTTTTCTTTTTCAGGCCGGACTGGGAACTGTATGTACGAGTGTTTTCAGAACCTTTAAACCAAATCTTGGCTCTCACGCTCTCAATAGTCCCCTTTCCGGTAGCGGTAACCGCTCGTTATCTTTCAAAAACGTAAATCCCGACCATAAGTCGGGATTTTTCTTTATTTAGAATACAAACAAAAAATTAAACAGTTTTTCTAGATTTACCGACTTTTCGCCGAGAAACCAAAAAAACATTTGAATATTTCTTTGGTCGCCTTGATTTCTGGCCTTTGCCCACATGTTTGCCCCAGCGAGTCTTGGCGAAACGCAGTCCGCGCCCCTGCCGGCCTTCGCCGCCGCCATACGGATGGTCAACGGGATTTTGGGCCGAACCGCGAACCGTCGGCCGGATACCGAGCCAGCGCGAGCGGCCGGCCTTGCCGATGTTCACCAAGCGATTTTCTTCATTTGAAACTTCGCCAATTGACGCCCACGCCGTATCAATAATTTTTCTCACTTCGGTTGAAGGCAGTTTGATGTGAGTATAGCCGGCGTCTTGGGCAATCACTTCGGCGTAATTGCCGGCGGAGCGGCCGAGCTTGCCGCCGCCAGAAGGCTTGAGCTCGACACTGTAAACAAAAGTGCCGACGGGAATTTTTCTCAAAGGCAAGCGGTTACCGGGTTTGAGTGGCGCGGTTTCGGAGACGATAAATGAGTCGCCGACTTTGAGAGATTTCGGCAAAAGCACATAGCGCCGCTCGCCATCTTTGTAACAAACGAGAGAAATAAAACCGCTTCGGTTCGGGTCGTACTCAATGGTTTCCACCACTGCCGGAATATCGCGCTTGTCAAAAGCAAAATCAATCTCTCGGTAAAGCCTTTTATGCCCGCCACCCTTGTGGCGAGTGGTGAGCCTGCCTCGGTTATTGCGGCCAACATTGCGTCTGAAACCGCTAGTCAAAGCTTTGGCTGGTTCGGAAGCGGTTAAAATCTCACCATACGAAATGGTGGTCATGTGGCGGCGCGATTTACTTGTTGGATTATAACTTTTCATAAAATTAGTTAGAAAGTTTCAAGTGCGCAAGTTTAGAAAGTTTTTAGTTGGTTTTCTGCTTGTGCACTTGCGCTCTTGTTACTTGCGTACTAAACAATATCTATTTTATCCCCGGGTTTAAGATACACGTACGCCTTTCTACCAGTTTTGCCGTAGGAGATTCTGCCTCTTACGAATGATTTTTTCCTTGGAATTTTAAGCACAGCGACTTTTTCCGGCACTACTTTGTAAAGCGCTTTAACGGCCTCCGCGATTGTGCGCTTGGTCGCAGAGCGGGAAACTTCAAAGACGGCCACCGTCCGGCCTTTTTCCGAAAGAATGCCGGCCTTTTCGGTAACGCGAGGGCGGATGATGACATTTGAAATGCCGGCCAAGGGCAAAACACTGGCAACGGCTGGCGCGCTTTTCACTGCCGGCAACACAGCGAGCTTGCGAGGCGCTTTCGGCGCTTCTTTTGGAGCATCGGGCGCCGGTGTAACTTTTTTCCTTTTTAAATTAAGAATTCCCATAAAATTACACTTTAGTTTCGAGAAAAGTAATCGATAGCTTCGGGTCAACCACCACAAGGTATTTGGCATTCAAGACATCAAGGACATTCAAATTGCGGATTTCGCCGAAAGTCATGTTGTTAAAATTTGAAAAACTGCGCTCAACGGCCGCATCCTTTTTCGGCAACGCGAGGTAAAGAGCATTTTTTCTTTTCTTGGCGACAGATTCAAAACCCTTGATAGCCGCTAAGGATTCCAAAACCACTTTGGCTTCTTTGGTTTTCGGCGCCTTAAAGGCGAGGCTGTCCACAAAAAGCACTTCTTTGTCTTTCAGTTTTTTGGACAAAACGACGCGCAGAGCTTTGGCCTTCATAGCTTTGTTGATTTTACGGGCAAACACTTTCTCGTTGGTCGGGCCATGAGTAACACCGCCTCCAACCCAAAGTGGACTGCGGATGGAACCGTGGCGAGCGCGGCCGGTGCCCTTCTGACGCCAGGGCTTTTTGCCGCCGCCCCGAACCTCGCCACGGTCTTTGACGTGAGCCACGGGAGTGCGCAAGTTCGCCTGCATGGAAACGGCCACTTGATGAACGAGGTCGGCGTTCCAGGGCAAACCGAAGACGTTCTCGGGAAGCGTAAGTTTTCCCACTTCTTTGCCGCTTTGATTGTAAATTGTGGATTCCATGTTTGAAATGAAAAAATAAAAACGAAAAGTGTAAAATTACAATTCAAAACTTAAAATTTTCAGTTGCAGTTTTGCGCTTTTCATTTTACGTTTTTAGCTTCGTTGAAATTCGCTAACCGCGAATTTCAACGAGCGTTCCCCGTCTCCCCGGCACCGCGCCGCCCACCAAAATTATATTTTTAGCCGCGTCAACCTGAATAACTTTGACGTTTTTTACGGTAACACGGTCCCCGCCCATCCGTCCGGCCATGCGCATGCCTTTAGCCACTCGGCCTCCGGCGCGTCCGCCTCCGCCGATGCCCCCCGGTTCGCGCTCGGAATGTTTCTGGCCGTGGGTGCGACTGCCTCCGTGAAAACCATGACGCTTCACTCCACCCTGAAACCCTTTACCTTTGGAAATGGCCGAAATGACAACCTCGTCGCCCGGCTTAAACACCGACGCGTCAATCTTGTCGCCCACGGCCGCCTTGGTTGAACCCTCCATCCGAAACTCTTTGAGTCCCCTGAAATTGCCCAGTCCCTTGAGGTGGCCTTTGACCGGCTTGCTGATATTTTTCGGATGGCGTTCGCCCCAACCGACCTGCACGGCCGAATAGCCGTCTTTCTCTTCGGTCTTAACTTGAGTCACGACATTAGGTCCTACGGAAACAACTGTGACAGGATGAACCTGACCGTCATCACCCCACGCTTGGGACATATTAAGTTTTGTTCCTAGTATAAATTTCATATGTGTAGGACATTCCGTATTTGGCGCATTTCTTTGTTGCTCGTTGCGTTTGCTCCCGCACTGTAGCATAAAACTACAGCTTGGTCGCAATACTCGCGAGCGCCTTGAACTGCATCCAAATCCGTAAGTCCTAGAACACGGTCCGTAGACCGGAGGTTCCTTTTACATCCATGACGTCCGTAAAGTAACAGTGGATAGAAGACTAGCAAATCCCGTTAAAAAAGTCAAAAAGAAATTATTTCAACTTGAAGCCCACTTGCGCCAATCTTTCTTGTCTATTTTTGATTGGCGAATCATTGTCTCCAAAGTTCTGATTGGATAAGACCCGTGAGTAAAATTAACTTCCACGACTGCGGCAGTTTCTTCGTTCACCCATGCCTCGTGGGAACCGGCTCTTTCATGATGAAACGCAAAACCAGATTCCTTGAGGAATCTGGCTACATCTTTGTATGTCCAGTTTTTTAAGCCGTTTGGCATTGATAGGGGAAAGTAGCCAAAAACTGGTAAGGCGAAGTTATCGGTTTCCGGGGTTTTTGCAATTCTTCCATAGCTTGAAAATAAATCTTCCAATATTTTTCCTCAGTGTGTCTGTTCAAAAGTTCATCAGGCATTTTTCTGTCTCTCACAACTTTGAGGTGCAATTTTGCGGCCTCCTGAATTGAGAGCATAAGTTTATTAGGGTCGTCCCCTTCTTCAACAATGTCAAAAGTAAGGCAAACTCCAACATACGAATTGCCCTCCTTATAAACAAGATACTCAATGAGACCGCTCTCTTTTGTGTTGTGTGGTCTTGATATCATGGTATTACGGATAGTATATCATAGAGGAACTTATATACAAAATGGCGAATTTTGGCGCAAGCGGAAAATAATCCAGCCTTCCAAAGCGCTCGCGAGATTCTTTCGGCATTCTTCCCGCGTCTTTCCTGACGCCCAAACACCACGGAGCTCCTTTATTTCAGCGTAAAACCGCTTGCCATTTTCAATTCGTTCGTACTTTGCCTTATTCAAATAGGTTGAAATATAATCTTGAAGCATAATGGCATATTAACACAAAATCCGGCAAACGAAAACCTTGCCAACATAACCTAGGGGCGAATGGGTTTATTTAATTCGCATATGTTAAAAATATAAACATCTGATTTCTAACATAAAAAAGAGGCGCGAAATTGCGCCTCGTAGAGTATTATTTTCCTGCCGATACTTTTAACGCGGCCATTTGCGACTCAACCTGCGCCCTGATAGTAGGAGAACAAAAACCACTCAAAACATGAAGAACTCCGAGCTGAACAGATGTTTCCGATATTACCTCATCTTGGTTCTCGACCGTCTTCCCTTCTTCATGGTCAAGATACAGTGCGCGGAGCAGTCCGTACATAACCGAAAAAAGAATCTGCCGAATTTGGCTGGCAGGCAAACCAACAACAATTTCACGATTCTCTAACGCTTTACCAATCAGAAGGTCAACGTATTTGAAAATCTGATGTATCGGTTGGAAAGCCTCGTGCTTCATATCCAAATGAGTAAGCACTACCTTTCCTGAACGTGAATCCTCTTTAAAAAGGTGTAGAGTGATGCGAAGAACTGCAGTCAATTTCTCAACAGCACTGGAAGTGGGTGTACTGCTTACAACTGCAGTGGCTATTGAATTCTGGGCTTTTTCAAGAAACCCATCAACAATAATTTTAAACATTCGGTCCTTAGGGTCCGACGATCCAAAAATCATGTAAACATTGGTCCTAACCATTTGTGCTCGCTCCGCCAAATCCTTAATACTAAGTCCTTTTGGACCGTCTCTCACGATAAGCTCGGCCGCAACCGCCAAAAGAGCTTGCCGTTTGGCTTCTCTGTTCTGCATTTTTGATTTCATACAATTAGTCTTTCTTGGTTTCCTGAATTTTCCCTACTTTCTGAAATGGAGCATACCCTAAAATCGTGTGATTTGTCAAACTTATGAAAACTGCCCCGACTTTTGTCGGGGCAGTTTTCTAATTCGTGTCATTCGCGTTCATTCGTGTATTGGTGTCGTGTTATAACATTTTAACATCAATATTCACCCCGCTCGGCAAACTTAAATTAGTCAGTGATTCAATGACCTTCGCGTTTGGATTTACAATATCAATGAGGCGCTTGTGAACTCGCATCTCAAATTGTTCTCTCGCGTTTTTGTAGACGAAGGCCGAGCGGTTGACGGTATATTTTTTAATTTCGGTCGGAAGAGGTATCGGGCCTAAGATAGTGGCGTCAAAACGAAGCGCCGTGTCCATAATTTGCTTGACCGAGGCGTCAAGAATTTTGTGTTCATAGGCCCGCACCCGAATCCGAAGCTTTGCTGGAGCAGCTTCTTTAACTGTCTTAACTACTTTAGCCACACTTTTGGTAGCGCGCTTGTTTGATGTCTTTTTGGTTGTGGATTTGGCGGGCATTCTGGAAAATCAAAATTAAAAAATCAAAGATTAAAATTGTTGAGTCCGCAAAGCGGACACCGAAATTTTAATTTTTTAGATTTGCATTTTACATTTCCAAAATAATTGCTTAAGCAATTATTTTGGTTACCACTCCCGCTCCCACCGTCTTGCCGCCCTCGCGGATGGCGAAACGCTGTTTCTCTTCAAGAGCCACCGGCGCTACGAGCTTCACCTTAAATGTAATAGTATCTCCCGGCATAACCATTTCGGTTTTTTCAGGCAAAGTGACATCACCCGTAACATCCGTAGTGCGAATGTAGAACTGCGGTTTGTAGCCGGTGAAAAACGGCGTGTGGCGGCCGCCTTCCTCTTTCTTAAGCACGTAAACCTCGGCTTCAAAATCAGTGTGCGGCGTGACGGAACCCGGCTTGGCCAACACCTGACCGCGATGCACCTCTTCTTTCTTGGTGCCGCGCAAAAGCACGCCGGCGTTATCCCCCGCCATGCCTTCGGCGAGCGACTTGTTGAACATTTCAATGCCGGTCACGGTCGTTTTGACTGTGGGCTTGATGCCGACAATTTCCACTTCCTCGCCGACTTTGACGAGTCCGCGTTCAATTCTGCCGGTCACCACCGTGCCGCGGCCTTCAATTGAGAAAATGTCTTCAATGGGCATCAAAAACGGCTTGTCGGTCTCGCGAACCGGCACCGGAATATAGGTATCAAGAGCGTTGGTCAGTTCAAGCACTTTCTTTACCCATTCGTCGTCTTTTGAAGTGGCTTCAAGAGCTTTCAAAGCAGAGCCGCGGATAACCGGCGCGCCCTTGCCGTCAAAACCTTGCTTGGTGAGTAGCTCGCGCACTTCTTCTTCGACAAGGTCAATGAGGTCTTTGTCGTCAACCATGTCAACCTTGTTTAGAAACACTATGACTTTCGGCACGCCGACTTGCTTGGCAAGGAGAATGTGCTCGCGAGTTTGGGGCATCACGCCGTCAGTAGCGGCCACCACCAGAATGGCGCCGTCCATCTGGGCCGCGCCGGTAATCCTGTTCTTTATGTAGTCGGCGTGTCCCGGAGCGTCAATGTGAGCGTAGTGGCGAGCGGGCGTTTCGTACTCATTATGCGAGAGGGCAATAGTAATGCCGCGCGCCTTTTCTTCCGGCGCGGAATCAATTTCATCAACTTTTTTGAGCTTGACCTGTTGGCCGGTGAGGTGAAGTGAATTGAGAATCGCCGCCGTCAAGGTCGTCTTGCCGTGGTCAACGTGACCGATGGTGCCGACATTGACGTGAGGCTTGCTTCGATTAAATTCTGCCATAGATTTTTACATTAAAAAATTAATAAATACTGCTTTCGCCAGCCGCGGACGGCGGCAAAGCGAAAAGAACGCGCGAAGCGATGACTGTCATACTAGCAGAAGACAAATAAAAGTGCAATACCGGTGTGTAGTCGCTCACCACTAAAGGCGGTGGGTGTTCTTTATCTTTAGTATTTCATAGAATATTCCTTAGTTCTTCACTTCTTTTTACCAAGCCACATGGAACGAGAAATGCCCGCCTGTTTGAGAATCCTTCGGAGTAAGTCCTGGCGAATATCGCCTTCATGTGGGTTGGGAATCGTAACAGTCAGAGCGCCTTTAGCCATATATGGATGCCGGCCCTCTTGATACGGTCCATCAAAACCGCATTCTCTCATCCGTTCTACAAAAGTCCGCCAAGAAACCGGAGTGAGTTTAGGCATAATCTCTCACTCGAACCACATGGCTTGGAATCTTGAAATTCGGTATGGCCAAATTGCGGCGTAGTCTGAAAATAATCCATCCTTCCAGAGTACTCACAAGATTATTACGGCATTCTTCCAAGGTCTTGCCAGTCGCCCAGACACCGCGTAATTCTTTTATTTCCGCGTAAAACCTTTTGCCATCATCAATAAGTTCATAACGAGCCTTGTTTAAATAGGTTGAAATGTAATCTTGAAGCATATCACAATGATAACAGAAAAGAAGAGCAATTACAAATAAGCCCAGCCGCGCAAAGCGCGGCGGGGCTTATTGGTTTCCGCAAATTTCTTCTTAAACTAATGTCCTAAAGACCGTAGCATCCCTTGAAGCGCGGATTTCATAGACTCAAGAGCGCTTGCCATCTGCAGTATTTGGGAAGATTGATTAACAGAAAGAGTAGTCGGTTGCACAGTCGCCGAAAGCGAAGTGCCGTCAGTGAAAGTGACTGTCAACTTGTAGGCCGGGTTAAAATTTTGGAACCACTTTTGGGCGTAGAGAGTGAAGGTCTTGGTGCCAGCCGGAGCAGAAAAGGTCTGACCGTAGGAACTGTTAAGCTGGGTCGCGCCGTCAAAAACCACAATTGAGTACCAGCCGCCGCTCGCAGTTGACCAAATTTCACTGCCCGCGGCAATCTGCATAGACTGTATGGTCTTCGGTGCGGAGAGGTTAAGCGTTGCATTATAACTCCAGTCAGCTCCATTGCCGGGCGCAAAGGTGTAGCCGCCGGTCTTGTCTTCAGTGGTAGAAACAAGAGAGAAGGAGAGAGAATCAGAGACTGGGGTAGTGGCAGGAGTAGGAGTAGGAGTGGTGGCTGTTGGCGCAGTGACGGTTACGGAAAGGTCTTTGGTAACATTGGACGCACTATCCGAAACCGCAAAGGTGACTTTGTAGGTGCCCGGCGCGCTCCAGCTGTGGGAGAATCCCCCTGCTCCAACGGAATTATTCGGAATTGACGAGGAACCTCCATCACCCCAGTACGCCGTGAAGTTGAGCGGAGCGGCTTCAGGGTCAGTGGCTGATACGTTCCATTGCCCGAGCTGCCCGACCGTAAGCGACGTAGGCCCGGTCGCGGAATTGATAACCGGCGGCTGGTTGGCAACAGGAGTCGGCGCGGTGATGGTGAAGTAGGAATCGCTTAAATCACAGAGTGACTTTCCTGGTAACCCGGCTGGAGATTGATTATCGTCGCAAACATTTATCTTGTACTGACCAGGAGTATCGGCAGCATTGATCGGTATAGTCCACCCATTCTTACCTATGGTACTGCTAGTCATTGGCGACACATAGACATCGCCAACGGTCGGGCTGTACAAATGGACGCGTACGGAGTTGGAATTGTAGTTAGTGGTCCAAACAACTGGTATTGAAGAACCGAGGGTAAACGTCTCTCCCCCATTCGGCGAGAGCACGGTGATGGAGGGTTGGGAAACATTACTCAAAACTCTCACTTTTACAATGTTGCTGGTAACCTTATCGCCACCCATTCCAGCTGTATTTATGTAAAGGTCATAGGTACTACCAACCTGGAGCGTAGAAGGCGCATTGCAGTAGATGAGCGTATTACTTATTTGAGTTATGGTACATACCATTCCCCCTATATACACATTTGTGCTGTCTTTGTAACCAACAAGATTGGTTCCTTGAATACCGACTGCCCCACCAGCATCAATCTCACCATTACCGGCGGCTTTTCCGGCGACACTTGAGATGAAAGGTTGAGCCGTGGTTATTCCATTGAGAGTAATTGTCTTAGTATCACTGGTACCTAGAGATCTGTCACTAGCATCACGTGCATCAAGAGTAAAGATTATTTGAGATGGAGACGCATTCTTATTTTGGGCACTTGCGGTAATCATCAAATAATCAGAGGTAACATCATAGATGTTATAGCCGTAAAAAGTTAATCCAGATTTACCGACCGTTTGTCCGTCGCACAACAAACTTTTACCCGTATCAAGAGTAACACCAGTGGAACAGGTATAACCTAATACCCAATGATGAATCTGTTTGTTTGATGGATACCCTGCAATCGACAATCTAATGAATGCATCGCCGCTGGTGCCATAAGTAGTTCCATCAACAATCTTAACTGAGATGGGTTGGGTGGTCGTGGTAGTCGGCGGCGTGTAGGGCGAAGCGGAAAGAGTGGTACTCACCGAAGTGCCGTCGGTAAACGTAACGGTAAGTGTGCCGCCGGAGAACTGCGCGGTCTCAATTTGCGCGTAGAGTTTGAAAGTGTGCGTTCCCGCTCCGAAAGAACTTACCAGAAACGGCGTATCATAGCCATAGACAATCTGACGGTCGTTGTAATCAACGACGAGCGGATAGGGTGTTTTTCCATAGATATTGCTGTAACTCGTAGACCACCCCTCGTAACCGTTGGCGTGGGCAAGCGAGATACTTTTTATTGACTTCGTGCCAGAGAGCGTAAGCGTGGCCGTGAAGTTCCAGTCAGCCGGATTTTTGTTGCCGTTGCCAGGCCCGGGACTGAAATTATTCCACGACCCCGCCCTATCGGTGAAGATGTTTTGGAGTGAGGCAGAGAGAGAAGGTTGGGTAGTTGCAGAACAGGCCGGCAATGTAGGATCAAGACCTTGGAGATAGCGATTAATAAACGAGATGTCAGCCGTGGTCACGTTTCCGTCTCCGTTCACATCCGCGTTTTTCTTTTGAGCGTCAGTTAGGGTGATAGTGCCGAGCACGAAAGAACGAATGAGGTCAACGTCAGCAGAAGAGATGCCGCCATCGCCATTCGCATCTCCCAGCGAACCGCACACAAGGGATTTGCTGATTCCTGTTGTCGGTCCAGAAGTCGGCGCGGTGATGGTGAAGACCATATAATTGCTTGCCAAGCCGCTGCTTACACCGACATTACCGACGTTGCTGACTCGGAGAGAATAATTATTTGAAGGGAAGATCGTCTGAGCTGAAGCGGGAAAGACAAAAGTAAGTTTGGTTCCGTCAGAAGAAACATACGTCGGTTGAGCGGAGGTAACATTGTCTCCTATCAGCACCTGTGAGGAGAAATTGAATCCAGAACCGTAAACAGTAACCGTAGAATTCACCGCTCCGCTTGAAGGCTCAACACTGCTTATTGATGGTTTCGTGACAGTTGTCGCCGCGGTGATGGTAAACACGTTACTCTTTCCTTCTGCCATAGTTACAGCCCCGTTTGCAGTATTCTTGAGCACCCTTACATGAACATAATATCCACCTTGGATTTGAGATGCTGTCTTTCCGCCACTATTCGCAATTACACCATTGACTATAGAATCAGTTAGTGCGAAAGATACTTGGCTCGAATTTTTTGGCAACTGCAAGCTACCAATTGATATCCCCACACCGCCCGAGGCAGTATTTTCAAGAGACAAAGTGTAATAGTCAAAATCGCCAGTATAAGGCTGCCATTGAACTAACTGTGTTGTTCCCGTTTGCCAAGTCTCCCCCCCATTCGGCGAGAGTACGGTAATGGAGGGTTGGGTTGAAGAAGAATTAATTTTTACATAAACTGTGTTTGATCGATATGTTTGACCTCCTTTGTAAATTTCAATGTAGAAAAAACTAGAACCGGAAACCTTGGCGGTACAAAACATGCTCCATTGTCCGCTTGCAGAAGCGTCATTATTTCCACACGTATTATTATTAGCAAAGTTTTGATCAAAAAAGTACGCCCGTGAAAAACCGTTAGACTGAGAATCATTCGCTCCGAAGTTATAAGATAAGCCTTGTAAATTTTGCGGAATACCCGAGATCGTAAATGCATCTCCTATATTTACAGAAATTGCAGAATCGCTAGTTTGATTTCCTGATGAAGCAGATATATGTATGGAGGGTTGGGAGGAAGTCGTCGGCGTGGCCGTGGGTTCGGCCGCTGCACACTGAAAGTTGGCGTAATCGTTATTGCCATCTATGGTTGTATACGCATATCCTCCGCATGAACTTTTCCAAGTCATTTGCTCTCCTCTATATCCAGACACAAGACCGCCCGCCGTCTCAACCCCATCAAATGTATATACTTTCCCCGCTTTATTTGTTGAATAACACGACTGGCTTGAAGTTGACCCCGCGAACACACACTTTATTGATTCACTGATTAAAGGCTTGGCGGTTTGTCCACACCCATACAAACTGTTGAGCTTCGCGCGCGTAGAAGCGCCGACGAATCCGGTGCCATGAGAAAGGCCGTTCGGCGTTAAAATGTCGGAGGCATATTTTTCTTGGAACTCTACGACTGCGGAGGCGGTTGATTCGCCAAAACTTGAATCTGCTATTGTCTGTCCATCTTTTTGTGGCTGTTCGCTGTCTGCAATTGAAAAACCCAGTTCCTGAAGCGCTGTCTGAAGATAGCCTACATCCGCGCCGCTATCTCCAACCCGCAACGGCTTCTTCCAGTTGTAACAAAAACTCGTAGCGTTTAATCCGCCGCCCCCACCGCCGCCGCTTGAAGAGCTAGTTGGAGTAAAGGCGCTACTTGTTGAACCACCTTGCGTGGCGTTCAATTGCGCCTGCAGTTGCTTAATCTGCACCATAATAGCGTCAATCTGCGCTTGGAGGTCAGCCCGCTCATCAGCATGCGCTAGCGGCGCAAGCATAAAAGCGGTAGTAAACAAAACGACAAATAATGCTTTTTTAAACATAATGTAAAAATTAGATAATAAACCTTCCTACATACTACCCCCCCTAGCCTAAATGCAACTTCAAGAAAGGGGACGGAGGGCGAACCCCCACTTGGAGGCGAAGCCTCCAAGTGGGAAAAAGAAAAAGCGCCCCGATGAACATCGGGGCGCCGAGGGTGGTTTAAGAAGGATTTCCTCTTTCCGCCTCAAGTTCACCTTCCGGTTTATCCAAATCATCGGACCTGTTTTGCCTTTTAGTCGTAATCACCGCCCGGAAGAAACCGAAAGAAAACAGGATAACTTGAAAGATAAAGAGGATGACGGTGCGTTTGTCAACGCCAAACTTGAAAGCTAGCGCCGCGAACAGGCCGCCGAGAACACCGAAACTGCCAAAAAATTTTATCCAAAAACCGTAAATCCACCCGCATCCGAAGCCCAGACCCAAGGCCATCACAAGACCAATAAAAGGGCCGGCGTAGGGAATAGCGCTTAAAATGAAAGAGAGAAAAGCTCCAACTGCACCGAGCACAAGCCCAAGAAAAAACTGGCCGGAATCGGAATCACTGGAAGTGGAACAAGAAGACTCTGAATTACTTGAGTTCATATTCATAAAACAAAGAACCGCGGTTTAGCCGAAACTAAATTGATGCTACAGCAGGAGTAGGGAAAAAGCAAGGAGCCCCGCCCCGATGCCGCATCGGGGCGGGGCCTGATTTTATTTTCCCCGTCAAAACGGATGCCTTTACTTACGCGCTTCTATGATTGATTGAGCTACATTGATAGGAACTGGTTCATAGTGATCGAACTCCATGCTGTAGCCGGCGCGGCCCTCGGTCATGCTTCGCAGAGTCGTAATGTAGCCGAACATTTCGGCGAGCGGCACTTTGGCGTCAATCACTTTGTTCAGTCCGCGCTCGCCGACATTTTGAATCTCGGCGCGTTTTGAGGAAAGGTGGCCGGTCACGTCACCAACAAATTTCTCCGGCGTGACCACTTCCACTTTCATAATCGGCTCAAGAAGCGTCGGCCGAGCGCGCTTGGCGGCATCCTGAAACGCTTGCGAGGCGGCAATTTTGTAAGCAATCTCCGATGAGTCAACATCATGATAAGAGCCGTAGGTGAGTTCACAGGAAATGTTGGTCATCTTGTAACCGGCCACAATGCCGCGCTCCATGGCTTCACGAACGCCCTTTTCAACGGCGGGAATAAATTCGTTTGGAATGACTCCCCCTTTAATTGAGTTAATGAATTCAAAATCGTTGTAACGCGATACGTTTTTAGGCAATTTCTCCGGCGGGGGCGCAAGTGGCTTGATATTGAGCCTGACGTGTCCGTACTGACCTTTGCCACCGGACTGCTTGATATATTTATGTTCGGCTTCCGCCGCGCCTTGAATAGTTTCTTTATAAGCAACTTGGGGCTTGCCCACATTAGCCTCAACGGAAAACTCGCGCTTCATGCGGTCAACCATGATTTCAAGCTGGAGCTCGCCCATGCCCATAATAACCGTCTCTCCCGTTTCTGAATCGGACTTTACTTTAAATGTCGGGTCTTCATCGGTAAGCCGCTTCAAGGCAAAACCCATTTTTTCCTGGTCGGCTTTGGTCTTGGGTTCGATGCGAAGGGAAATAACCGGGTCGGCAAATTTAATCGGGTCCAAAATAATCGGGTTGGCCTCGTCACAGAGGGTATGGCTAGTCCTTGCATCTTTGAGACCGACGGCGGCGGCGATTTCTCCGGCAAAAACTTTTTTCACCTC
>OBEQ011891730.1_pt1 | contig 17585 bp, 12 predicted proteins | sample 1670901 | NCBI WGS metagenome assembly OBEQ01 (sample SAMEA104232315, study PRJEB22302) | groundwater metagenome | biome: forest; feature: aquifer; material: groundwater | place: USA | collected 2011-08-07 | depth 5.4 m
TTTAATTTTTGCGTGGCAAGCCACGGGGAATCTACCCAAGGGTCTAGCGCCACAGGCGCGCTGAGGGGGAGCAAGCAGGAAAACTTCAGCCGGTGGCTGAAGGCAAACTGCGCGGTAGTGATGAAAAACTTCCGAGCTTGCTTCCATGCGGCTTTGCCGCTGGAGGGGGCTTTGCCCGCCCCTGAGATTGATCAGTCCACGTCGTAATCGTCGTCGTGTACGAGATCGGCATCGTTAGTCTCGATCACAATTGAGATGAGAAAATTATGATCATGAAATCAGGATTACGAGTTCAACAGCACACTGTTGCGGTGAGGTCGCACAAATAATTAGTCCACACGTCCTAATCACTCACACTCAAATCCACCTGCATCGCCGCTTCGGTGAGTTCGTGATCGTTGGTGGCGTGCACGGTGCGCGTCAGCACGCGTACACCACCGGGGGCGAAGATGCGGGCGGTGAGTTCTATTTCTTCATTGTAGGCCACTTTCAGGGCGATTTCGTAGGCACCTATGAAAGGAAAGGTTTGCGCGATCATGGGATCGGTGGCGAGCGATTGCGTAAGACGCGCCTCGATCATCATGCTGGAACTGTTGCGATCGCACGTAGCGCACGACACCGTGCCGTAAATCGTTTGCGTCACCAGCGGCGTCGGCGCACGAATGGTGTTAAAAATAACATCCTCTGGCCCGTACGCCGGCCGCCCGCGACACGCACCGACCGCCAGCAATCCCAGCACCAACCATGTGATTCGGACACCATGCATATATGTACCGAGAGAGACTAGAGACTAGAGAATAGAGAATAGAGACTAGGAAGACGTCACTAGTGAAACAGTTGTTGTTCACTCCCACTATTCCCTATTCCCTATTCCCTATTCTCTATTCTCTATTCTCTAGTCTCTATTAATACCAACGCCTGCTGCAATTGCGCGGCTTGCTGTTGCATCACGCGCAGAAAATGTTGGCGTGTCGTGTCCGACACCTCGGGATGTTCATACAAATCGGCGATGCCTTTAATGAGCGTGGCGGCGAGGCGCACCTGACGCTGTGCGGTGTCGCCAGCTGAGGCAGACGCCGCACCACTTTGCGGGGTCGCGCTGGTTTCGGCGAGCAATCCACCTTCCACCAAATCGCGCAGTTTGTCGTTCATCGCCCGCAAGCGCTGACACAACGCCATACCCACTGTGTGGTATAGTTGCATACCCGCGCGCGGATGCGCTGCCGCAAACCGCACAAAGTCGGTGTGCAACACCATGGAGAGTTTCGTTGGTTCCACTGTAACGACCGTGGCGGAACGTTGTTCCGTACTGAACAACACCATTTCGCCAAAACAATCGCCTTGCGTGAGCAACGACAGAAATTCCATCGCGCCACTCTCCAGACGTTTCGTCACGGCGACCGCGCCTTCATCGATGATGTACAACCGATCCGCTGACGCATTTTCTTCGAGCACCACGACCTGACCATCGCAGGCGACCTGTTGCACAATCGCCTGCATCGCCTGCTGCTCCTCCGGCGAAAAACCCGCAAACCAACGATGCGAGGGAACGCTCATAGGTCGTGCCATTCCTGCAACGATTGTTGCACCAGCGCCGCTTCGCCACTGGTTTGCAAACCGTGCACGGTCACCGCATGCCACCAGGCCTGACAACTTAAGTGGCGATCGAAACGCGCACCGACCGCGGCAAAATGTTCGACACTCTCGCGAAAGCAGTGTTGCATGTGTTGCGTATCGCCGCGCGCCGAGGCGATGATGCCTTCCACCCGCGCCAGCAATCCCGCGTGCCAGCGCTTGCCGTTGTCATGCACATGCTGATGCACTTGCAGCGCCGCCGTTTGCGCCAACTCGATCTTTCCTAGCTGCACCGCGACCAACGCCGTCGTGATCGCGAATTCATCGGCCTCCACCTTCGCAAGTGGCGCACTGCTCGTTGCCAGCAGCGTTTCGTGAATCGTGACGAGTTCATGATGATCGACCAACACCTGCCCTTCAAACATGGCAAACTCGCGTTGCAGCGCGAGCTGTTCTGGTTGCGGCAACACCGCGGCCCGTTCCAAAATGCGCCGTTTGCGCACATGATATCCCCCCGTGTCACTTTGAAATAAAAACACCGCGGCCAACACCAACTCGAGCCGTTCGATCATGTAATTATCCTTGGCGCGTTCCATGATTTTCAGTCCATCCATGAAGACACGCGAGGCCTCGGAAAATCTGCCCAGCCGCCACAGCGCCGCCCCGGCGAAAAAAACGCCCCAGCCCACACCGCGCAACCAGCCCACCTCGATAAAATAATCGCGCGCCAGCAACGCTCGTTCCCGAATACCGTCGAAATCCAATCCGCGATCCCACATGTAGGAACAGAAATGCAGGTCGCTGGTATGCCGCGCGTAATCATTGGTCGCACTCGCCGCAAAGACGCGCTGGAAATAGGTTTCCGCCTTTTGCAATTCGTCGGCATTTTTGTAATGATTGAAAATCGTTTCATCGAGGCGCTTTTGTAGCGGCGGATTATCGATGTGCGTGCGCAAAGCCTGCGCGCGGGCAATGAATGGCGCGTCGTCGCCGCCGCGTTCATGCGCGAATTCTGTTTGCAACAGCAACCCCTTCAGTTCCAGTTCCGGCGTCGCGCAGACAAACGGTGCGACAATATATTCATCCAGCATGGTGAGCGCATTATGCCGGCTGCCGAAGCGATTCTCGGCCACAATGTCCCGCAACCGAATTTTCCAATACTGCGCGGGCATCTCGTGCGCACAGGCCAAACCGTCGCGAATATTCGGCATGAGTTTGTCGCGATCGCCCAGGTCTTCCATCATCTCGATGACGTGCAAATAGACCTCACACAATTGTTCCGGCGAAAACGTATCGGGCGCTTGTCGATGCAACCGTAACGCGCGTTCATAAAAAGCGGCCGCATCGCGATGCGCATAGCGGGCCCGCGCCGCATGACCCGCGGTGAGACAATAACGCGCCGCCTTGCCGTATTCTTCCGCGCGTTCCCACTGATCCGCCAGATACGCCGCCTGACGATCCGCCGCCGCGGGATCCTGCTCTTCCATCCACTGCGCCACCAAACCATGCAACTTGCGCCGGTTCGCGTACAGAATGGTTGAGTACGCCACCTCCGCCATCATCGGTTGCACAAACGCGACGGTGCGATCCTGTGCGCGAATGAGTTTCGCCTCGGTGAGTTCGTGCAACACCGTGCGCGCGCTGTAGGCATATTGCACGCGCGTCAGAATATGTTGCAGCAACGGGGCGCAAAATTCGCGGCCCGCAATCGCACCGACTTGCAGCGCGAATTTATGTTGGCGGGACAAGCGATCCAATTTCGACAACACGAGCGCCTTAATCGAACTCGGCAATCGTTCTTCGAGCACAAACGCCGTGAGCGATTCGCAGTCGTGCAACACCGCCGAGACTTCATCGAGAAAAAATGGATTGCCGCCGGTGCGTTCAAAAATGCGCCGACAAAAATCGTTGCTGAGATAGCGCTCCGGAAAACGTTGCCGCAAAATCGCGGCCACGGCGTCCGCGGGCAACGGCCCCAGCGTGAGCACCGTGCTCGGAATCGCGCTGGGCACCCACGCCAACGCATCGGCGCTGCGCGCGGCCAGGATCCACAAGATCGGCAAATCGTGCGACATCGTGCGCAACATTTGCGCGACCGCATCGCGCGACGCCGTGGTACTCCATTGCACATTGTCCAGGATCACGACGAGCGGTCCCGCCGCACGCTCCTGTTCGAGCACCGCGGCTGCTGCGAGAAATCGCTTCACCGCCAACACCGTTTCGACCTGCCGCGCGCGCGGTTCCATCGTTTCCAGACGGGCGCGATCTTCTTCCTGCGTGAGCATGCCGGTCAGGTCGTCGATGTAGAGTTGATACGGACCCAAACTTTCTTCGAGCCGATCGCCTTCAATCACACTCATTTCCGCGAGCGAGGTATTCGCCACCGTCATGTAGGTGCGCACCAGATCCGTGAGCAGATGAAACGGCGCCATGCCAAACGAATCGGCGGTGACCCACACCGGACGCACCGTGTGTTGGTCGGCGCGCACCGACTGCAGCAGCGCGTTGATGAGCGCGCGTTTGCCCATGCCGGCTTCCGCGACCATTTGCACCAACCGCATACGCCCCTGCCGCGCGTGTTCCCACGCCGAGCGCAACGTGGCGACTTCGCCTTCGCGACCGACAAACGTGCCCGATGCACTGCCGTGAGACTGCGCAACATGCTGCGCGATTTCGTCTTGCACCAGATACACCGTGAGCGGTTCGGTTTTATTTTTGACGTACAACAGTGGCAACGGTTCGCAGCGATAGTATTGTTGGCAGTCGTCGAACACCTGCGCGGAAATCAGAATACCGTTGGCCGGCGCGTTCGCCTCGAGGCGTTGCGCAATATTAATCGCCTCGCCGGTCACGGTGTCATATTCGCCCATGTGACCGGTGACCACCAACCCGCGATTCACACCAATGCGCGCATTAATCGCGATATTTTTTTGCGCGAGAATGCTGTTGATGTCTTCCAACCGTTCCAGGATTGCGCGCGCCGCCGACACCGCGCGCCGCGAATCGTCTTCGTGCGCCTCGGCCCGACCGAACAACGCCATAATCGCATCGCCGACATATTTCTCGACCGTGCCGCCACATTTTTTGATCTGATTGGTAAAAACTTGCAGCGTATTGGAAATGACAAACTTGAGTTGTTCCGGATCGAGGCGTTCGGCGAGTTGCGTGTACCCGACAATATCCAAAAATAAAATCGTGACCTCGCGCCGTTCGCCCTCTTCAAGATCAATCGTGGCATCGGAGACGGCGGCCGTCGGCACGTCGACCAATAATTTCGCAAATTCTTCTGCGAGATGTCCGAGGTTGAGATCGTTCGTCGCCACGCAGATATTGTGCCATGCTAGGACGATGAGTGCAACGAAGTCGTGGTGAAAATCACGCGGTGGGTGGGCGAGAACCCGCAAAGAACCACGTGACTTTGTTACGTGGTTTGCGTGAGTATGCGGGCATGCTCCCTTTCGATGCCGAAATTGCCGTGCGCCATCTCGCGAAATCCGACGCGACGCTCGCGCGCTTGATGAAACAGGTGGGTCCGCTGCAATTGGCGCCGGAAAAAATGCAGAGTTCGTTCGAGGCGCTGGTGCGTTCGATCGTGTATCAACAACTCACCGGCAAGGCCGCGGCCACGATTTTGGCGCGGGTGCGGGCGCTGTACGATTCACCGCGCGTGCTCGACCCGGCGGCCGTGCTGGCCACACCGATCGCACAATTGCGTGGCGCGGGATTATCGGCGGCAAAAGCGGCAGCGCTGCTCGATCTCGCCGCAAAAACGTTGGACGGCACGGTCCCGACCATGGCGCGGTTGCGGAAATTGTCGGATGAAGACATTGTGCAACGATTAATCGCCGTGCGCGGCATCGGGCGCTGGTCGGTGGAGATGCTGCTGATTTTTCGACTCGGTCGCCCGGACGTTTTGCCGGTGAACGATTACGGCGTGCGCAAAGGTTTCGCGAAACTCTACGAACACGCCGAATTACCGACCCCAAAATCCCTCGAAAAATTTGGCGAACGCTGGCGCCCCTACCGCACCGTCGCCGCCTGGTACCTCTGGCGCGCCCTCGACACATAGCAATTTCAACCACTTGCCTCTTGGGTCAACTACTTACCTATTGGGGACAGTCCCCAATAGGTAAGTAGTTGAAATTTATGGAAATCGAATTTGCCGATGAAGGCCTCTGGGAGGCTCTAGGCGGCGTTTTGCGGGGCAAGGCGCCGCTGGGACCTGGCTGAAAAAATCAAAAAAACATAATAAAATCAGCAAAACTTATTGCGACGCGAAATTCGCCCTCGGAAAATCAATGGGTTGCAGAGTTGAGCAATCGAAAAAAATGTCGGCGCGCGCGCAACTTTTTCTGCGTAGGTGCGATACATAAGCAACGGAGGATTTTTTATGTCACGAATAGGAATGCGCTCGCACGAACCGTTGCGCATGCACCACAGCGATGGAGCACACTCGGGTCGCAGTACCGGCCCCGCGTTGCCGCCACAAAAAGATGCGTACACCGCAACAACCAGTCGCGCCGTCGCAGCACGCGCCTCGCGTCTCGATCGCGCGCTCGATTATTGTCATCGCATCGTGCCGCCATTTATTTTTGCGTGGCGCGCCCGCGCGGGGAGTGCGTTGGCGTTGGCGCGTTTGGTGGAATCGTCAACGACATTGCGAGGGAATGCAGCGACCACACTCGCCGCCCTCACCCAATCCGCACCGGAACGTTTGATGAGCTCGCCAATGCTGCTGGATTATTTGCTGACGCAGCGACCAGATTTTTTGCTGCGCGCCATCACACACACGGATTCCGCAATCGTGGCACACGCGATGAAAAAATTCGCGGCGCTGCCGGCGGGGATTGCGGGCGATCGTGTCATCCGACTTCTCGAAGATCCCGCGCTGAGCGCCGCCACGCGCGCGGAGTTGTGGGCGATCTATCCCGCGCATAAAAAATCCAACTTGGAAGCGACTTGGGCGGAAAGTCTGTTCGCGGGGCGATCGCAACCCGCCGTGGTCGCCGCATTGGATCGCCCGTATTACGATAAAATCCTCGATGGATTGCTCGACATTAAATGGGAATGTTTGACCGGAATGACGCCGATTGATCCGAGTTCGTGGGGGAAGGCCGCGACACAATTACTTCACGATTTACTGGCGCGCGAGAATGCCCGACCCAGCGCGGGGTATCTGCACGATGTGACGCTCGCGATTGCCAGCGCACTCAGTCGCCGCGCCAACGCCGATTGGCGCGTGTTCAGCGACCTCGCGATTTGGAATGCACAGCCACAGGCGGCGGCGCTGCGCCAGGTCGCGCTCGGGTTCATCGTCAATCGCGCGTCGGCCATCGAATTGCAGCCCGACAAGCACCGGGTGGCACGTGTCGCGATCACAATCGACGGACACACGTGTGAACTGGGCCGCGACATTTTGCCGGGATGGTTCGATGCAACATCGAACGATCGCAATTGCGACGCCGCCAAATCGCTGGCCGCGGATGTCGGTTCCCTCCGACGCGGCACCGCTGCATGGATCGCGTTACTCGGCAGGGCCCGCGAACGCGCGATGCTCGCGACGCCGGCACCGCGCGCGAGTGAAGTGTTGCTCGCGCCACCGACGCCTGCCGCGCACGCCGTACCGAGCGCTCCCCCGACATTGCCCACATTGTCCACCACGAGCCCCGATTTCAATGGACCGGACAATTCAGATGAGCTGCAGGGGCAGGCGATGCAAATCGAAGGAGTCACGCCACTCAAGCGGCTCCTCCGCAACAGGAGTGGCGGGGCTCCACGACAGTTGCGGATTGACGGCGCGGAAAATGCGAAGCTGCGCGCGCATATCGCACAAATTTTTCTCGCTGAGACGAAAAGAGCATGTGGGTTCAGAATTAAATGGATCGCACGACTCGATCGTCCGCAAAATAGTTCCGGCGACATCCCTCGCGTACTCGCGGTGTATCTTGGCGACGCGGTGACGGATCATTTCAAGACTGCAGATGCCATCGCCGCCGCCGCAGGCGAGGCGCGTAGTGCCTGTTACGCGGGAGGTAGCCTCATCCTCGGTGGGTCGCCGCGGCAGATTCAAAAGGACGACCCAACCCCAGACCAACATCTGCTGATTAGGGCCGACTCCGACACATTGAACACAGACGATCTCCCACCAGAACGTGCTCGCGCGCTGTCCCGCGCCGTCGCGGAAATTTTCTGCATCGCCGACGATCCGTGTGTGGTGTGTGAAGAGTGAAATGCTGCCTAGCCTTACACGCGGGCGAGTTGTGGCAGGTGCGCGAAATGTTGGTCGCGGGACACCAAGGTGAGATTATGTTGCACCACCAACGCGGCAATCCACAAATCATTGGTGGGAATCGGCGTGCCTTGGGCGCGGAGTTGTGAGAACAGTTGGGCGTAATGATGCGTCGTTTGTGCATCGGCAAACAAGGTATCGACGCGGGGTGAATTCAGAAATTGTGTCAGCACGCGTTCGTTGCTGCTCGCCCGCGTACCGGCGCGAAATCCCGCCCGCAGTTCTCCCAACGTAATAAACGGCAGATGGATTTCTTCGGCCGATTGCAGAAGCTGTACGATCGCCTCGTCTCCACGGCAAAAGTCCACGTAGCGATTGGTGTCGATGGCAATTCTCATGACCAGAGTGCCGGGTCGATACGATCCTGCGCGGCGATGGCCGCATCGAATTTGCGATCTTCGACCCACGTACCGGCGAGACGATCCAGATCGTGATGCACGGGCATCGGGGGGATGAAACCCGCGCCCCGTTGCAACGCATCGAGCACCACACGATTCAAACTGTGCCCAATTTGGCGGGTGCGTTGTCGCAAATGACGATCCAGCAACCTCGGAATATTGCGGATCGTGTATTGTTTGTGGCGCGACTTCATGCCTGCATTATGAACAATCAATGCAGGCATGTCAATATTTCTGGCGCGAGTTACTTGAACGCATCCTCATACCGCTCCACAATATCCCGCAGCGCGATGGGCCAGTCGTGCGGCGAACTTTGCAAAAATTGACTGACGAGCGCTGGCGCGAGGGATTGGGTGACGCGACCGGATGCGCCGAGTGCAGCGGCGATTTTGGCGAGGCGCCGGGCATCATCCGCTTGGCGCGCTGCGCATTGTTCCGCCACATCCGGCTCGACTGAACCCGCAGCGCTCGCGATTTCCGCCGGAAGGTGCATGAGCGTGCGCAAATATACATACGTGAGACGCGCGCGCTGACCCATGCTGCGCATGGCCTCTTCGGGCGGACTCGGCTCCGCCGACAAACCTCTGCGAAATCCCAGACGCGCGCCCGGGCTCACCACCTCGAGCGCGTCGACATGCGTCATACCAGCGGCGTATTGATAATCGGCGCTGCGGGCCGCATTGGCTGCCGACTGCAGGGCGTGCGCGAATCGACCGCGCGATAATTCCGCCAACGATAATCGTTCGTAGAGATTTTTGAGCGACGCGGCGCAGAGCATGGCATCGCCCGAGCGCGACAAAACCGACGGCTCGGCAGCGTCTAATTGTGTCGTGCTACAAGCGAGCGCGTGCGCCACGCGGCATTGCACCTGACGCAAATGTTCGACCACGAGCGCCCCGCCGCCCGCGGTCATCAACTCATCGACAATATCGTGCACATCCATGGTCTGAAATAAAAATTTCCGCAGACTCTCTGAATCGGTGGGAAATGGTTTGGTGTACAAGGCGCGCAACGCCTGGAAAAATTGTTTGGATAATTGTGCCACATCGAGTCGTGGCGCGGCATGCACAGACGCCGCAAACAGATCGCGCGCACCGGCTTGCGCCACCTGTTGCCAGAATTTTTCCGTGAATTGTTGCGACGCCCGCAAATCACGTGCGGCGCTGAATTGGCCGCGGATGCACAGCAAACGCATATTTTCGACCAGAATATTTTCCCGCACGTCGACCGATACACTGAGCGTCGCCGCATCGATTTCGTTTTGCAACGCACGCAACAGTGCCGCCGACTCGCACACCGCACCAACACCTTCGAAGAGTCCGGCACCACGCAGCGCGATCTCGGCGCGTTCATCGCCCTCGCAATCGCGCAACGCCAACAATTGCTGACACGCCGTCGCGGCCTGCGCATATTCGGCGCGTTCAATATGTTGCTCGATCGCCACCCGCAACGCATCGCCGGGAGTCAGTCGCGCATGCAACTCCACCACGCGGCGCCCATAAATCGCCAGGATCTGCGGCGGTGTCATTGTACTAGTACGTGAGAACAGCTGCCACGGACGCCACGCGGCAATACTCGCACCGATCCGACGCAGGAAGCCTGCTGATTGCGTGGCGCCGGGTGCGGCAGCTGCCGATGCACGCAGCGCGGGCGGTGGAGTTGCGGTATGGCCTCGGGGCAGTTTAGGAATCTTCATGGATGATGTATCGGCGCTGCGTTGAAAAAGTTGCTTCGGAGTTTTTGTCCCCACGTCCCTATGTCCTTACGTCCCTATGTCCCTACGTCCCTACGCCAAAAACAAATCCGTCCCCCTCAATTGAATGACAGAGGGACATAAGGACATAAGGACGTAGGGACGTAGGGACGTAAGGACGTAAGGACGTAAGGACGTAAGGACGTAAGGACGTAAGGACAAAAAATTATTTTCATCAGCATTAGCAACTTTTTCTGCGGGACGCCGATACAACCTAGAGACTAGAGAATAGGGACTAGGAAGGAGAAGCAATCGATGAGTCTATTCATGCGACGATGTGCGGTGCGGGTGGCGGTGGTGAGTGCGTTCATGATTGGCGGGGGGGCCACGGCGCGGCCGCATGGGCGGCGGGTGGCGGAAGATGCGGCGCCCCGACGCGATCCGATGACGCTGATCGACACCGGACCCTACGGCGCCGTCACCGGCGCGCCCACTCCGACGCCGGACGATGCCGTACCAGAAGGGATCGACTCCGAAACATTCAAACAAAGAAAATCGATGCTCGATCGGTTGGTGAAACGCCTGACCGCACTGCCGTGCAACGCGATCATGAAAACGCGCCCACACCTGGCGCAGGAAAAAACCGCGGACGGAAAAAGTGCGTGCCCCGAAACGCGCGTCTTCGATGAACCGTCGTTCGATCCGACATCGCCGAGTTATGTCTCGCAATATGCCGAGCTCGCACTCAGTTGGCAACGCCATCCGGACCGCGTAAGTTTTGCACAGATTTGTCTGCTCGATGCGGCCACCACCGTGGAAACGGCACAGATGCCCAAGGATCAGAGAGTTCGCATGCATTATTTTTCCGGACAGACAGCGGTGAATATACCAAAAACCGGTGCCACGGTGCTCGATGCGTCCGATGAAGTCGTGGTCGATCCGCGCACGCAAGCGGTCATTGAAACCGCGTTGCCGGAGTGCGTGCCGCCCACCCCCGAAAAAAACGGGTTGGTGTATCGCCAAGAAACCACGTTCAATGATGACTCGCTCCGCTCCTCCCTGCAACGTCGCGCGACCGACTTATGGAGCGAGACTGCATTGTTCGACTGGCTCTTCGATCACAAAGTCGAGCAACTGGAAGAGAACGGTGTCCCGATTGAACATTACAAAGACTCGGGCCAGATTTCTCGCGACAGTCGCAGCACCGATTTTTCACCGCAACTCTCGCTGGGAAAGTTGTTGCGATTTTTCGTGGCGCATCCGGGGACTCCCGACACATTGAATCCCGAAGAGATTTGCACCGCCGAAATCGCGCGTCTGGACGCGCTGAATTCCACCAATCCGGGGAATGTCTTCTCGGACAGTCCGTGGCTGAGCGGTTTTCTCGGCACCACCATGGATGAATGCAATCCCGAACGCCACAAACTCTCGCATGATGGATTCGCCGAGAGGGGCCCGTTGCACGATTTTTATGCCACGCACGCTGGCAAACAACTCCCCGGTACCAGTCAACCGTACGACGGCGGTCCGGAGGATTTCGACCCAGAGAACGACCGCATCCCGCGTTGGGAACGCGGGATGAAAAAATTGATCAACGAACCGTGGAATTGGAAACAGACGATGTGGTGGGTAGGCGGTATTGCATTGCTCGCTGGTCTCGGCCGCGCGTTGCGACCCAAACGGAGGTCCAGGTGAATTTACGACGTTTACAATTTTGGAAACCCCGCGCACCGGCGCTGCCCGTGTCAACCGCGTCTGCATCACACGCGTTGTCGGCCCGCGCCGCACCGATTCCACACACCGCAGCACTCGATCATAAATTGCTGCTCGATTTTTATACGAGTCGCGAGGATCTGCACGCCGCGTATCAACGTCGGTTTGGTGCGACTGGCGGCGCGGATCGATTGTCTGACCAGTGCCTGGCACTCGAATCGCAATATCGCGCACAAGCGACCGCGTTGGACAGCGTACTCCCGCAGATGGTCGTGCCCGCGGTGGGTGGGATTGTGGCGATGGAGGTCGCGCATCTTGTAGTGAGCAAGCTGCCGAGTTCGCCGCATTTAAATCCGGACGGTGCAATCTTCCTTTCCCTCATTACGCTGGCTGTATCCGGACTTTTTGGCCTCTTTGGCAGCTGGACTGCAAAAACAATATTGGATGAGCCCAAGATACCGAAATGGGCCTACGCAACAATCGCCGCCAGCACACTCACGCTGCTCGCCACCGGCAGCACACTATTGGCGGGCGCGGCAGCGTTTGTGTTGCCCGCCGTCATTCTCGCGCGCCGCATTGGCACGCGCGTCATGTTGCAGCGCACCGCCCACGAATGGGATCGCCTCACGGCGCAACTCACAACGCAGCAAAAAGAAGCCGACACCGCCGACCACCGCTTGCTCTTTCTGCGCGAACAACTCCAGGCCGATCCCACGCTCAAGCGCCAATTGCTCTCGAAATTTTTGCCCGCACGTTTGAATGCCTTGATGGAAGAGACCCAGACACAAGCCTTGGCCGAAGGCAATCGCATGAGGGGAATCGGAGAAGACATGGTCGCCATCGCGAATTCTCTCGCCACCGAGGAAGTAAAAAATGCGACGGCCTCGGCACTCACGGCGGTCCTCGCACAATGTAGCGCACGCATGGAAGAACTCGGGGCGTTCTACAAAAAACTCGACGCGATTCGCATCTCGCTCAAGGACGGTACACACCCACTGTTCGAAGGACTGGCGGTCGAAGACGCCAACGCCACTGCGGCCCACGTCTTGGCCAAATATACCGGCGATGTGACGGCCGTGACCGCCGCCCGCGCCGCATTCAATGTGCGCGCGTTAGCAGAAGTCGAAGCACTCATGGCCACAGTGCGCGATCTCGTGCTGAGTTCGCAAACGCTATTACTCCCCCCGGCAGAGGCCGCGGCATATGAAGCGGGCGTGCTGAAACACCACGCCGACGATCCAGCAGAACCCGAACTCGCGCACGCCGCCCACGTCGCGAGCACGCTGCATCAGTTTGCGGGAGCGGCGGATGCCAATGCGCCAGCACCAGCCGCATTACTCGCTGCGCCCACAGGCGCAGTCGTTGTTGATGCCGAGGTGGTGGAAGCGAGTGACGGCGCGGCGAGAGCAGCGGAGCTGGCATAATCCTGATCTTGATCTGAATCCTAATCTTGATCCTAATCCTGATCCTGATCTTGATCTCAATCGATTCCAATGCCGATCATGTACCGTACACGACGACGATGACGATCTCGATGACGAGGATTAGGAATTAGGAATCACGAATTACGATGAGGATTACTAACGACCGATCACACCGATTTACAACCCGCGCTGCCCACAACATCGGCACCCCGGCACGTCGGCACAAAGACAACACCACCACCCTTGCCTCCCCAGCGCAGCCAGTGCTATACGCCGCCCCCTTATGAAACTGCTGCAACGACTGGCGACACAGGTGTTGGTGTTCGATGGCGCGATGGGTTCGCTGATTCAGACGCGGGAGTTATCGGCGGCGGATTTTGGCGGCGAGGCGTTGGAAGGCTGCAATGAAAATCTCGTGCTCACGCGCCCCGACGTCATTCGCGAGATTCACGCGCAATATTTGGCGGCCGGCGCCGACATTATCGAAACCGACAGTTTTGGCGGCACGCCGATTGTGCTCGCCGAATATGATCTCGCCGAAAAAACATTTGCCCTCAATCACGCCGCCGCCGCGCTCGCCAAATCCGCAGCGCAGGAATTTTCTACCAACGATCAACCGCGCTTTGTTGCGGGTTCGGTCGGACCGGGCACCAAATTACCAACATTAGGCCACATCGATTTCGTCCCGCTCAAAGATGCATTTCGCGCGCAATGCCTCGGGTTACTCGATGGTGGCGTGGATTTACTCGCACTCGAAACCTGCCAGGATATTTTGCAGGCGAAGGCGGCGATTGTGGGCGCACAGGAAGCGATGATTGAAGCAAAAATTTCTGCGCCGATTCTGGTGTCGGTCACGATCGAACAAACCGGCACGATGTTGATTGGTACCGAAATCGGCGCGGCGCTCACCGCACTCACACCATACGGCATCGACCTCATCGGTATGAATTGCGCGACGGGCCCGAAAGAGATGGAAGACAACGTGCGTTATTTGTCGCAACACGCGACGATGCCAATGCTCATCATGCCCAACGCCGGACTCCCGGAAAACGTGGGCGGGCGGGCGCACTACAATCTCACCCCCGAAGAATTCGTGAAGTGGCAGACCTATTTCGTCGAACATTACGGCGCCGCGTTGGTGGGCGGTTGTTGCGGGACCACGCCGGAACATATTCGCGCACTCGCAAACGCCATGCGCGGTCGCACCCCAAAAACGCGCACGCCGGAACATATCCCCGCGGTGAGCAGTATCTACGCGGTCTGTACGCTCGATCAGGAACCGCGCCCGCTGATTATTGGTGAACGCACCAACGCGAACGGTTCGAAAAAATTTCGCGATTTATTGCAGGAAGAGAATTGGGATGGATTGGTCGACATGGGAAAAGAGCAAGTCGCGGAGGGCGCGCATACGTTAGATGTCTGCGTCGCGTATGTCGGTCGCAATGAAGTACGCGACATGGAAGAGACCGTGCGCCGCTTTGCCACGCAGATCCCGCTTCCGCTGGTGATCGACTCGACCGAAACGCCGGTGCTCGAGCGCGCGCTGCAAATTGCGGGCGGACGCTGCATTATTAATTCGATTAATCTGGAAGATGGTCGTGCGCGTCCGGAGTTGGTGATTCGTTTGGCGAAACGTTACGGCGCCGCGCTGATTGCGCTCACGATCGACGAAGACGGCATGGCGAAAACCGCCGCGAAAAAACTCGCGATTGCGCAACGCATTTATGAAATGTGCGTGGACGAATTCGGATTGCGCGCGGAAGATATTTTGTTCGACACGCTCACGTTCACACTCGGCAGCGGTGACGCGGAATTTCGTGACGCGGGATTACAAACGCTGGACGGCATTCGCGCCGTCAAGGCCGCGCTCCCTGGGGTGCGCACCGTGTTGGGCGTCAGCAATATTTCGTTCGGCCTGCAACCTGCGGCGCGCGTGGTCTTGAACAGCATGTTCCTGCACGCTGCGGTCGACGCGGGACTCGACGCCGCGATTGTCCACGCCTCGAAAATCTTGCCGCTCAATCGCATTCCCGACGAGGCGCAGCAACTCGCAACACGACTGATTCGCAACGATCACGCGCACGGCGATCCGCTCACGGCGTACATGGGATATTTCGACACGAACACGATTCAAACCAACGTGGAAAATGTCGACGACAGCGATCAGCCGATTGAAGAACGATTGCAGCGGCGTATTGTCGATGGGAATAAAAAAAATCTCTCCGATTTGCTCACTACCGCAATGGAAAAATATGCACCGCTCGATATCATCAACAACATTTTGCTCGAGGGCATGAAAACTGTGGGCGAATTATTTGGCGCGGGGAAAATGCAATTACCGTTTGTACTGCAAGCCGCCGAGGTCATGAAGACGTCGGTCGCCTTTCTCGAACCGCACATGGAACGTGCCGAGGGCCAATCGAAAGGCCGCATCGTGCTCGCCACCGTGAAGGGCGATGTGCACGACATCGGGAAAAATCTGGTCGATATTATTTTGACCAACAATGGCTACAGCGTGAAGAATCTGGGGATTAAGGTCGGTTTAGAACAAATGCTCGCTGCGGCCGACGAATACAAAGCTGACGCAATCGGCATGTCGGGCCTGCTCGTAAAATCCACCGCGATCATGAAAGAAAATTTGGAAGAGATGGCGCATCGCGGACTCAACATTCCCGTTATTTGCGGCGGTGCCGCGCTCACGCGTCGCTTCGTAGAAAACGATCTCTCGCAAAGCTACGGCCACACGGTGTTCTACGGCAAGGATGCGTTTGAAGGGTTGCGCGTGATGGAAGCGTTGGCGGCGGAGCCGCGAGCAATTACGAAGGAGGAGGGACGTCCGGTCGCTGCGCTCCCTGGGACGAGGGACGAAACGGCAACACCACTCACTGCAGTTTCGTCCCTCGTCCCAGCGACTGAATGGAGCGGTCGTCCCAGTGAGCGCAGCGAACGGTCGGTCCTCGCCCTTCACAATTCCTCGTCCTTCGCCCTTCCCCGCTCTTCCCTGCTTCCATCGCCACACATACCCACCCCACCCTTCTTCGGAACCAAAGTGGTAGAAAATATTCCGCTCGCGCGACTCTTTCCGCTCATCAACAAAACCGCGCTCTACAAAGGACAGTGGCAATTTCGGCAAGGCAAGACGTCGAAGGAGGATTTTCAAAAACTCGTGCGCGACACGATCGAACCGATCTACGCGCGCATGACAAAACTCGTCGACGCAGAAAAAATCTTCACGCCCAAAGTCGTCTACGGATATTTTCCCTGTCAGTCGGATGGGAACGAGTTGATTGTCCACGAACCACAAACCACGAATCACGAATCACCAGAGATTTGCCGTTTCACCTTCCCCCGCCAACCCTCCGCCCCGCACTGGTGTCTCGCGGATTTTTTCCGCACCAAGGAAAGTGGCGAATTCGACGTGATCGGATTCCATGTGGTCACGATTGGCGATCGCGTGAAAACGATTTGCGACGAATGGTACGCCGCCGGGAATTACACGGATTACCTGTATCTGCACGGCCTCGCCGTGGAAACGGCAGAGGCGCTCGCGGAATATTGGCACAAGGTGATTCGCGTGGAACTCGGCATCGCCGGAAAAGACGCCGACAGTGCGGAAGGACTGTGGCGTCAAGGGTATCAGGGCAGTCGCTACAGCTTTGGTTATCCCGCATGTCCGCGCCTGGAAGATCAGGAAAAATTATTCGCACTGCTGCAACCCGAACGCATTGGCGTAACGCTTTCCGAAACGTTTCAAATGGATCCCGAGGCCACCACGTCCGCCCTCATCGTGCATCATCCCGAAGCACGCTATTTTGATACGCATGGGTAGCGCGCAAACGAACTCGGTGCTGCCGCAGCAACGATGATTAATGACGTGGTGCCGCGACGGCAGACAACCACTTTTCATCCGGATCGCTCAAGTTACTGGCGTGACCGCTACGCACCTCGACGACTGGCAATCGAGCTCGCGGATCGCTTTGTCGCGTACGATCAACTCGCCGACGGCTTACAACGCGCGGCGGAACAGCTCTATCCATATGGCCCATTTGTGGATTCAACGGTAGTCAGTGAAATTCATCTGCGAAAATCCGGCGGCGCGCCAATCCCGACGGACTTTGTAGGTCTCTGCCGTTACGTCGCCACCACGTTGCGCCTGGCGGACTTTCAACTCGTCGGCCCGCGCGGCACCGCGCCTGAAGCGTTTGCCTATCGTCCGCGCTACGATCTGCAGGTCGATCTCACCCGCGCCGATCCTGTCGCGGCGGGTCGCGCCGCGATCGAGCATCTCTGGGCGGTGCGGCGTTGGGCTGACACGCTCGGCTTTACCATCGCGGTCGACGTCTTTATGGGTGATGCCGTGGCGCCCTTTCTGTTTGCGCCGATCGGCATCGGAATGTTGTGGGATGCATCCAGCGCGGTGCGGCGTGACGACGGCACACTCGCGGGGGAAATCCATAATGAAGAACCCCGCCCCAAGGGGCGGGGTATCTAAA
>OBEQ011443903.1_pt1 | contig 17584 bp, 19 predicted proteins | sample 1670901 | NCBI WGS metagenome assembly OBEQ01 (sample SAMEA104232315, study PRJEB22302) | groundwater metagenome | biome: forest; feature: aquifer; material: groundwater | place: USA | collected 2011-08-07 | depth 5.4 m
ATGGGCAACGCAACTGCAGTTGCCCGCGAGTTAGAAAGAGTACGCAAAGCTGTAGACGCGTGCAACGCGCAAACGCAGCCGCCAGTGGAACAAAAACAAGATAACACTACGCTATACGTTGCTGCGGTAATAGTAATTGCACTTGCCTACCTGGGCTACACTTACTACAAGAAAAAGAAGCAAGCTGAAGAAGATGAAGGCGATGAAAAAAGCAAAGGCAAAGGGAAGTTGTTTGCTGGGTAGCATTACATTTTCAAAGCGGGGGGGGGGGTAATGATAATATGAAAAAGAAATCTCTATCAGCGTCTTCTGTTTTGCCCCATCCGCGTGAAGTTGCCGAGCGTTTTTCTCCTTCTTCTGTTCATGAAAGTGGTTTAGGTCCTGCGTTCTTTGCAGTTGTAATTGCAATAATTGCGCTAATTTTACTTTCAATATTTGGCAATAACTATTTAGCCGGAGCATATCATATTCCCGGACTTTCAGATAAGGTTAGGTTGACCAACCTTACTTTTGTGCCTACTAATTTGAATGTGCCAGTATACGACCGCTTAAGCGGTGTAACTTATACCGGCTGGTTTACTGCTTTTAGAGTTGTAGCTGCGCCAAGAATGGTCTTTGAGATTCCATTTGGTGCTTCAGCTTACGATACTGACACTGTTTTTGTTGTTGTGAAAAACTTGTCTTCACGCCTTCCCCCCCGGGTCGGTTATTTACCGAGAGGGTGGCGTGTATAAATTAGCTCAACGTGGCGGTGCAATCTGGAATCCAGGCTTGCGACAGTTTGTATTTGAAACAAAGTACCTTGAACTTCACTTCAATTATACTGTGCGTGTCCCCCCAGAGAACAGAATGTATGATTCAATAATAGTAACGTTTAACAGTTCACCCTATCCTTACCCGTCGGCTGTTAACTTCGAGATTCGAGATGCATATGTCAATAAAAGGACGCTTTTGAATGGCACTGTAATGTATGAAATTGCAAATGCTGGACGTTTCAATGTCCTGTGGGACAGATTGGATAGGCTGCCATTTAGGCTAATCGGAGTTAGGTATCGGTATTCTGGCCCCAGGGGGAGTGAAATTATATCGCCTGGTTTTGTATCTCCAACAGGAAGCACATTGTTGAAAAACCTCTCTTACTTTGTTCAAGTTCAATACGCTTTTGACACGCGCATACAAGGAGCCGCAAGCAGAGTAGAGCCTTGAGCAGAAGCTAGGCATTCAGTTCCACTACCTTTTCCATCTTTTAACTCGTAGTTGGCATTTATCTGCCTGTCCTGAGAATTTTTCATAACCCGCACTTTGGCGACTGTAATTCCGTTATTATTGTCTGGGCAATTATTGTAAATACAATAAAAAGAAAGGCTTAAAAAGGTTATTGTCTATAGAATAATAAGTCTGATGTTTTATGGTAAAAATAACGCATATGGGGGATAAGAGCAAAGACGCTAATGGAAACTACGTTAGTTCCGTTACACTAAGGCGTTTCGATGATAATACCAATATAACAATTAATCCAGGCGATACGATTGACGTTGACCAGGCCACTTATAATTTTTTAATAAATTACAAAACTTTAGACTCTAATGGAAATATAATTAGTTTTCAATTAAGTTTTGTAAACCGCGAAGAAGAGCTAACTTACTTACGGCACGAGTATTCTTCAAATCAGTTCAGGTTTATAGTTGTAACGGGCCGCAGGCGAGTTGGAAAAACCTTTTTGATCAGCCACTTTTTGAAAGATAAGTCCAACGCACTTTATATCTACGTGCCTGAAGAGGACCGGCTGAGCGTTAGGTTGGATGTTGCAAGGAAGATAGGGGAAAAATTTGGTTTGTCTTTTGTTGGCTCTCCAGAGTGGAGCGAAATTTTTGAAAAAGTTTTTTTGTACAGCAAGAAAAACAGGGCAACAATTGTGTTTGACGAATTCCAGCGCTTTTCAAAGATAGACCCTTCTGTATTCTCTCATCTTCAAAACGCAATAGATGCAAATGCGTTTAGTTCAAGGCTTTTCCTTGTTACTATGGGGTCGTCAATTGGAATGATGGATGAAATTTTTCAAAGCGAAGGGGCGCCGCTCTTGGGAAGAAAAACAGGAACACTGAAACTACCTCCATTTAGTTTCAAGAGCACAAGGCAAATGCTTGGCTTGGAGACTCAACTTGCCATTAGGTACTATAATTTCTTCGGCGGCACCCCCGCTTACATAAGCCGGCTAGATTTGCTCAGCGCTTCGCTAAACCAAGCAGAACGCATGCAGTTAACCGTAAGCCAAGATCAGACGAATCAGCTTTTCAGCAATATCAACCGCCTCATGCTGTCAAATCGGGGTCCGCTATATGAAGAGGCTGAGAGTTTGCTTAAGGAAGAGCTTAGCGAGCCTAAAACTTATTTTGACATATTGAGGTATATTGCAACTGGAAAAAACACGCCAAAAGAAATTGCAGATATGCTTTCAATAAACGCTACTTCGCTTTCGCATTTCTTTGATGTGCTAGGCAGCAAGCTTGACCTCATAGCACGGAAAGTACCGGTAACAGAAAATCCCCTCAAAAGCAAGTCAGGCCGGTATTTTATAAAAGACAACTACTTTGCGAAGTGGTTTAGATATGTGTTTCAAAACAAGTCAGAACTTGAACTTGGAAATTCTCTTCCAGTGCTAAACAAAATAAAAACTGAGGAAAGTACCTTGCTAGGCAGAACCTTTGAGCAAGTGTGCGAAGAGGCGCTTAGAGAGCTTGCGGGGAAGAGATCGATGCCAGAATTTGAAAAGCTCGGCCAATGGTGGGAGCGAGATATAGAAATAGATTTGATGGCGCTAAATGAAAGTAAAAAGGAAATCTTATTTGGAGAGTGCAAGTGGAAGGACCGTGTAGATGCTTTGGCCGTTCTGAGCAAGCTAAAGGAAAAAAGCGAGAACGTGGCGTGGAACCGCAAAAATAGAAAAGAACGTTTTGTAATATTTGCAAAGACTTTTGAAGGTAAGTCGCGCGAAAAAGTGGAGAAGGAAGCGCTTACTTTTGATATCTACGAACTTGACAAGTTGTTCAAATAAGGTTTTTGTAGTGTCTACGCTTTTTGAGAATTTTCACGAATTGGTAGGCACTACAATTTATGCAGCTTAGTAGCCTTGTAGATAAAAAGCTCTTCAAAGAAAAACTTCTTCTGTTCAACAATTTCAACTTGAAAGCCAAGCTTGGCGAGGGTTGAAATTGTTTTGTCTGGTTCGTTGAGTGAACTCTGCACTAGTAAAAGCAAGCCGCGTGGTGCGAGAAAAGTGGAAAATTGCCCGAGAAATGGCTCTAATATTTTCCTGCCGTCTTTGCCGCCGTGCCAAGCTGCGCTTTGCTCGTCAAGAGGTTCGTTTTCTTCTGCTGGCAAGTAAGGTGGGTTGAAAATAATTGTTTCAAATGTATCTCTGCGTGGAATGTTTTCAAATAAGTTTGATTTTATAAATTTAATTTTATCCATATCGCATTGATTTTCTTTTGCATTATTTTCAGCGCATTGTACTGCCGTAGCGCTAACGTCGCTTGCAGTTACGTTTGTTACTTTTGGGTTTTTAGCCGCGGTTATTGCTTGCAGTCCCGAGCCTGTGCCCATATCTAGAACTTTTCCGCGTGCAAATTTTTTCACTGCTTGCGCTAGCATGAAAGAATCTTCACGTGGAAAGTAAACCGAAGGAGTGGTTTCGATTCTAATTCCTTCAAATGAGGAACTCGGCATACCCGTGTTCTACCTCCGGTTGCGTCTGTGTTCAAAGTGCTCGCGGTGGTTTTCGCGCTGATGTTCACGCGGTTGTTCGCGGTGTAATTCCCTTCGCGGTTGAGCTTGTTTTAGTGGAAGCACAACTGTTTCTTCACCGAAAGTGTATATTTCATATTCTATTCTGTTGGTTTCAAATTCGCGGACTTCAATTACTGGCCTACTTAAATCTTTTTCCCTCATTCCAGAAGGAACCTTTACAACAAATTCAAGCGAATAGACTTTTGCAATTGCACCTTTATCTACAAATACAACTGTGTCAATTACTTGCGGAATCATTCCCAAGTCTATTTTTCCTATAAACCTTTGAATTGCATCAATTGCTTTAGAAGCGTGGACTACGCCAACCATCCCTATGCCAGCCAAGCGTAAGTCAGCAAATGTTTCAAAATCGTGAAGTTTACGCACTTCATCATAGATAGTGTAATCTGGACGGGCAAGCAGCAGGACATCGGTAATGGCTCCATGTTCACCTTCGCGCAATGCATACTGTGTGATGCGCTCGTCTACTTGCAAGTCGCGGGGGCTTTCAACTGTTTTGACAATTTTGCTTTTGTCGGCGTAGTATTCAGCTAGCGCAGTTGCAAGTGTACTTTTTCCACTTCCAGGCGCTCCTGCGATTAAAATTCCCTCGGCTTTTTCTGCAAGCCTGCCGCGCAAATTGGGGGACAAATGGTAATTTTCCAGTTTAAGCTTGGCAATTGGCCTAACTGCCGTTAATTCAGCAGCGTCTGAAAATGGCGGCCGTGTAAATGTAACTCTAAACATGCCAATCTGCACAACTGTAACGCCGCCCTTGTCAATCTCTATGAATGAATTAGGCGCACGTTTGCTGTACTCTACGCACTGCATTATAATTTTATCTAATTCCGACCGTGTAGTTGTGGAATCGCGGATATTAACTAATTGGAATTGCCCCGGTTTGCCGCGCTTTGCCTGTGGCTTAATTCCTTCGCGCAAATGCACTGACATTGTATCTGGAGTGAAGAAATGTTCTAGAGAAAATTCCAATTTTGTAATTATTGGTTCAAGATACTGCACGTTTATTCCCTGCGCAGTTGCCACTTCAGCTTGAACTTTGTCAGTTGTTATCAATACGCCGCTGTGCTCTCTTGCCAGCTCGCGGATTTTTGAGTCAATTTCTCCGAACCTTGCCCGCTTTATTTCAGAAGCGCTTGGCCGTGAACCGTGAAATTCAAGTGAAACTATATCTTGCGCTGCTAGCGATGCCAGTTGCCTTAATTCTTTTAGCCCAGCGAATCCAATTTCTTTTCCAGAATTGGCTTGATACTCTAGTTCAGCAACTACGCTGTTATGTACGAGCACCAGTGGCTTTGCCTTGCTTTCGCTGACTGTAAGCATTTGTGTGATGCGGCCGTCTATCAACGCGCCAGTGTCGGGAACAATTACATTGCCTACATTATCCCTAGCGCCGCTAAGCGCTGTTAATTTACTATTCATATATTTTTTATTACCTCTTTTGTTTTCTAGGTTTCCCTAGCTTTTAAACTAGCTTAAAATTAGTTTTCTCTAATAATTAGAAGATCACTATTTACTGCTATTTCTAAAAGTAATAGAAAACCAGTGCAATTTAAGGCTTTGGATTGGCAATTGTTGCAGTTAAAGGTGCGTCTTTACCTTTTAGCAGCAGTTTTGCCAGCTTTTCAGCATGTTCTTTGGCTACTCCTATGTGGAAACTGTTGTCTGAACTGCCATAGAAGTTTATTCTGCCGACAAGCTCTGGTTTTTGAGTTGGGTCTTTTTGATATTTGAAGAAGTATAAGCCGCGGGCACCGCCACTTTCGATGGCATATACCCTATGCTCTTCAAGTGTAAGCCGCCTTCGCAATTCGCCAAGGTTGAACCTTGCTTGGAAATTTCTATGCTCACTGCCTGGCATTTGTGTATGTGAATATAGGTAAATCGCCTCTTCGCCGCCTGGAGCTTGTTTAAACGAAGTTATGTAACTTATAACGGGATGGCCTGCAACTCCAATCATTTTTACCCCTCGGTGCAGTTCCAAGTCCCTAGTTGCAATTTTGGCAGCATTGCTTGGCCGCTTTTTTCCGCTTGGCAGTGGTTTTACCTTACCTGCGTTAAATTCAATCGCTTCTTTCAGCGGCTGTGCAATCCGTTCAAACATGTTAAAACTTAGCAAGCTTGCCTTTTTAACTTCTAACCATAGCAATGTTTTTATTAAACGGCCTGGTTAAAGGTTAGAACGTTATAGTGTTTGGATGGTTTACGGTGGGTTTACATGGAACAGTTAAAAGTTAGAATTGCAGGGGAAATAGCATTGTCTGACAATCCAGGCGAAGCCTTGAAAAAATGGCGCGAAGTTTTTGGCATTTCCCAAACTAACCTTGCGGACTATTTGAAAATTACTCCTTCAACTGTAAGCGACTACGAAGGCAACCGCAGAAAAAGTCCAGGCATTCACGTTGTGAGGCGTTTTGTTGATGCGCTTTTTGAATTAGATTTAGCCGGCGGTGGAAAAGTAGCTGCGCAGTTCAAGCAAGCTGATGCTTCTTCTGAATATTTTCAAGTGTTCAACTTCCCGCGCGAAGTAGCTGCAAAGGAGTTGGCGAAATTAATAGACGCTAAGATAGTTACTGGCGAAAGTAAAATGCAGCGCAATGTCTTCGGCTGCACTGTGCTTGACAGCTTGAAAGTAATCCTTGAACTTCCATACGAGAGTTTTGTTAAAGTTTACAGCGACACCAGCCAACGCGCCCTTCTGTTCACAAGAGTCGAAACCGGCCGCAGTCCACTCGTTGCAGTGAGAGTAACGCCAATTAAACCTGCAATGGTTATACTCCACGATATAGATGAAGTTGACAAACTCGCTATAAAAATCGCAGAAGCTGAACGCATTCCACTCTTGACAACGAAGATGAAACTCGAAGACATCAAAGCAAAGCTGGCGCATTTGTCGAGTTGATTACGCTCGTTTCAAGAATTGCGCTGATGTTATTATGTGCGTATTTCTGTAAATTTTTATTTCCAGCAATTTTTTATCGCCACTTATCAATGTTACCTGGTTATGTACGGCGCACTGTAACACTGTGGAATCATCGCTGTCAAGCTGAAATTGATGTTTTTCTTCAACGTCATCTACTATTTCAAAGTTTTTCAACGCGCTTACCATTATGTCTGCTGGCTTTTTGCCATGGAGGTATTTTGCCAAGTGCGGGTAACTAAGTGCAGTTGCTAGCCGCCCCGTCATTTTTCGCGATATAAGTGCCTTAATTTTTCCACTTCTAACTAAGTCGAGTATTGCCGCTTCGTTTCCATGGAACAAAGCGCCTGAAATTATTGTATTGAGATCCAATACTACTTTTTCTTCCATGCTAAAGCCTCTTTTATAACTTCCTTGATCTCAGTCTCTTTGCCCGCATTAGCTTTCCTTATCTCAATAAGTGGATCTCCAGTTATCTTCACTAGTTCTATTCCGTTTTTAGTGGATTTGGCTAGAAGCTTCTCTCCTTCCTCAATTTCAGCGTCTCGCATTACGTCAACCGGCAGCACAATCTGGTTTCTGCTGCTTACCTTCACAAAAGCATACTCCATAAACTCCAGCACCTCCATCAAAATGGAAATAATGGAGTATAAAAACTTTACGATTTAGATCTGCTAGGCAGCGCGCCGCTATGTTTTAAACCTCCATCCGTCTTTTCTATACGTGGCTGACAAATTCACTACACTCATTACTCTGCTAATAATCGCACTGGTGGCTTTCTACGCGTTTCAAAACTATTACAAGCCAACAGCCGGTCAGTTTGGCCCGCAGATTGAAAATAATTCCATTTCAAACCGTTCACTTGGACTCCAGACTTATTCCCGCAGTTGGCCAATTCCTGGAACTAATTTAACTTTTCAGCACAACATTTCCTTTGCTAATGGTCAAAGAGTTGATTTTGTGGGCTATCAAGCAACTGGCGCTGTCAACGTCAAGGATTTGGTTAACCGCAGCATACTTGTAATTGTGCCAAAACAGCTAGCGGCGAATGCTTCGCGAGTTAAAATAACTCCCAAGCGCGGTGTTGAAATTTTAAGAGAAGATCCGGGGTTTCTTTTAAGATACGGTGAGGATAATTTTGAATGCCGGTATGCTGATCCAGAAGGTAACTGCTTGATTTTTGCGAGAAATGCTTACGCTCTTGAGTTTACTGATTATGGTAAGTGCCCTGAAGAAGTAGATGTGTGTCCACCTCCAATCTTTATTCCCCTTCCGCCGGATGTTTCTTTACTAAGAGAAGTACTTCCCGGTGGCGGGGAGAGTCTTTTTGGTCCTGCTGTAGCACTTCGGGAAAGGCTCGACCAATACGCTGACTTGTTTAGAGACCTCTCGCAACAAGAAGCAGATGAAGTTTCAGCTAGTTTAACTGCGATATTAAATAATGAAGAAGGCGACACAAGAACCCCTGCTAGAATTTATGAGGCTTCTATCTTCTTACAGAATTACGCAGAAGCACATTATGAAAACGAGGAAATAAGAGAAGAGGAAGCAAGAGAAGTTAACCAGACTCCGCGCGAGTTAGTTATGAACGTTTCTGAATTCTCCCCCAAAGTTAGGGAAAGTTTTATTTTGCCGCGGAATTTACAAGCTGTTGGCGAGCCGGTAGTTGCTGTGCGTGGTTTGGCTTCAAATTATAGGATAACTGCCAGTGTGGAAGGAACTATTTTAACTGTTGAGGTTGATTTATCCGACATTCGCTATGCTGGAGGGTTATTTAGTTTTAGTGAGATTTCTGGAGATATAGAATTATTATACACGCAAACTGGATACCGGTCTTCTTTGCCGCTAACAATAACAGTTAACCACGTTTACGACGCTACGCTTATTTCTCCGCGAGCTTTGCCAAGCGGCGTTGGCGGGGAGTTCATGTTCATTGTTCCCAACCTCCAGCGGCCAATTGAACAAGTTGTGCTGCAAGGAAGTAGGGAAACCTGCGGCGTTGGTGACAGTATAGTGGACATTCCAGCTGCTGACCCAGCTAATCCAAAGGCAGTTGTTTTGTATATGCCGCAAGAAGTGAAAACCGCGCTTATACAGCATGGCGAGTGTTACTTTGTAGACCAACGCGGTGGAGTTGTGCCCAACTCGCAAATAACACTAAGCACTACGCTAACAAGAACAAGCGAATCGCAATCGCTAATGCCTTTCATTGCAAACTTAGATGCATTGCGGCCTAACCAGCGCTGGAATGAATGTTCCGAAGCGTACTGCGGTTGCACTGCAGGCAGGCAAGCGTTGGAATCCGCAATTGCCAAGACAAAAGCTGATGCAAGGCGGTTTTACGGTCCAGGTTATACTTTATACGATGGAAAGTTTTGGAGGTTTTACTTATTCAATTTAGCAGCAGTAGAGGGTTGCAATTTCGGCGCTGTTCCGCTGCAAGATGCTGCGCCTGGAAAAATTCAAGTAGTTGCAATTGGAATAAATCCTGCCAACCCGCAGCAGGTAACGGCCAAATCGTTCCATGGAGCTAACAACTTTCAGCCAATCTCTGCAGTTCCAGGCGTAACTCCGGAGGAAATAAAACAAGCTGTGCTATCCCCATGGCTTTGCTTTGACCCAAACGGTTTACCACAGTCTCTTCCAGAGGATAGTTGTTCTGCAGAGCAAAGAAGAGGACAAGCAATAGCACGGCGGTAATTATTTTTTTAGCCTAAATCTCTTACGCGGATGTGCTCGTCTTCTACAATTATAATCTTGTTAGCTATTTTAGCCAGGTTAAAATTTTTAGCAAAGTTTTCAAACGATTGAATCGTGCTTTTCGCCCCTTGGCTTTGAATGCGGAGAATAACTATTCCGTTATAAAAATTGTGCGCAGTTGCAAAATCAGAGTCAAGAGTAACGAGCGCGTAGTTTTTCTCTTTGCATAGCTCAAGCAAATCTGCATCTCTTATTCCTGAAATTCTCTCTGAAGAAACAGTGCTGGCAGAATGTCCAGTGGCTTTTATAAAAGATTCTAGCTGCACGGGGATGTTTTCATCTAGTTTAAAATGCATGTTAACTAGTCACTGGCAAAACTTCTTCTTTAGCTAAAATAGACGCATATCCCAAAGCAGCTTTGACATCTTGCTTGGTTAACTTGGGGTACTGCTTAAGTACTTCTTCTATTGAAAGCCCTTCTGCCAAGCTATCCAGTATAACTGACACCATTACGCGGGTTCCCCTTATGCAAGCTTTGCTGTGGCACACGGCTGAATCGATACTTATCCTGTTCCAGAAATTCTCCATATATGTTATGTAACTGTAGTAGTTTTAATATGCTTTCTTTTGTGTTTAAACCCGTGCACAAAACGTGTGCCTGAATAGATCTTTTCCGTCTTTTCTTCCAACGAGTTTACGCGTGTGCGTCACGTCGTCGGAAACTTTCTTAGTTGCTGATAGGGAATTATTTATTCCAGCTACGAAGATGTCAAAGCCGCGTTTATCTTTGGTTATTTTCGTAACGCGTCCCCCACCTTGCCCCCATCCTATTCTTGTTTTGCCTTTTTCAATTAAGCGCACGAGTTGATTGGCGATTTTTTCCATGCTTTCCAATTTCTCTTTATTCAATTCTTCTCCTTTTTCTATTGCAGGGCGAAGTTGGATTATTGAATCGTAAAACCCGCCTGCTTCGCGTGAACAAATTAAACATTGCGTTTGCTCGAAGCACAGGGTAGTTTTATCGTTTTGTTTAATTTTTTCTCCATCTACTGTGGCTTCAATTGTTAACCGTACATCAAAGCAGTTTTTCCTATACGAACTTTGGAATTTAATTTCAATAATTTTAGCTGAATTTAGGGATTTTAATTTGCTTTCAACAATTTCAGTTAACAATTGTTTATTTTCCTCTTGCCAGGTAGTGAAGCGGAATACTTTGCCGCAAACCGCGCAGCGTTTAGCTGTAATTTCCGGAGGCAGTTTGTATAGCTGGTGCCGTTGTGCGAAACAATCTGGGCAGAAGTTTCTAATAAATTCGCCGTTTTGTTCAACTTTTCCACATGAAGGGCAGTGCTTGCTTGATAGAATTGACATAGACTAATAGGTACTGCGTGCCTTAAAACTATAAAGCCTCTAAAAACGCGGCTATAAGTCTTATAAATATACTTCCTTTTTCTAATAGTTTGGAGTTAATTTAATGGTGGATACTGACCAGAAGGCGCTTGATTTGACGCGCTTTTTTTTCAAGGTTCCTGAACACAGGACTACGCTTGCGTATCTTGGTTTAGTTTCTTTTATTTTTGGAATAATCGCGCGGCTTCTAAGCACTCGAATTGCTTCTGAAACTTTGGTTGAAACTATGCTGTACGGCGGAGCCGACGGCGTGTTATTAGTAGCTGCGCCTGCTTTGTTAGGTGCGCTTGTTGCAACTTTTCTAGTATCGCGCAAAGAATTGAAACATGGCTTTAAGTATTTCTTGTTCATTTCCCTTGCAGCCGCTGTAATTTACTCAATTACAATTCTCGCTGGAATAATTGCAGGCATTATTTTACCAGGCAAAAGCATATTGCAGCTTGGCTCGTTTTTCGTAGTTGCAAATGCGCTGGTGCTTTTAGTGTGGCTTGCGGCGTGTTGGATTGCACTTGCTTATAAGAAAAAAGCTTTTGCGCTATGTATCTTTCACCCGATTGCAAATATTGCGTTTATAGTATTGTGGACTAAATTCCGCGTTTTCGAATCAACCCTCGCATTGGCAACGTCTCCTTATCTAGTGCTTTTCAAACTGCTAGTTGCATCTGTAATTTTGATACTTTCCGCAGCTGGACTGGTTTACATAATCAATGCCCCTTCAAAGCGCAATTTTGGCTTATCCACGTTGGATGTAGCAACGATGTTTTTTGCCCAGTGGGTTAATGGCAGCCACGGGTTAGAAGAATTGCTTTCTGAAACTGGCGAAGTTGTAACTACGCCGGTAAATGTAACTGCGTTTTACAACAAGAGCGGAAAGATAAAAGCAAGTTTTGTAGTTCCCCAAATTCACTACGGCCCAATTGGCAATCTAGGCGGCAGCGAGTTTCCTGGCTTGTTAAGCCAAAGTATTTCAGCTGCAACTGGCAGCCCTGCGTTTATTTTCAAAGGGGCAGCCAACCATGATTTTAACCCCGTTAGAGCGTCGAGCGTTTCAAAAATAGAAGAAGCCGCGCTGGCTGCAATTGCCGCAGCAAAGAAAACTAAAACCACCAGCGCTTCGCTAATTCAAGGCAAAAGCGGTGCAAGCAACGTTAATGGCTTTACTGCTGGCAAAACTGCTTTTCTCACTCTTTCACGCGCGCCGTTTAATTGTGAAGATATACACCAATCTCTAGGAAGGGCGTTGCGCAACCAAGCAATTGGCCGCGGTTTTGAAGATGCGGTTATAGTTGACCGCCACAACTGCAAGGTTGACAATTACTTGTTCGGTCCAGGATCGCGCGAATATATAGAATATGAAAATGCCATAAATACGATGCGTGTTGGCGTAGCATCGCAGTTAAAAGTCGGAGTAGCTGAAAGCAATGCATTTACATTAAAGGAAGGCGTCGGTGCTGGCGGCGTAAAAGCTGCAATAATTCAAACTGGAGTGCATAGAACTTGCTTTTTAGTTGTAGATGCAAACAACTGCATTCCGGAGTTCAGGGAGAAAATAGTCAATGAACTGAATAAAATACAACCGGCGCAAAAAGCAAAGTTTGACTTTTTTGACATTTTAACAACCGATTCCCATGCAGTTAACACTATAAGTGGAGTGCACAACCCGCTTGGTGCGACGATTAACTGGGATACTTTCATAAGTGAGGCGAAGAAAGTTGTTGAACAAGCCGTGGAAGATGTTGAACTTTGTTCTGTTGGTGCTGCTTCGCGCGATGTAGAAATAGAAGTCCTCGGCCCCCAGCGGTCAAGTGAATTAATTATAACTGTAAATTCAATAATCGCGGTTTTGAAAATATTAGCGCCAATTATATTCGTCGGAGCTGTACTGCTAGCGTTTGGTGCGCTGGTGCTGGTGAAATAAAAATGAAAGATTCTCTTCGCATTGGATTTTACACCGACACCTACTTGCCAAATACAGATGGCGTTGTTTTTCAGATTCTTGCAATGAAAAGTGAAATGGAAACGCGCGGGAACTACGTTCACGTGTTTGCAGCTGGCACACTTTCAGAAAAGAATTCGAATCGTGACAAAAGTGTTGACTTCTATCCCGCGTTTAGGTTTCCACCTTACCCGCAGTACAAAGTTGCAGTGTTTCCTTATAGTTCAGTGCTTGATGTCCGTCGGCTTAAGTTAGATGTAGTTCATTGCCACGCGCTTGCAACAATGGGACTAGCTGCTGTACACTCGGCCAAAACTCTTTCGTTACCATTGGTTGGAACGTTTCACACTATGGTTCCCCTTGCAATGCACTACGTTACGCAGAACAAAAGCGCGCAGGAAGTGCTGTCAAAAGCAGTTTGGAAAGGCGTTAAGCTATTTTACTTGCCTTTCGATGCCGTTACTGCGCCGTCGCATACGATTGCCGCTTTACTCCGCGAGCACGGTGTTGAAAACGTAAAAGTGATTTCCAATGGAATTAACTTGGCAAAGTTTAACTCCCGCGTCGACGGTAGGCAAGCGAGGCGAAAACTTGGCTTAAAACCAAGCGAAAAACTAGTTGCGTTTGTAGGCCGCGTTACAAAAGAAAAAAACGTAGACGTTGTGCTCAAGGCAGCGAAGATAGCCACTACTAATAGCGATGCAAACTTCAAACTAGCAATAATCGGCAACGGCCCTGCATTGGATGAATGCAAGTTGCTTGCACGCAAGCTTGCTTTGCGCAATGTTATATTTACCGGAGCAATCCTACACGAAGAAATTCCCAGTTACTTGGCAGCGGCAGACTGGCAAATCACTGCCTCTACCTTTGAAACGCAGGGACTGGGAATAATCGAAGGCCTAGCGTGCGGCAAACCGTGCATAGGCGCGGATAGCTTGGCAATCCCAGAAGCCCTGCACGATGGGAAAAGCGGCTTTCTCTTTGAACCATTTGACGTTGAAAACTGCGCTGAACAACTCACCCGCGGGCTCAATTTAAGTGAAAAGCAATACGAAAAAATGAGCTCATTCGCCAGCAGCGATGCAAAGAAATATAGTATTGAAAAAACAACCAGCGAGATATTGAAGTTATACGGGAAGTTACTTTAACTTTCTGAGGCTGTATACCTTTTTCTTCTCTCTTTTCATCCTGTTCTTCTCACTTGCGACTCTACGTGTTGCGCTGCAACTGGTCTTTCGTTCACTATTATTTCAGGCGCCGCTCTAACTGAATAAATAGAAGATAATATCAACACTGCTGGAGTGGAGTTGACGTAATCTAAGTCAAATGAGTAGATCAAAATTCTTTGCGGGTCGCTTTTCTTCAAATCTTCTAGAGTACGTTGCGCTTCTGCACAGTTTTGGCAGTCGTGGCTGTAGAAGAACAAAACCAAGGAGAAGTTGCTGTTGCAATTGGTTTTGAACTTCTTTAATAGTAAGTAATCGCGGGCTTCAAGTGCAAAGTAGCGTTGTTTTAACGAGTAAGTTTCTCCGCTTCCTTGTTGCAAGCCTACGTTGCTCGCGCCTCGCTTTTCTTCAAATATTTGCAACTTGCGGCCAACTTCTTCAGTTTGTAAACCGCTTGCCTGTAAGCTGCGTTCAATTGACCTGCACAGCGAAGCTGTTAATTGCGGCGTTTGGTTGCTTTCAAGCAGTGACAAAACTTCCAAGTTCACAGTGTTTGCTTGCACGGCGTCGATTTCATTGTAAAGTTGGCTGGTTACTTGGTTCGCTAGCATATTGCCAATCCACAATCCTGCTCCGAATACCATGAGCGTAAGGACTAGCACTGTTAAGTACAGCGAAGTTGAAGTTTTTCGTTCTATTTTTATTTCTTCCACTTTTTTCACCATTTTTCAAATATTCAGCGTAATTTTTTGTATTTGCTTTTGTCTTTTCTTACCATCGCCTTTTTCGCTGCGTGACTTCCTCTGCAATTGCAGCTAGCCAAAATATGGCCATTAAGTATGAGTAAATTGCTAGAAAAACTATTATTCGCGGTAAACTTAAGCTGGTTTTGTCGCCTAAAACTGTTCGGATTACTACGAGTAATGCCAGTACCAGTATAATAATCGCTATGGAAATAATTTGAAGCGGGCCAAAACTATAAGTTAATCCCTCTAAAGAAAGGTCAAGTGGCTTCATAAATATATCAAACAGAAAAGATGCGAACAGTGCAATTACTAAAATTACTGAGAAGATTCCAACTGGAATTACAAACGTTCCCAAATCCCCGTATTTTGGCCCAAGTAGTTTAGAATGTTTAATGTAATTTTGAATCCCCCCGCGATACCATCGTACACGCTGGCGAAGAAGGTCGGTGAATTTGCGCGGCACAACTGTTGAAACTTCGGCGTTTGTTGAGCTTACAATTCTATAATGGTGCGATTGAATACGGTAAGCCATTTCTTGGTCTTCGCCAAGGCTATTCTCGTCAAACAACCCAATTTTGTCAAACACTGAAGCACGAAAGAGGCTCATTGGCCCCGGAGTAACGTTGACACTATCGAGGATCGACAACAGCCTACGTTGCAGTATGGCAGATAGATATTCGATGCTTTGGATTTTTTCCCACAAGTTGCGCGGCTCGTGAACTTTAATCGCTGCAGTAACCGCGACTGTGCTTTTATCAACAAAATAAGCCGCTAGTTTGCGCAGTGCGTTTCTCGCTGGAAAGGAATCAGCATCTACGGTTGCGATCAGCTCCCCAGATGCGCTTCGGATGCCGGCATTAAGCGCACTGCTTTTGCCAATCCCGCGGTGCTTGTTTTTTATGAGCTTAACGCCCCCCGCGCCTTTGAATTTGCTTATTATTTCCGCGCTTTTATCCGTGCTTTCATCATCAACAACTATTATTTCCAATTTATTACGCGGATAATCTAGTGCAAGCACACTGCGCAGTGTTTTGGCGATTACGTTTTCCTCGTTGTAAACCGGAATGACAATTGAAACTTTTGGCAGTTGATTTTCGCTAAGTTGCCGCGGCTCGCTGTGGAATATTTTTCTGCTGCTGGCAAATAGCAACAAGTAAAAAATAGTTGTATAAAGCACTATGAATGAAGTGGCGTATTCAACCAGCATTTTAATTTCACTGCTGTTGTAAGGCTTTGGCCATTTCCTCTAGTTTCTTTTTCAATTCTTCAGCTCTCAACCGCATGCGTTCGTCTTGCTTTTTAACCGAAGAAGTGCGAAGTTGGATAGACTCTTTTTCTTCGCTTAACTCCTTTTTCAGGGTTTCTTTATCCTTAGCTACTAGGATGTTGGCAATGTAGCGGTAAAATGGGCCAGCGCTTTTTTCAACTTCTTCGCTAGCTTTGGTAATTTCAGCGTCTTGTAGTGAAAGCTGCTGGAGTTGCATTGCAGTTAATTGCAACTGGCTTTGCAGCGACTGGAACTCCTGAAATTGACCTTGGAATTGGCTTTGCATATCCGCAGATGGCTGTGAGCCAATTGGTTTGCTTGTTTTGTTCCCTTGCATTTCTTTCATATTAACCATATTTTAATCAACCCTCAATTATTTCATATAAATCAAAATATCAATCTAGATTCTAGACACTGTAAATCTAGCAATAATGCCGCTATTTATTGTGATTTTGCCCATTTATATAAATGGCCGAATTGCGTGTTATTGCACAAAATGGCTTTGCCTGCGATTCAATGCTGCACCGGCTATGCGTCTGGCTAAGAATGAGCGGCTATCACTGCCGTTATTTTGAGAAAATTGACGACGATGACCTCATCAAGCACTGCGCGAAAACCCGCGAAATTCTACTTACAGGAGACGAGGAACTTGCAAACAAAGCCGCGAGTTATTGCCGCGTTTTACGAATCCACAGTATGGATTACTGGCAGCAGTTGAAAGAAGTTGTGAAGGAATTTAAGCTCAAACCTAGGTTTACTGCCCGCTTTTGCTCCAACTGCGGCGCGGAGTTGAAGAAAATTTCAAAAAAAGCTGCCAAGCCCCACGTTTGGCCCTTCACTTACAAAACGCACAGTGTGTTCTGGTGCTGCGCTGGATGCAAGCAGATTTATTGGAAGGGGTCGCACTGGAAGAAAATTAAAAGGAAATTGGAAAAGTTAAGATGACCCGTTATTACTCATTTGCGGTTGTTACTCATAGGTTTTAGACTATTTTGAGTAATAACTATTGGTGTGTCGTTCCAGCTGGAAGAAAGGAAAAAGAACTGGAGAAAATAGGAAAGAAAAATTTAAAAGAGAATAAGTTTTTGCCTACCGTTCTTCTGGTAGTGGTTGGGTTGTGTGTGCAAAGGCGTATTTTGCCGCTTCCAAGGTTACTTTTTGAATCACTGCGTCCATTATTTTTTCTGGGTTGCGTTCACCTTTTTCAAGGATTTCTAGTGCTGCTAGGCGGGCGACTTGCTCTGCCTCTTGCCTGCCCATGAGGCTGGCTTGGAAGTTTTGGCCAATGCGAGTTATAGCCGGTGCAAGTGCAGTTAAAGCCTCATCCCTACCGAGCCCCGCTAGTTCTGGTATTTTCAATTCGCGTAGTTGAATCCTTCTAGCTGTTGTACGAATGTTTTCAAGCTGCCTTTGGTATGTTTCTTTGGCTGCTTTGGCGTGTGGGAATAGTTTTTGTAGGAGCATCATGGCTGCTGTGCGTTTGAGTGGTTCTAGTTCTGGGTCTGGTCCGAATTCTTTGTCTACGTCTGCTTTGTGTGGTTTGTAGGTTGTGGCTATGGCTTTGGCGTGTGGGAATACTTTTTGTAGGAGGATTATGGCTGCTGTGCGTTTGAGTGGTTCTAGTTCTGGGTCTGG
>OBEQ011138883.1_pt1 | contig 17583 bp, 19 predicted proteins | sample 1670901 | NCBI WGS metagenome assembly OBEQ01 (sample SAMEA104232315, study PRJEB22302) | groundwater metagenome | biome: forest; feature: aquifer; material: groundwater | place: USA | collected 2011-08-07 | depth 5.4 m
AGCCAGCTTTTTTGAGTTTCTTGCGGAAGTTTGCGTCGAATTTTTCCAGTGTACGGGCGATGCCGTGCTGGACAGCATCAGCTTGTCCGCCAATACCCCCGCCACGAACAACAACGGTCGCCTTGAAACGATTCAGTGATTTGAGTTTGCGCAGTGGCGCTTCAATACGTGCAATGAGGTTAGTATCCAAAAAATAGTCAATGTAATCTTTACCATTGACCGTCAGTGTGATCCGATCTTCACGTACCGGATCAGTTGATTTGCGCGTATATAGCCGAACACGTGCAACCGCCTCTTTTCGGCGACCGATGCCTTCATAGTATTTTTCTTTCCCACTCGATGACGCCTGTTCTGCCGCAATCATGGCATCCAACTCTCGCTCTTCATCATCAATAACCGGCGATACTGGTACAACAGTATCAGGCAGCAATACAGGCTGTTCTTTTACTTTCGATTGAGTTTTTGGTTTCTTTGTTTTGACCATAATTATTTGAATTTGAGATTCCGGAGAATTGTATCACGGGATCGGTTGACCGGGAGCATCCGTTTTACCGCATGGCGAACAACTTCGCGGGGCGCTTTTTCCCAGCGCTGTTGGAGTGTTTTGGTGTGCAGACCGCCGGGATATCCCGAATACCGATGATACTCTTTGTCGCTATATTTTTTCCCCGTAAACTTAATCTTATCGATATTAGATATCACTACTTCAACATCAGGGATACGGTTGGGGGTATAATTCGCGCTGGTCTTGCCGCGTAAAAGCAATGCAATTTTGCTTGCAAGGCGTCCGAGCGATTGGTTTGTCGCATTCAGTTCGATCGTCTGCATATTATTGGATAAATTCAATCAAGGTCATCTCGGCACTATCGGATCGGCGAGGACCCAAATGATGCGTGCGCATATAGCCGCCAGAACGGTCGACGAGCTTTGGCGCAATTTCATCAATCAGTTTTTTCACGGCTTTGGGACCAAGTTTGGTCGCCAAATGTCGGCGAGCCGCGAGGGTTTGTTTTTTTGATTCTGTTACCAGTTTGCTCATGTGACTTACCAAGGTCTTTGCTTTTGCCTGGGTTGTTTGAATGCGTCCATGCTCAATCAGCGCTGTTGCAAGCGACTTCATAAGGGCTCCTCGCTGGGTATGTTCGCGGCCAAATTTTCGTTGAGTACCTCTTCGCATGATTATTTTTCTGCCTTTTTTATTTTCTTTGCTTTTGGCTTTTCAACAACTTCTGGCATTGGTATTTCCGTGGCAATCTTGAAGTGATCAATGAGAATTTCAGATGCGCGTTTCATCGCAGCTTCAGGGCTGATAGAACCGTCGGTGGCGATTTCAATGGTTACCTTATTGAAATCAATACGCTGGCCAACACGAATATCTTCGATCTTAAAGTTGACCAATCGTACGGGAGAGAAGATCGCGTCTACCGCGATTACACCAATAGGAAGTTTTTCTTTTTGCCGCTGTTCAACGGGCACGTAGCCGACGCCTTTCGCAACCGTCAGCTCCATACTAAACTCCGTCTTTTTATCAGTAATCGTGGCGATGTGCTGATCAGGATTGATCAACTCAACATCACTGGTCAGTTTGATGTCTTTGGCGGTAACTTCTCGCTCGCCTTTTACATTCAATGAAACTATTACCGGTTCATTAGCAAAGGATTTAAAACGAATTTTTTTGATGTTCAGAATAACCTGAATGACATCTTCCAATACGCCCGACATTGCAGAGAATTCATGGTCAACACCTTTGATTTTTACCGAGGTAACCGCGGCGCCCTCCATGGATGACAAAAGTACACGTCGCAATGGGTTTGCGATAGTTGCGCCGTACCCAGGCATCAATGGCGCAATTTCAAATACGGCACGGTTGCCGTCTCGGGTTATTACTTTTACTGACTCTGGAAACTGAAGCATATATGGCATGGGATGGCATCGGACCCGTTGAGTGTGAGGAGGTTACCAGGTGGTGACTCAATTGATCTTCGCTATCGCCACGAATTAATTATCGTGAATAATATTCGACAATGGCCTGCAAATCCTCCAATTTTACGCCACTGTCTGCTAACGCCGGACTCCCTTTCACTGTTGCAACGGGGCCACCGGTATCAAGGGTGAGCCATTGCGGACTCTGATAGTTTTTTAACCATACCGGCATCAAGGTTGAAAAATACGGGGACCGCTTGGAACCTTCTCGGACCGTCACTGTGTCGCCAGTCTTTGTTTGATATGACGGAATACCGACTTTGCGACCGTTAACCAGGATGTGACCATGGTTCACTAATTGGCGTGCCTGGTCACGAGATTGGGCAAATCCTGCCCGATAGACCACATTATCAAGTCGGTGTTCTAACGCTTGGAGAATGCTGTCAAATGGCTGACCCTTTAACTCCAGCGCTGCCTTGATGTAATTTTTAAACTGGCGTTCCAGGAGACGGTAGGTGTTGCGAACTTTTTGTTTCGAACGAAGCTGTTGACCAAATTCAGACAATTTTCTGGGACGACCTTGACCATGAACACCCGGCGGATATGGACGGCGAGTGAGTGCTGCTTTCGGAGAAAGTGAACGCTCCCCCTTCAGAGAGAGTTTCTCACCAATACGCCGTTCGATTTTTTCCCGTGGTCCAGTATATCGTGCCATAAATATGTTATACGCGTCGTGGTTTGGGCGCTTTTACCCCGTTATGCGCAACAGGGGTCCTGTCCATTAATGACAAAATATTCAAACCTGAGCCGGCAAGACCACGAATCGCGGACTCACGAGCTGGTCCAATACCGCGCACAATGATTTTCAAATTCGTTAAACCAAACCGTTTTGCTTTTTCGATAACATCTTTTGCCACCAAATTTGCCGCATACGGAGTTGATTTCTTGGTGCCTTTGAATCCCAGACGGCCGGCGGAACCCCATGCAACGATATTGCCGCTAAGATCGCTGATTGAAATGATCGTATTATTATATGAAACACTGATATGCGCGACAGCATTGATAACTTGTTTCTTGCTTGCTTTCTTGCCAGCAGAAACCGCCGCATCTGCGGCATCAGTCGTTGTAGTTTCCGCTTTTGTTATAATTCGTTTCTTACCCATAGGGATTATGTTTTTTCTGCGGTTGACTTGCGGCCAGATCCCATTGTCTTGCGGACGTTGCCCCGTGTGGTCCGAGAATTTGTTTTTGAGCGCCCATGGATTGGTAGCCGACGGGCATGACGAAGACCTCGCCAGGTACCGGTTTCTTTATAGTGTTTGATGTTTTGGCCAATCTCTTTGCGAAGGTCCCCCTCGACTTTATAATTGCGCTCGAGGATTTTCTGAATTTTATTGACCTCTTCGGCGCTTAATTCTCCTGCACGCTTGTCAGGATCAATCCCCGCTGACTTGAGAATCACCGCACTGGAAGTCAAACCAATGCCATAGATATACGGCAATGAGTACAGGATTTTTTTATTATCAGGAATAGTAATACCGAGGATTCTTGGCATATGCAAAAATTTTTTTATCCCTGACGCTGTTTATGCTTGGGGTTTATGCAGATACAATACAACCGCTTCTTGCGGCGTACCAGCTTGCAGTTCACGCACATTTTTTTTACCGAAGCACGGACTTTCATCCTTGATTAATTGCGGTACACAATCCGTCCTCGGGATCCGTCAGGACTAAGCTCAAGCGTCACTGTGTCACCGGGCATTACCCGAACGTAGTGAATCCGCATTTTGCCGGCAAGATATGCCAGAACAACTTTGCCGTCCTCTAACTGAACCCGAAAGGTCGTATCGGGAAGCGCTTCAATAACAGTTCCGGTTGTTTTAACCTTCTGTGTGTTCAAAGCTAATAAAAGAAACCTAGAAGCACATAGGCGTTCGTAGGCCTCATTATCCTAGCAAACAAGACCCCAAAAGTCAATAGGTCACCTCCATGTGGACTCGACCGCTCTCTCGTGGCATTTTTGACACCCAAAATGGCGATAAAATAACCTTTGCAGACGCAATGCCAGAGGCATTTTTGAGGTATTCTCGAATCTCGGGTTCCGTTTTTCCCAGAAGATCGGTGAGGATTCCATTCTGGTCAACTTTTACAAAACCTGTCCCGCTGACGGCAACCGTCGCGCTTAAAGTACTTCGACTGTCATCAAACACCACTGCGGGATAGCTTAGCGTTAATCGATCTGGCAGTACCGTGAGATTGTATGTCTTCTCAATATATTGCTTCACCAATTGCATGAGATCCGCTTCTTTAAAGCCAACAGTTTTAATGGTTGCTTTGGCATTCATCGTAAACATATCTGCCGCTTGGTCAATTTCGGCAGTTGAGGTAACAACAGGAGCAGTGGTAGTACCGTTGAGCACTTTCAGATCCGGCGTTTGTGTTTTTAAGGCATCGCCAACGTCGCTATTGAGTTTTGCAAGCATGGTGTCACGTGCTTTGTTGTAATCAAGTTCGGTAACCACACTGGCCAATCCACTTGCACCACCTTGCATTGCTGCGTCGGATTTACCATAAAATTTTCCGTATCGATCGGCATCCCCCTTTTCTTTGAATGCGGGGATGGTGAAGTTTCCCATGCTGACATTGTAGGTGACTCCCGGTTTATCAGCAATAACTTCAACACGGATTGCTCCAGCGCTAATTTTACCATTCTCAACACGAGTCCCGGGAACGGTCACGGTTTTCAATGTTCTGAACACAAGCCCCGTTGACGACTCAAAACGAGTTGTCGCAATCAGCGTTTGCGGAGTCGTACCGTATTCGTTATACACAATTACTGTTCCGCGGGCCTTCTGGGCAACTTCTTTTTTTCCTGTTGCAGTAAATTCCTGGGTCACCACTTTTTCCAGTGTGAACAGTTGTCCAGGCAGTTTATTAAACACAGCGTCTACCGCAGGAATACTATCAGAGACCTCAATTTTGATTTGTGCGGCAATAGGTTTTTGCGCGGGCTTCAGAACAATTTGTGCGTGGCCAACAGAGAGAAATACGACAAAGCCGATAATAATAACAGCGCCACCTCCAAGCGCTAGAAGTGCGTGGCGAGAGGATTTTTTTCTTGGCGGAGGTAGCGGTCGAGTGCCAAACTTTGGTGGGACTCGTTTTCGGAAAATACTGCCGAAAAATGACTTTTTTTCGAGATTACGAATACCACTCCATACTGATGTGCCCGCTTCTTCCTGCTGCCACACCTTTTCAAGATCGTCATAATTGCGTTGCGGTGCTGGCTGTTCATAGCGGCGTTTTGATTTTGCAATCGTAAGTTCGGCGTCAGATTCTGATTCATTGGTATCTGCACGATCAATCTCTTCAGCAGTTTCTTCATCGAGCGGTGCAGGAAGTTCCTTTTCGGATGCATCGTCGTCTTCAGTTTCATCGGGCACAAGTTCTTGATCACCTTCTTTCTCTAAATCCTCAATATGCATGCCGTCTTGCAGTTTCTCTTGGGCTTCCCCCTCTTCCTCCTCACTATGGGTAACAATTTCATCAGAGGGTATCACCACACGGTCACGCGTATAGGCATCCGCTCGGTCGTCGTCATGGATATACGGATCTTGTGGCGGGATGCGAGCCGCGAGTGTTGCTTTTTTTGTTGGTTTCTTGGTACGAGGTTCAATACCGCTGGCAAGAACATGGAATGCATATTTGCGGGCTAACGTATTGAGTTGTGCATTGGAACAGAGCACGGAAACGGTTTTGCCGGTCTCTTTGGCGCTTTGAGCCAGTGTTGTAAAATGGTCCTCCTTACTCAAAAATTTACCTTTCCTGGGAAGAACAAATACAACCTCTTCTGCCGAAGCATTTTTAAAGAGGTCGTGAATTTCATCAAACGTGTCTTCTTTTAGAACATTAATAATTTTCGTCGCTCCCATGTACATGTATTATAACACCAAGGAAGATAAGAAAGATAGTGAAAGAATCATAACATGTGGATTACTGTAGTAACATCCATAAACATATATACCTTTATAAAGAATCTATACGTGTCAAAAGACGCTTGACTTTTCACTAATTTTTATGCTATAATATGTGTATCGTTCTTGGGGTACTGTGCCCCAAACAAGAAATCAAAAGGAGGAAAGACTATGACTCTGCCTCTCCTGTTGGTGAACCCGCTGGACCCGAGCATTCCGTCGTGGGCCGCAGTTCTCGGCTTCGCGGTTCTGGCCGGCGGTACGTTGGTGCTTCTCAAGTATGTGTTCGCCCAGAGTTCCAAACCGGCGGCCAATGGCGAGAACACCATGATGCAGGAGGTGCTGGCCATTCCACCGACCAAGCTTCAGGAGCGCCTCGTCCTGCAGGTGCCGCCCCACAGCCAGGTCCTGATTCAGGATCGACGGGACGGCAAGTTCCGGCAGGTGCGCAAGCCGCAGACCTTCGTGGTCGACGGCCTGATCCCGATCAAGTGGTTGCGCCGCGACCGCGGACAAAAGACGTTCAAGGTTCCGGTCAACCAGATTCGCTTCCGGTCCACGGATGCCACCACGTCGCAGGCCTGACTGCAACGGACACGTCACGGCCCCGCATCATTCGCTTCGGCGAATGCTCTGCGGGGCTTTTCTATTTGAAACATATTGTAAGTTTTGGTATACTTTTTATATGAATTTTAATATAAAAATCATCGCTGTTCTCGTGATTCTTCTTGCGCTGGGAGGTCTTGGATACAAGATTCGCCAGCAAACCGTTCATAAAACACCAACACCGAGTCCAATGGCAACAGTAACCCCACTGCCCAGTGCAACGATAAAACCAAAGCCATCTCCCACGCCCATAGTATTAAAATCAGGCATTCATGGAACTGTGCTTTTGGGACCTATGTGTCCGGTGCAAAACGGTATACCGCAATGCGCCGATAAACCGTATGCAACGAGTGTCGCAATTTTTCATAGCGGTGCAGTAACCCCGTTTCTAACCGTGAGCACAAATACCCAAGGATATTTTGAAGTTCTGTTACCCCCAGGAATCTATGTCATTGAACCCAAAGGTGGCACTCCATATCCGCACTGCGCGAGCCTCGCTGTTATTGTTCCCAAAAATCAATACGCCAACGCCGCTCCCTATTGCGATACCGGTATTCGCTAAGACATACGATATTTTGTAACCACATCAAGCGCCTCTCGGACACTTTTTGTATTCATAAGCGTCGCGCGAAGTTCTTTGGCGCCGTCCCAACCGGAGATATAAATTTTGAAGAATCGCTTCAGCACGTCAAAATTCTTTTTGCTTCCCCAGAATTGGTCAAACTTTTCTATATGGTCAACGAGGAGTTGGAGAGGTTGTTCGGGAGTTACTGAATTTTGGTCTCTATTTGTATCAAAAAACCACGGGTTATAAAATATTCCCCTGCCAATCATGATACCCTCGATGCCACACTGGGAAACTTTTTCCAATGCCTTGGCGTGCGTTATAATATCCCCATTGCCAATTAAAAGTGTTTCGGGACTAATCTTGTTTCGCAATTGCGCTATTTCGGTCATAACATCCCAATGCGCCGGCACGCTTGATAATTCGCGCATCGTGCGAAGGTGTATCGACAATGCCGACAATTTCAATTCCAAGAGTGTTTTAATCCACCGCATATCAATCTGATCAAAACCAAGACGTGTTTTTACCGACACTGGCAGACCGGTGGCACCATCACGCGCCGTAGCTACAATTTTTTTTGCAAGTTCCGGTGTTTTAGACAACGCAATGCCCGCACCTTGTTTTACAACTTTGCGATCGGGACAGCCCATATTGATATCGAGTCCATCAAACCCAAGATCGCATACCAGTCGGGCAGTGGTATGTATGTTTTCCGGTCGTGCACTAAAAATCTGAGCTACGACCGGACGCTCGTCTTCGGTATAATGGAGCATTGGTAAAAGTTTTTCTCTGCCTTTTTCAGATGCTAGACCGTCGGCAGAAACAAATTCGGTAAAAAATACATCGGGCCGGCCGCATTGCGCTACGATTTGCCGGAACGGCCAGTCCGTCACATCCGCCATCGGCGCCAGAATAAAAAACGGCTTCTTGAGTTGTTTCCAAAAACCGTGGTTCATATCTTATTTTGTGACTATTGCGCGGATTCTTCGGACGCCTGCAGAAACTGCTTCTTCTTTGATAATTTTGAATTGACCAATCTCACCTGAATGTGTCACGTGCGGGCCACCGCAAAGCTCTTTGGAGAAATCTCCGACAGAATAGACGTTCACCGTATCAGGATATTTTTCTTTGAAAAAATAGAGGGCTCCCGATTTTTTGGCATCTTCGATAGGCATTTCTTCTTTTGTTACCGGCATATCTTTCTGCACCACGTCGTTGACAGCATCCTCAACCTGTTTAATTTCGTCCGGTGTTAGTTTGCGCGGGAAAGTAAAATCAAATCTCAATCGCTCGGCGGTAATATCCGAACCAGCTTGTGCTACTGTTTTTCCTAACACGGTACGCAATGCCGCCTGCAGAAGATGGGTTGCCGTGTGTAGACGGGTAACTTTTTTGAGCTCCTCTTCATTTGCCGCTTTTAATTCGCCGGTATCAAGCAGTAACCCATGCCCCCCAAATTTTTTCTCCGCTCCTGCGCGAGATTTTTCCTGGTGTTTCTTAAACTCTGCATCAAATGCTTCGCGAGTAAGCGCTGATGCTTTATTGTGCGCGCTATCAATAATAACCTCGTATGGGAGACCATAACTTTCGTAGAGCTTAAACGCGGCGGCGGCGTCAACCGAAGAAAGCTGTTCCAGTTCTGCCAAGCCGTGCCGGAGTGTCTTTTTGAACTTCACACTTTCAGAAAAATACCCATTGATAATATAGTCACGCCCATCCTCAAGTTCATGATAATACGGAAGATAATTTTGAATAACAGCAAGAAGTACGTTCTCAAATATTTGTGGCGAAAGATGATACTGATGTTCGTATGCCAGTATCCGGCGCACCAGTCGCCGAAGCACATACCCCTGCTCTTTGTTTGATGGTGCGACACCATCGGCAAACAAAAATGCCGTAGCGCGCAGATGATCCGCAATGATGCGTTTGATGCGAATATCGAGTGTTTCTGGTAGCACGGTCATAAGCGGCGCAAAAAGATCTGTTTCAAACACAGTCGCAACTCGTTGCACCACTTTTGCCAACCGTTCCAGTCCCATACCGGTATCAATGCCTGGTGTTTTCAACAATTCGAGTGTGCCATTTTTTTGCTGATAATACTGATTAAAAACAATATTCCAAACCTCAATGCCATCAACATATACTTCGGTAGTTGGTCCGCACGGCCCTTCATCGCCCGTTGGTCCCCAAAAATTATCAGCACGCCCAAATTTTTTGACAGCAATAGTTGAGTCGAGCAATTTCCAGATTTGTTCGGATTCCGCATCAGCAGGCACATCGCCTTCGCCGCCAAAAACCGAAACATAGTCAATTCGCAATCCCATTTCTTTGGTGATAAATTCGTGGGCATATTGGATTGCTTCTTTTTTCCAATAACCCCCGAAACTGAAATTTCCTAACATCTCAAAAAAAGTCAAGTGCGATTCATCCCCCACTTCATCGATATCAGAAGTACGAATGCATTTTTGGACAGACGCCGTATTACGAGAATAAAAATCTTTTTCCGGATCGGCTGTCCCCACATAGTATGACTTGAACTGCTGCATACCCGCCGTCGTGAAAAGCACCGATTGATCAGTTGGTAAAAGCGAAGATGATTGCACCCACGTGTGGCCGCGTGATTCAAAAAATTTCTTAAATTTTTCTCGAATCTCCGGATGCATCATTGCATTATTCTAGCAAACATGGTACATAATAGCTAGGTTTGTTCTTAAGAGGAGACGAGTATGGGTCGCCATAAGTTGACCTATAACCACAGCGAATTATTTGGTGATATGAACCTGAATCAGCCTCAAAAAACAGAGACATTGCAGGTATCTCTCAAACCAAAGAAAAACAAGTTCTCCCTTCTTCTTTTCCTCCTTACCAAGTGAGCGTTGTGCTCACTTTTTTGTTATAGTACGATCAACACAAATGATACATACACTGAAACAATATCTTTTGGGAACAACATTCCGTAAGGGGGCAACGTATCTGACCGGACTTACACTCGCCAGTTATGCGTTGGGTTTGGTGCGGGATATGCTCTTCTCACGTCTGTTGGGGGCATCGCGGCTTTTGGATATTTATAACGCCGCATTTGTGATCCCCGATGTTTTACTCAATGTATTTGTTGCCGGAGCGTTGGCTGCGGCGTTCGTGCCCGTTTTCTCGCACCTGCGAGCTCATGGTGAACACGCAGAATCCGAACGAGTTGCTACTACCATGTTTGCCGCCGCACCCGGAGCAATGTTTTGCATTGGCATTATTGCATTTATTTTTATGCCGGTGTTATCGCACGTGGTGGCACCAGGGTTTTCCGGCGATGATTTAGCGCTCTTGGTGCGTATGAGCCGGTTTATGCTTCTGTCGCCTATTTTATTTGCGCTTTCCAATTCACTGGGAGGAGTGTTGGTTTCATTGGAACGATTTTTTGGATATGGACTCTCACCGGTCTTATATAACCTGGGTATCATCGGCGGTGTTTTTCTGACGCAATGGTTTGGTCCGATTGGATTGGTTATTGGTACGCTGGCGGGTGCGGTACTGCATCTGACAACACGTCTAATTTCGCTGGCAAAAAGTGCGTTTAAACTTCGTGGTCCAGTGGATTTTACGAACCAACACTTCCGACAAATTCTCAAACTGATGATTCCGCGTATGGCCGGCCAACCCATTGAACAGCTTACCTTCTCATTGTTTACCAGTTTGGCATCTACGCTAACCATCGGCTCCATCGCCGTGGTTAATTTTGCCCGTAATTTTCAGAGTGTGCCCATTAGTGTTTTTGGTATCGCATTTTCCACGGCAGTATTTGCGTCGCTTTCACGCAAAGCGGCTATACAAGAACGCGAAGGATTTTTATATCACCTCAAGGAAGCTGCGAAACCACTCGCAGTAGTCTCGGTGCTCTCTGCGCTTTTTTATATTGTTTGTGGAACATGGATTGTCGGCCTTTTATTGGGCGGCGGTAAATTTGGCCCTGATGCGGTACACCGCACCGGACAACTCTTAGCGCTGTTTGCGCTCACGATCCCGGCAGAGAGTTTTATTCACCTGCTCGTACGGGCTTTTTATGCACTTAAAGACACGTGGACACCGATTCTCATCTCGGTGCCCGGTTTAGGGTTGATCTGGTTCTTATCAGTTATACTTATCCCCCACTACGGTTTAAACGCGTTTGGCATTGCTTATGTCATTGCACAAACAGCGGAGGCAATAATTCTCTGGATTCTCTTGAAACAACATCTGAAGCGTCTATAAAATTTCTATTCTAGTTGGGATAGACAACAATCATTGCCTTTCGACCAGTGAGAAGATATGCATCTGGGTCTGGAGCAGCAATTACCGCTCCCCCATGCGGTAAATCGTGAATAGCATTGTAGAGTGTGTGCTGATCGTAGATATAGTTTTCACCGTGACGCGTGCCTACGTCGTTGGTGATAAACTGATTGTCAGCGGTAATACCTTTGATGACAAGCATGTGATAGATCGGCCCGGGCTGACGGTAATACGGGTTGCCAACATGCCGGCCGGCAAGCGGCACAATCACCGGATGACCGAGTTGTAGTTGCTTTTTAATATCATTGAGTACGATATCATATACCACATCCACGCGGTGATATCCAAAGTGCTCGCGGAGCATCCGGGCAGTTTGCAGAACGGTCGTATCTTGGTAGTAGCCGAATGTTTTATTTTCCCATACCACGGCGCCTTGAATTGCCTGGTCAGCACTCGCGGGTGTGACATCGATTTTTGCATAGAACGCATGCACCAAAAATGCTGATGTTTCTTCACACGCGTTTTCGTATGGTTCGCTCCAATCGCCTCCTGGCGCCTGTGGAGAGAATGGAACTGCAAGATTGATCGCATTTACCGGTCCGGGTGTTACATACGGCCCCACCTCTGGCGGTAATGTGAGTTTTTGCAATTCCAAATACCATACGCGAATCGTGTGACGGAATATATATCCAAGACCAAGAACTGCCACTATTTCGCAAATAATAACTAATTTTTGTAATTTTTTATGACGCATGGCTATTTCCCGGCCCATGTTTTCAATTCTTCATAATCAGCTTCTCCGCAAATATATTTGTTCGTGTCAGTATTATAGAAAAATGGCACACCGCCGCAGAAACCTTTGTCGTATTGCTGGCGCAGCTTTTCATTCTCTGCGTTATGCCATGTTTCGTAGAGCGTCACGGGTACGTCAAACTCGTGCTGAAATTTTTTCACCAACGGTTCCATGGCGTGGCAATGTTCACATTCTTGTCCATAAAATTCGATGAGCATATATATTAATTGTAGCAAAAATAAAAACTCCCGTTAAGGAGTGAGTGAACAAAAAGGAGACATATCGTGTGATCGACGAAATACGTATGCGTCATGGTCATAGAGCCAAATAGCATCCCAGTCAAAACAATATAGGGCGTTTGCCGGATTTAAACTCTGGTCATTCGGCACAGTTTCTGGAACATCTGTTGCGCGGTAGAGGCACATCTTAAACTGTAATGAGACGTTGGTAGCCGCTTTGTCAGCAAAAAAAGCACTTGCCGGCCGATCAGTAACATACACCTTCGGAAATTGCGGACGAACAATTTCGTAGAATTGTCGAGTCGCTTCATCAAATGAATTGGTAACAAGGTTCCACTTGAGTAATCGATATCGAGAAGAACCGGGATCAGATGAATATGTCGGATTATTGCTATCTGAATCGATTACCCAGTCGAGAAATCTAAATAACAGACTCTCTCCGAAGTGGTAGTTGGTCCAGCAAAAATCGACACGTACACCCCCGCGACGAATGTAGGTAGTATCATAAACACATCCTTGAAAAAACTGGATAAACACATAGTTCGGGATATCATCAACGGTTTTTGTTTCATATCTGGCAAATAACCGTGTACCGTAGTTCAAGCCACCAGCAACACCAATGGTGTAATCTTCGACACGATAATCAACTTGGAGAAGATCGCACGTATTTGTTGCTTGGCAATTCGTGTTTTGAAATACCTTTTCCGCATGATTCAGAATTCGCAACTCTCTATCTCGCGCAAAAAGCGTTGCACTTGCAAGAAGTACGCACACAACCCCGAGGCATCGACGCATAGTTTCCTTTTCAAAGAACAACAAATATAACTTGTAATAAAACTATCTTTTTATTTTGTCAATAATCAGTGACAATACATCCCGCTTTGTGGTATAATACGGTGATTCTGTAGATAGTATGGGGACTATGGTGAAATGGGATCACAGCGCTCTGTGGAAGCGCGGTCGAGGGATCGAAACCCTCTAGTCCCCCAACTCAAGAATAAGGGCCCCACTGCTGGGGCTTTTATTCTTGTTCTGAGTGAGGACTGAGGTTTCGATACGCGGAGCGATGCAGCAGTGAGCTCACTGCTACCGCGAGCGGGGGCTGCGACCGAGCTGAGCGACGGCGAAGTGAGAGTTGTAGCCGAAACCCTCTAGTCCCCCATTACAGAAAGACTCCTCTGCTTTATTTCAACAGCACCGGTACTTTTACGAGATTAGTGATAGACCCATCTTTGGGTGAATATTCAAAAACCCAGATTGTCAGATTTTTTGTCGCATCACTTGTTGGTACAGTGATTTTAATCGTGTAATTCCCAAAAAGTCCGGCATCCTTGGCATCGCTCATAGCACTGCCTTCAACAAGAATTGTGCCGTGACTGTTGACGAGACGGTATGCAAATTGATTCTCAAATACTCGTGCCTGGCCGGTTACCACAATAGGATTACCAACAGCCGCCCCTGCTTTAGGTGATATGACAGTAATATTGAGTGTCGGAGTTGCGCTGACTGTAGGAGTTATTAAAATGCCGTCGTGCGGTGCGTTTGCAGTGCTTTTTAAAATAATAAATGCCACTGCGATTGCGATGAGAATCCCAAAAATTATAATAATTGTTTTGTTCATATATCTTCGTTATTGAAACGTTTCACGTACCGCAGACACAACGTCAGCAATTGCCACTTCGCGTTGTTCACGGCTGTTCATGTTTTTTATTTTGACAACACCGCGAGCTTTTTCCTCTGGTCCGACGATTATGACGATGGGGTATTCTCATTTCACGGCATACGCAAGTTGGCCTTTCAGTGTATCCTCCTGGCCAAGATATAACTCGGTCGGAATTTCGCTTCCGCGTAAATTTGTTGCCAGTATTTGGACAGTTTCCTGGCAATCTTCATTGAAGTTCAAAACTAAAACTTTTGCGGTTGTTTTTTCTCGCGGTAACAGTCCGAGTTGATCAAGAGCAGAAAAAAGACGATCGACGCCAATGGAAGCACCGACTGCTGGGATGGAAAATGGCGCAAACCGCTCTACGAGATTATCATACCGGCCGCCAGAAAAGACACTGCCATATTGCTGAAGATCTGGCGCTGTCAGGACTGCTTCAAAAATATTGCCCGTGTAATATTCCAAGCCGCGAATAACCGTGTTATCAACTATGATTTTTTCAATTGGCACACCAAGGGCTTTGGCATTGGCCAGTAATTGCTCCAGCTCGTTGTTGGTTTGTTTTTTTGAAAAAGTGGCTTGATATGACTGCGCCAAAGGGCTTAATTCGTCCCAACCGACTTTACCCAGTTTATCAATCTCACGGAGAACATGAGCTGGGATATCTTTGAGAATCTGACGGTTGTTTACCTTAATTACATACTCTGTTAAACCCAGAGTAGTAAGTGTTTGATACATTAACGCAACAATTTCGGCATCTGCCATGGGACTGGCTGAACCAACGATATCAACATCCAGTTGCGTAAATTCACGCCAACGGCCTTTGGAAGTTTGCTGTTTTTCACCTCGCCACACGCGACCGAATTGATAGCGCTTAAACGGCCGGGGCAAATCGGGATTTGCTGCCACGACGCGCGCCAGTGGTACTGTCAGATCATACCGCATCGCCATATCCTGTGCTCCTTCCAATCCCGCTCGATAAATTAAAAAATCAGTATTGTCTTTTGCTAATACCTCGGCACGCTCCATGCCGGGCGTATCCATCGGAAGAAAACCAAAACGCTCAAATATTTGTTTGATTGTTTCAAGCATGATATTGCGCGGAATCATGTCTTCCGGAAGATAGTCCCGGAATCCACCCGCTAGTTTTGGTTCTATTGTTGGCATAACCCTAGGAATTATATCACAAAATTGGCAAAATAAAAACCTCGGAAAAGTCCGAAGTTTTAAAGTCCGATCTCCTTAAGGAACGCCTCATTGGAGGGCTGGCGGCCCAGAAACGCGACTAGTAAATCCATCTCTTCGCGGCTGGAACCGGGTTCAAGAATGTGCTGGCGATAGTCAGTGCCAACACTGATGTCCAGAAGACCTTTTTCTTTAAACCGAGTAAACATATCGGAGCTGTATACTTTGGACCACATGTAACCGTAGTACCCGGCATCATAGCCGTTCAGATGGCCAAATCCAGCCGGGAATATTGTCCCCGCCGGCATAGACACGCCAATCAGCTGGGCAACAAGCTTGTTATACAAATCGGCAATTTTTTGCGGTGTAAGAGATTTTTCAGCAGTTCGGTTGTGTAACCCCATATCAAATGTCCCGAGCATCAACTGGCGCATTGTGAAATGACCAATGCCGTGGCTTTTGGCTTTAATCATATTGTCCAGAAGTTCTTGTGGCAACGGTTCATTAGTTTTGTAATGGGCGGAAAGAATTTTGAGCATCTCGGCATCCCAAACCCAATTTTCAAGCATTTGAGATGGTGCCTCAACAAAATCCCGTGAAACACTGGTTCCGGATTGGCTGGAATAGGGTGCTACGGTCAGCACACCGTGCATTACATGCCCGAATTCGTGGAAGAAAGTCTTTACTTCATCATGTGACAGCAATGATGGCGCCTCGTTGCTCGCCTTGGGAAAATTACACACCATCATCACAAACGGTGTAACGTACTCGTCGCCCGATAGGCCTTTGCGTTGTCCACTGGTAACGGGAAACACAGCCGCATGTCCATACTTATTGGGCCGGGGATAAAGATCAAGCCCAAAATACCCCAAAAGCCCGTCATTCTTATCATCAACGCGAAACAGGCGCGCATCGGGATGCTGAAGCGGGTATCCTCTCAATTCAGTAAAACGAACACCCAGGATGGTCTGATAAATCTTGAACATGCCGTCCATTACGTGATGGAGCGGGAAATATTCCCGAACCTTGTTGGCATCCACCGAAAAACGCTCCTCTTGCAAACGCTCGAGCCAATACCGCACATCTGCCTGGGTAAACTCGCTTGAAAACCCAGCACGTTTTTTTGCGTCTTTCAGATCGGCAATATCCTTGTCTACCAACGGTTTTACTTTTTCTCGCAAATCAGAAATGAAATGCTCGACCGTCGCGGCATTTTTTGCCATACGGGTTTCGGTCTGGTAGTCGGCGTGGGTCGCATATCCCAAGAGTTGGGCATTTTTCTGGCGCAATTCAATAAGCTCGGAGAGAATTTTCAGATTTTTTTGGCCACCTTTATTGAAAAACTTAACCAAAAGCTCCATCCGGGCTTTCTCGTCACGCGCGTGATCTACAAACGGGAAATATTCGGGATATTTCAAGGAAATTTTGTATTGATCCCCTTCCCGTTCAAGACCGGCAATATAGGTGTCCGGCAATCCGTCCAGCTGTTCGCGGGTGACCAGAATATGATCACTCCACTCATTGATGTTGCGATCAAATTGTGTGCCTAGATCAGCCAGTTTTTTGAGGTTATTTTTGAGCTCCTGGCGTTTTTCTTCCGGCAGATCAAAGCCCATGCGGCGATAGGCCAAAACAGTATCCTGATACAACTTGTCATCCGCACCGGTCAGTACGATACCGCGCGCCGTGAATTCTTTGACAGCCCGATATAAATCCAGGTCGTACTCAATGTCCACGAGCCGCTCATTGAATAAATTAATCGCTTTCTGGGCAGCATCACGCACCTCCGCTTCCGGACGGGTTTGCATCAGGAGTTCAAACCGATGATACGCTTCTACCAAAAGATTTCCGGAGGTTTCAATCGCATAAACCGTATTAACGAATGTGCGTACATCCGCGGGAATCGCTTTAATTGCGTCGTAATTGGCAACTTTGTCTGTGAGCACAGCATCCGCCACGCGAGCAATATCATCGGCATTCCACTGCATCCAGGCAAAATCAGCCAGCTTATATTCATTTCGTTTAAAGAAAGATGTCATCATTATCCTATTGGTAAAAAGCTCTGCTCGTTGTATCACACAGAACCAGCAAAAGCAATTTGTACCCCCGGTAGGAATCGAACCTACATTAAGAGCTTAGAAGTCTCTCGTTCTATCCATTGAACTACGGGGAGGAACACAAATAATACTATCAGCTAGTTATCGAATTAGCTAACATAGGCTACAATCTCCTAGCATGCACATTCGCGAAGGAGAAAGCATCATGAAAACGCTCAAACGGCACAGAACGCCCTATGTTCTGAAGCTCGTGAAAATTTTTGCCGTGGCGCTGCCGCTCTATGCGATTATTATTTATCTCAACGCGTACATCGACATC
>OBEQ010166299.1_pt1 | contig 17581 bp, 14 predicted proteins | sample 1670901 | NCBI WGS metagenome assembly OBEQ01 (sample SAMEA104232315, study PRJEB22302) | groundwater metagenome | biome: forest; feature: aquifer; material: groundwater | place: USA | collected 2011-08-07 | depth 5.4 m
GAACCCCCAAAAAAGCATCGGCAGAACGTTGCGTCAGCATGCAGGATAATTTGCTCTCCGCCACATAGAATTGCACAAAAGCGTGACAGGGAGGCAAGGCCATACGATCTAGTTCGCCGACATTCCAAGCCGAGAGAATCAAACGACGAGAATTAGGCTGAGTTTTTAAGTCGTGTAGCAAGTTTGAGATTTGATCAATTTCTCGACCATCAGCTGCCTTCCAAGCTCGCCATTGATGGCCATACACCGGGCCTAGTTCTCCTTTTTCATCGGCCCATTCATTCCAAATTCGAACCCCATGATCTTGGAGATATTTCACATTCGTACTGCCACTCAAGAACCAGAGCAATTCGTGAATGACGCTTTTCAGGTGAATTTTTTTTGTGGTCACTAACGGAAAGCCTTGGCTCAAATCAAATCGCATCTGATGTCCAAAAAGGCTGATCGTTCCTGTTCCCGTTCGATCTCCCTTCTGCACTCCTTCAGACAGAATTCGTTTTAACAAATCATGATAAATTTTCATTCTTCTTGCCTCTTTGATGGATACGAAGCAGCAAAATAATCCCCAAAATCAACATCGGCAACGAGAGTAATTGACCTTCCGTTACCCAGCCCCAAAGTAAATAACCGCGGTTTGAATCGGGTTCGCGTAAAAATTCTGCGATCCCTCGAAATAGGGCATATCCGATTAAAAATAAGGCAGAGACTAAACTCAGAGGCCTCGGTTTTCGAGAAAATAGCCAGAGCACTACAAATAAAATCAAACCTTCCAGAAAAGCTTCTAATAATTGAGAGGGAACCCGAGGCAAAGGCCCGCCGGAGGGAAAGATCATCCCGAAAGGCGAGCTTGTCACTTTTCCCCATAATTCTCCATTAATGAAATTCCCGATCCGCCCTGCGCCTAAACCAATCGGGACCATGGGCGCGAAGAAATCACTGATCACGAAAAAATTTTTCTTATGCTTGAGGGCATAGATCCAGACCCCCAAAACCGCCCCCATGAATCCTCCATGAAAAGACATGCCACCCATCCACACTTCAATCAAGCTCAACGGATGAGAAAACAGCTCAGTCGTATCGTAAAAAAGCATGTACCCGAGCCGTCCTCCGATAAACACTCCCAGCGCAGCACACAAGAGAATATCCGCCACTTCTTGCCGCTCTATGCCTCGAAAGGACTGAGAAGATCGCCAGATTCCCAAACCATAAGCTGCAAAAATCCCGATTAAATACATGAGTCCATACCAATGCACGGGAAAATCTCCGAGATGAAAAGCGATCGGATTGATCTCAGGGTATTTCATCAATGCAAACCCGCTTGAGCTAAAAGACGAGGAGCTATTTCTTTTGGAATTCGAGGGCCGTATTGCGTCACCACATAGGCCGACGCCAGGTTCGCTAATTGTGCCGCTTGAAGGAAATCATAATCTCGAGCCAAAGCATATAAAAAGGCTCCGGCGTACATGTCTCCCGCACCTACCGTATCAATGGGCTTAACGGGTTCTGGAGGGATGGTATGGAGCACTTGTCCATCAAAAACCAAAGACCCTCTCGGCCCCATCGTCACGGCAAATTGCTGCGCGGCTTGTTTCAAACAATCCAGGGCTTCGGTTAAGTCTCGAGTTTTTGCAAAACCCAGAGCTTCTTCCTGATTCGAGAAGAGCAGGTCCACTTTTTCTTGAAGCAAGTCTCGAAATTGTCCATGAAAGGATGTCACCATAAACGGATCCGACAAAGACAAGGCTGTTTTAATATGACGCTCATGCGCAAACTGTTTGGCTTTTTTCACCGCTTCAAAGGCCGAAGGAGAGCTTAGTAAATAGCCTTCTAGATATAAAAATTTTGATCGCGCTAAGGCCTCAAAATTAAGCTCCGACTCGGACAAATTCACGCTGACTCCGAGATACGTACTCATCGTTCGATCTGAATCGGGCGTCACTTTCACCAAACATCGCCCCGTTTCCCCTTGAGGTTTGGGCCTATGATCAAAATTGGAATGCAGCCCGATTCGCTTCATTTCTTCATGATATTTTTCTCCCGTCTCGTCTCCTGCAATTCGACAAGACAAAAAGCCCTTTCCTCCAAAATGCCGAATCGCTGCCATGCTATTAGCGACCGATCCACCAGAGGTCACATTCCGAATATTTTCTTTGCCCATCGCCGCAATAATCTCTTCTTGTTTCTCATGAGAAACCAGGGTCATGAGGCCTTTTTTAATGCCAATTTGATCCAAAAATTCAGGATTTTTCAGTTCATATTCCACATCAAGCAGCGCATTTCCAATTCCATACACATCATAAAATTCTGAAGACATTTATACCCCTTAAAAATCGTTTTACTGTTTTTTGTCTGCCATTGTAAAAAAAGCGCGGATGATATACTAATAAATATCTTGCTCTATACTTTCTGCATAAAAAATAAAAAAGCGAATTTTTCCATGTCTTCATTACAACATTTTTTACTTCATCGAATGGGCTGCTTTCATGTCAAAAAACCTAAAACAACGCTCGGCTTCTCGGATGATTTAAGCAGTGCCGGAGGGACACTCAGTCTTAAAGACGGAGTCCCTGTTGTGGAAAGGGTTGATCTAAACTTTAAAATCGACCATCTCAAAACCTTATTTTTTACGGCAAGCCTCGATATTATTCCTCAAATCCAGAGTTATTTTCAACGATTTCAAGGAGTTCGAGCTGAGAAAAATGAAAAAGGACAATGGACACTAATTGATCACCATATGGCTGCCCGACAGCTTAAAATCACCCCTGTCGGCCCTGAAAATAAAGCCGAAATCCTAGACCTCCTGGCTCAAGAGAAACACTTATCTGCTGATGAAATTTTGATGCTGGATCATGATTTAATCGAAAAAATGAAAGCTGTGATTTCCGCCAGTCCAGAATCTCTCCGCCATGATCCTCAAATCATTACCTGTGTGGATGATTTTTTCACTAAAGATTTGTCTAAGGTTTTATGCATAGATACCCACTCAAACAGTGAACCTCCGATGCCTATTTCTGAAAGTCGCTTAAGACTCTTAAAAGAAAAATGTTCGATGCAATTTCATTCCATTGAGTTTTATCATGGCCCAGAGAGACTGCTAAATCACTTCCCTTCCAAAGTCTTTAAAAATTGTCGAGAACTCTACCTCGAAGATGACTCTTTCACTTTTGATCGACTCAATGCCTTGGAATGTCTTGATCTTTATCATGCTTGGAACGCTTCAAGCCTGAAGTTCTCTGAAAATTTCCAGTCTCATATTCAACATCTTCGTATGAGCTCTGATAGCGATATGCTCTTGCTTCTATTGGATAATCCAAATTTAGTGACTCTAGAACGCTTTCCCGAAAGAGACTCTGCAAAAGAAATTACCAGTCATTCCGCAAGAGCCTTACTCCATTCCTGGCCAAAATTAGGAGAGCTTTACCCTAATCTCAAATTTGTATTCGTAACCTTTGATTACAAGGGCTTCCCCTGGGGACTTCATGATAAGGCTTTCGAATATCTCTCACTGCCTCAAGAACTTTCTCAAAAGATATTGCAGTTTCCCTTCTCCTTAAACACCCGAGTACTCAGACTGGAAACCATTCCAAGAATGGCACTTCCCGCTTCAAGCCTCGATAAAATTCCTCATCACCAAGTAAAGACCTTGGTTTGCACAGATAAAGACTCCAGCTCAATTCAGTTCCCACCGCTGCGATGACTCATTTATTGGAATCTCCTGACATTCAAAATATCAGTCTCTACTCAATGAAAATCTATCCCCCTCAAGTTCGAGCAGAGTACGAAGCCTTGATGTTGGAGAATCTTGACTTGCTTAGAGCCCAGTACCCCAAAGTGAAAACACATTATCATTTCTTGACCCAAAATCTCCCAAAAATCTCCAGCCTCTCTACGGGTTCCCCTCCACTCCCTCGAGATTCTCGTGAAGTGAGCAATAACGCTCCTCGTTATGCAAAAGCGACTGTTTCCCATTCTCATCAACCTTTGAACTTTCCTAGCGATATACCTCCGCTTTCCACCAGAGAAATTTTTGTCAACCATGCCGAAAGGTGCATACCTCCTCGTGAATATCTTCAAAATTTTTACACCTTAGCCGAGGATCTCTCCGTCGTTCCTCTCACTTTCCAGGGCCTGCCCATCGAAGTGCCGGGTTCAGAGACCGCGACGAAAGCTTCGGATGAATATCAGGGGCGATTGGACTGCTATCTTCAAGTGGAAAAACCTTTTGTTTTACCCAGTCTCGTGAATGCAGAAATGCTAGCTATTCGACTTCCTTCCCATTGCAGGCTTGCTCAAGACCCTGAAACAGGACAATACGGGATTTTGAGTTCAAAAAATCAAGTCTGCACCCTAGAGTGGAAAATTCGAGCCGATCGTCCTAAAAAAGCGTCGAACCTCGAATATCTACCCTTATTTGAAGGCCTGAGTTTGGAGTATCGAGAGGGAACGCTTCAAGTCATTCCCCCCTTCGAATGGCCTGCAGAATTTTCTGATTTGGAAAAAGCAGAGTCTCTCGCCTCTTGGATCAGTCATTTCAGTGCTGAAGACGGAAAAAGGCCAGGGGAAACGCTTTCTCCCTTAACACATCTCAATCGATTACTCACAGAGAAAAAAGGTCGATGTTTAGAACGAGCCTTGTTATTCAATGTACTCGCAAAATGCCTGATTCCTAAGCTCTTTGTATGTTATACCGGTAATTTCACTCATGCCATGCCTCTGATAGTTGATCCGCATTCGGATACTGTGATTTGTTTTGATTTAGGAGGAGTCGCCGCTCCATTCGACCTTCTCCCTCGAACTCAAGCAACGCCCGCTCCCGTTGAAACTCCCCCGAAACAAGAAGCTTTGCTATTCCAAACTGTCTCAGCACTGCCGGTCCTTTCCTCGGAAGAAGAACGATTACTTGAACAATTCAAAGCTTTCTTAATTCCTGAGAAAAAAACTTTCTCTTTAACGCCAAAATCTTGGGCATTGAACGATTCTGAAAAACCCAAAAATCTATGCCTCGTCATGGATACCGTCGAAGCGCGAGAGGCAGCAATTCAGACTTTGTCGACCCAGGAGGGGGTCTTTGTTGCTCCTTCCCTGGAGGCGCTCAGAACTCATGCTTACGTTCAAGAAGGTGAGCGATACATCTATCAACTCTCTTCTTTTGCCAATTTTCTAAGCTCAGAAGGGGAGCCAAAAACCCTGGTCATTCCCGGAAACTTGCTCAAGAAAGCGCAGGGAGGTCCGGCAAAATATTATCCCCTTTTAGATATCACTCGAATGATTAATAAAATGAGCTTGGACAAAGCCATTCAAATCGTCGTGCTCATTTCGGAAGAAGAGATGAAATCTTTTCGGGAAGATTTTCGATCTCGATTTCAAAGCACAGGACAAGTGGCCGACGAATATCTCGACCCGGGAGTTATCGAATCCAAAGCCGATGGAGAAGTTCCTCTCCCCCAGCAAGAAGCGATTCCCTTGGCTTCAAAAACTGACGTTCCCCCCTCAGGTTTTCGAGTCAATGCGTATAATTTCGAGCAATTATTTCCCTATCCTGAAATTACGCCCAGCGGACTCAGACAGATGCCAGGGTATTTGAATCCTTCAGAGACAGAAGCGCGTCCTAATCTTTATATCATTGGAGAACTTACTCCTAAGCAGTGGCGGCGCTTATCCGAAGCGCAAGATCGCTTCAACAAACTTTATGTCTGCTCCGGCGCTTGGGAGTCTCATTTAGTTCCCGCCAGCGATCAAACTGTTCCTTCCTCTAGCGGAGAAGAATCAAAATCCTGCGTCAGTATTCAAGACCTCCCTCGAGCAGCGATTCCCAGTCACCTCCCAGCAGGTGCTATTGCGTTAGCATTGCCTGAAGTAGGTCACCCTTTGCTCAACATCACTCAAACCGCTGAAGGGGAATTCAAAGCTCAATTTACCGCGCTCAAAACGCTCTTAGAAACTTCAGATCAAACGCTTGTGCTCTATGGAAAACTGTCGCCTAGTTTAGAGGTCGAATTGTTGAATATGAGCAGCGGGACTTTGGTCCTTGCGGGAGAAAAAATGGTTCTAGGCAAAGGAAGCCACATTCAAATTTTAAACATCGACAAATTTGCTAAGGGGGAAGCTAGGTTGGGAGGGAGAAATCCTTTCTGCCAAGTGCTTGAAGCTCCCATTGAGCTTTCCCGCTTAGACCCTTTTGAAACTCGCCTCGAGCAGTGGAAGACAGGTCAGACCCCTACTTTATTTCTCAGCAGTTTTGATCTCGTCAATCCAGCCACTCGTTCGCTTTGTCGAGACCTTGTGAATTCAGCTTTTGCAGGCCATGTCATGATTGAAGGAGAATTGATCGACCTTGGAGCCAGTGGGAAAACGATTGAAGTCCGCGGTCCTGGCATTCCTAAAAAAATTCGAGAGATGGCTCAAGTTTTTTCTGCATATCAATCCATCGAGTCTCCTCCTGTGGCTCCTCTCTCCGTAAAAACTTTAGAGATTTCAGCTGGCACTGAAGACGATGAATACCCACTTTCAAGGGCGAATATCATTCCAACTCCTTCTCGCCTTCAATTACTTCAAGCACTTAAAACTTGGTTGGCGAGCGAAGACGCCCAGCACCCCTTATTTCTCGTTGAAGGCCCTTCCGGTATTGGAAAAACGGCAGTGCTCAAAGCGTACCTTCAAGCAACTTATCCTGATCAGCTCGAGATTTTGCTCCCCAGCGAAGATTTGATCCAAAGAATTGAAATGGCGAATCGAGAAGGAAAAATTGTCTTAATTGACGAGATCAATACACTACGTCCCGATCAACTCGAAGCGATCACGGTTTTAATGCAATCTCAGCCCAAGCTGCGACTAGTTGGAACTCAAAACCCCATCAGCTTTGAGGGACGGGTGAAACTCACAGACGAATTAATGAATCACTCCATGCCTTACTTTTTAGGGGAATATCCAGAGGAAGAATTATGCGCCATGTGTGAATCTAAAGGAATTTCAGCACCTCTAGCCAAATCTATGGTTTCTTCTTTCTTAACTTTGCTTCGTCAACATCGCAGTACCTTCCGAGATTTTATTGCAGGAATCAGCACGATCGAGAAAAGCATGGGGGCTCTGACCTGTTCCGGGATTTTGCGACCCATAAGAGGGTGAGTCATGAAGGGGTCATGCTAAGGTGGGAAGATCGAGAGAAAATTTCCATTTTAGAATGATTTTTATGGACTATTCTCCATTTTAGTAGTATAAAAATGGAATTAATCAGCAACTTATTGAAAAATAAATGATGTATCAACGAAAATTGAATTTAAGTTTGCCCCCTGGCCGAAGTGCTTTTCTATGGGGAGCTCGCCAAACGGGAAAGTCCACCTTTTTGAAGGCTCACTTTCCGGAGTCATATTACATTAATCTGTTATTATTTGATGTTTTTGAACGATACAGTAAGAACCCATCGCTTTTACGTGAGGTCATCAGAGGGCTGTCAGAAGCTCAAAAATCTCAGCCAATTATCATTGATGAAATTCAGAAAATTCCTGCTTTACTTGATGAGATTCATAATTTGATTGAGGAAGGTCTGAGTTTTATTTTGTGCGGATCCTCAGCACGAAAGTTGAAGCATGGAGGAGCGAACTTGTTGGGAGGCCGGGCCTGGCGATTTGAATTTTTTCCTCTTGTCAGTGCTGAAATTTCTAACTTTGATATTCATGAGGCTTTAAAAAAAGGGCTATTGCCGCAGATTTATAATGAAACTCCAGAAAATGCGAAGCGTTCTTTACGAGCATACGTGAGAGAATACCTGCAAGAAGAAATACAAGCTGAGGGTTTAGTTAGAAATTTAAATGCTTTTTCAAAATTTTTGGATGCTAGTGCCTTTTGCAGTGGTGAGTTGCTGAATTACGCAAAAATTGCCAGTGACTGTGGTGTCGATCAGAAAACAGTCAAAGGATATTTTCAAATATTGTACGATACTTTGATCGGTTATGAGGTATTGCCTTATATGAGATCGAAAAAGCGGGATGTATTGCAGAAAACACCCAAGTTTTATCTGTTTGATACTGGCGTTTTAAACCAATTAACAGGACAAGAAATTCAAAATCTTGCCGGCCCTATTGCAGGAAAATTATTTGAGCATTGGGTTCTAATGGAGTTGATAGCTTATCGTGGTTATCAAGAACGAGATTACCCTATTTCTTATTGGCGGACGCGCACAGGTTTAGAGGTTGATTTTGTGTTGGGTGATGCTGAAATTGCGATTGAAGTAAAACTTTCTAATCACGTTAGAACCTCAGATCTCAAAGGTTTGAGAGCTTTTTCGGAAGAACATCCGCAAGCTAAATGTTACGTGGTGAGTTTTGATATGGAGAAAAGGGTGCTTGAAAATGGGATTACCATCTTGCCATGGCGTATATTTAGTGAATATTTGTGGCAGAGAAAGCGGGACTCCCTTTCCTCTATACTCCTCGAAAATCAAACTAAGCCGTATAAATTGGAACCCCCTCATGTTTGAAGTCGAAAAAAAAGACGCTGCTCTACAAGCCCTAAAGTTCATCCAGCCTGGCTGTGTTTTAGGGGTAGGTACGGGCAGCACTGTTCATTTTTTTATTGAAGCTTTACCTCTCTATCGCTCAAAAATTTCCGCGCTGGTTTCCAGTTCAAGAAATACGACAGAAAAGCTTATCGCTTTGGGTTTTGAAGTCTCTGATCTGAATGATGTTGGGAGTGTTTTAGATCTCTACGTCGATGGCGCTGATGAAATCAACCCTGAAGGTATCATGATTAAAGGAGGGGGAGGCGCACTGACTCAAGAAAAAATTCTGATTGAAGCAGCAAGAAAATTCATCTGCATTGTTGATCCGAGTAAATGCGTCAAAGTCCTCGGGAAATTCCCGGTCCCTCTTGAAGTCATTCCTTGTGCTCGAGGCTTAGTGGCTCGAAAAATTATCGAATGGGGAGGAACCCCAAAACTTCGAGAAAATTTCATCACCGACAATGGAAATCTTATTATAGATGCCCATCACCTCAATTTATCTGATCCCAAATTACTTGAAGGGCGCTTGAGATCTATCCCCGGAATCGTCAGCGTAGGGATCTTTAGCAAAGCCCCTTCCTTGCTCTTGAAAGGAGAAAAAAGGGAATAAATTTCTTTTGGCTCTGGGCTCCGGACCTAGCACATCAAGATCCATAGCAGAGGAAAGACTCGGTATGGGAGGACTTGAAAGCGCAAAATAGCAATCTCCCTCCGAAGAGCCACTCGCGCGAGAACGAGAGCGTGCAGTGAGCGACAAGTCTCCTTCTAGGCTCTCTCGAGAGCTCGGTCTCACCACAAAAGAAGAGCAAGGATAGGGACACATCAACGGTCTCAATAAATCAGGTGGCGGTGGGCGTAACATAAAATTTCGTGCTGAAAGTGGGGTCAGCGAAATTTCACCGAAAAATCGATTCGATTCTTTGAGAAGCTTAAAGACTTGTTTTTCAAATAGGTCCAGCATTTTTTTAAGTTCTTTGTTTGCCTCTTTGGACAAGAGGATATCCATCTCCGCAAGATCCTCTCGATAGACCTTCCGAATCATGGCATAAGAAGCTACCTGAATGGAGGAACTCAGAAAGTGCTTTTCATCGATCACCGCTTTAAAACACTTCAGTAAATCTTGCTGAAAGCTCTCAGTCACTACATGACTCTCAAGCAAAGAATGAAGCATCAAGCATCGAGCAACAAAGACTTTGTACAGTCCTTCTTTTTCGGAACGACATCGACGATCTAAAACGCTTTTATCGAGAGTGTCCAAATTAAATTCCACAGATTCAGACCAGTTCAGGCTTTGCAAGCATAAATCAGCACTTCTTCTGCTCAAGCCCTCAACGGAAAAAAATTCCTCAAGAAACAGGGTTCTTGCTGACAACAAATGAATGTTCTCTTTTTCTAAAATGGAGTCCCCTGATTGAAAAAGCCCAAACGGCGTCACCATCATCGAACGAGAACGTTTCAACGTGCTCCGGTCAAAATTAAAAGATAACTCACCACTCATAAAATTTTACGCTTTTCATCCCTTTGTCATTTTCCGTGATTTTAAAAAAGAATTTGCTTAAGTCACGCTTTTTTAACGTTCATAACATCGCGTTGATTTCACCCTGCTGTCGTTTCAACAACCAGTCCTGCAAGGTTTGTGGATGGCATTCAAGAATTCGCGCAATCGAGCGTTTACTAATTTTTAAGGTCAAATATTTCATGATGTCTTCCTGATGCTCATCTAATTTTAAACGGAAGTTTCCTCGCCCTTTGGGTCGACCTAAAGCTCTCTTCACTCGCTCTCGCCTCAGCAAGGCATCTGAAGTCGACCGAGAGGTAAAGGCTTTGGACACATGAGATAAAAGTCGAAGAACTTCTCCTTTCTTCTGAAACTCCTTGGCATAAAAGATCATTCCCACTTTAACGAAGTGAATATTTATGCCTCGACTTAAGGCCATCTTTAGTACTTCAATGACTTGACATATTGACCGACCTAGATTTCCCACCTCATAGACAATCAACGTATCTTTTCTTGAAAGATCTTTATTTATCCAGATTAAAAGTTCACGATCATAAAGCGGCTTGTTAAGATCATTCGAAGCACTGAGAAATTTTGATATCTTCATCGAATTCCTAAAAGAATATCTCATGATTTCTTCATGAATAAATCTCGAGTTCACTTTTTCTAGAAAGCTACAATAAGCGTACGTTTTCATCATTCATTTCCTCCATTAATCTTAACGATTACGAGCATTATCATGACGTAAATTCTTAACTCAATAGTACTTTCTGCGCTTTCTTATAAAACTAGGTAATACCGTGTTTTCGCCTTTTAAAAAAATACTTCTAAACACAGTTCCAGGGGAAAAAATCAATTTTCCATATAAATGCTTTGGAAAAAAAACACCTGCTTCCGTATTCTGGACGACCCTATTCAAAAGATCTCATAAGGAGAACTCATGCAGCCCATTCAGAAAAATGAAAAAACCCCTAAAAAAATGGAGATTAAAAAAAACCAGAAAACTGTTTTAATCAAGAAAACAGCGCTTTTGGGGAATTTTTCAAAAATTTTAAAATCGACAACTTCGATGGAAGTTATTTTATCTCAAGCCTCGAATGAATCGACGGAAAAAACGTCAATTCATGAAGTAGAAGCGCTCCTCAATGAAGAAGAAAATGCCTCCGATGAGAATCCTGATATCGAGATTACTCCAGATATTTTGCCTGAAGTCGATACCGCGGCAGCCTCAACAAAAACTTTTGTGAATGGAAGTCCCAGAAATCATTTCGACCCTGAAGATGATGACATTACCAATCTCTATCTCAATTCACTGTCTCATCCTCTCCTCACCGCAGAAGAGGAAATCTCGCTGGCCAGGGAAATTCGAGAAGGCAGCAAAAGAGCCTATAACCATATGGTCGAAGCCAATTTACGACTCGTTGTTCGAATGGCAAAACGCTACATGAATCGCGGAGTGGCCTTTCTCGACTTGATTTCTGAAGGGAATATTGGACTGATGCGAGCCGTCGATAAATTCAATCCTGACTTGGGTTTTCGCTTTTCAACCTATGCCACTTGGTGGATTAAGCAAAGCATTGAACGTGCCTTGTTAAATCAAACTCGAACGATTCGCGTCCCCATTCACGTGCTAAAAGAACTCAATGTCTATCTCCGAACCCTTGCGCAAATGCGAAAAGAAATGAATCGAGAACCGACCGCCGAAGAACTCGCTGAACGGGTAGGGAAACCTTTGAGAGATGTCCAAAAAGTCTTGAGTGCTACCAAAATTGTGGATTCTATCGATGAACTGTTCGATGACTCTTCTCGGCCAATCATTGAAACGATTGCCTCCCCTCATTCCATTTGTCCGCAGAAGGAATTCGAGCGGAATAATCTCAATGCTCAAATCAATGGATGGCTGGATCATCTCAACGATAATCAACGAACCGTGATCTGCATGCGCTTCGGTCTTCGTGGTTTTGACCCCATGACTTTGGAGTCCATTGGACAGCAAATCTTTCTCACTCGAGAAAGAGTTCGACAAATTCAAATTGAAGCCATGAAGAAGCTCTCCGGCATTGCGAAAAACCTCTCGATTTCAAAGGAAATGGTTTTTGATGGGGTGGAGGAAGAGGAGGATTAGCCTACTCTGCAACATAAAAGGGATGCCATCCCCCGAACTTCTGCTTCAAACATTTCCCCGCGCTGTTCATAATCTCTGAACATATCTAAGCTTGCACAGGCGGGAGAAAGCAAAACCCAGTCGTTCGGAACGGCCAGTTTCTTTGCTAAAGCCATCGCCGATTTTAAATCCTGAACGTGATACGTCATCACCCATGAAGCTAAATCTTTTTTCAGCTGAGGCGCATCCTGGCCGAACACAATCAAGGCTTTTGCATAACGAGAGACTGGCATTTGCAAATTTTCAAAGGTCGCTCCTTTTGCTTGACCTCCCGCAATCAAGATAATTTTTCCTCCCGCAGCCAAGGCATGCGGGCCACAAGCTTCCAAAGCCGCCTGGCTTGCCAGACCCGTGGTTCCTTTTGAATCATTGATCCAAGTCACTCCTTCCAAGGTCGCAACGTAGCGACAACGATGAGGCAATCCCTCAAAGCTTCTCAAGACTTTCAAACTTGGCTCAGCGACACTTGAAAAATCTTGCACCCCTTTGGATTGAAACACTGCAGAAACCAAAGCTAAAGCGGCTAAGGCATTCTCCAGATTATGATGCCCTAGCAATCGAATAGAAGCCGCAGGCATTAACGCTTTGGAATGGTGGAATAGATAAAACTGTCCTTCATGCAAGCGAACACTGAAGCTAGACAGCCGTTGATCTGAATTCCAAACGGTCCAAAGATCCTCAGAAGCATGAATAATTTTGAATTTTACCCCTTCATAAATTTTTGCTTTCACCCGTCGATAATGGTCCATCGTTTTATGACGATCCAAATGATTAGGACTTACATTGAGCACCGTCGCAGCGAACAGATTAGGAGGGTCTGGCAGCAAATCCAGCTGAAAACTAGAGAGCTCTAAAACATAATATTCCAACCCTTCTTCAAGCAAATCCAAAGCCGGAATCCCAAAGTTCCCACCTAACTTCACGCGGAATCCAGACGCTTTTAACATCTCAAAAGTCAAGGCAGACACCGTGCTTTTTCCAATCGAGCCTGTCACACCCAGTATTTTCGCCGTCCCCAATTTCACGGCGTCCAAAAAAAGCTCAATATCACTTTTCAACACACATTGTTTAGCTTGAGCAATTTTTAAAATATCGGCCACGAGAGGGAGGTTAGGGTCTAAACCTGGACTCATCACCAGAACTTGAACTCCTTCCCAGGCTAATTCTGGCAAAGTCCCTAAAAAACAAGGCGTGCCAGGAAATTGTTGAGAAACGAGTGTTTTTAAAGCTGGGTCTACTCGAGTATCAAAACTGAGTACGGTATGCCCGCAAGAAATTAAATACTTCAGAACAGAGATCCCTGTTTTGCCCAGTCCAATAACGAGAAACTTCACTGGAATTGATCCAAGAAAGCAGCCAATTCGGAAAGATTTGAGACCACCTGTGTCGCTCCTGCCGCCAACAATTCTGCTTGATCGTGCAAGCCATAACTCACGCCGAGCCCCGTCACACCGGCACTTTTAGCCATTTGCATATCTCGACGAGTGTCCCCCACCATCAAGGTTTTTTCCGGAGCAATAGAAAACTGATGCATCGCTTCTAGTAAGGCAAAAGGGTCAGGCTTCGTCGGTCCATCATTCAGTGTATAAATGCAATCAAACAGCGCTTCTAAATGCTGCGAGAAAATTTCACTCTCCATCTCAAATCGGGAAGCGGCCGTCGCAACGCCTATTTTAATTCCTCGGTACTTCAAATGCCTTAAGACCTCAATCACCCCAGGGAAAAGCGCCGTGACTTTCCCAGAATCGATCGGTTCTTGAGCTAATAATCCTGAAGAGAGCGTTCCATTCCAATCAAACATAATGAGGTCGAAAGGCTTTGCTTTTTTCATCTCTAAAATCCACTGTCCGCTTTAACATGAATGCATGCGCCACTCTTGGGATGAATAAACTTCAACTGCGCTGCATGAAGAAACATTCGCGGAGAATCTTCGAGTTGGTCAAAATTCTTGTTGCCATACAAGGGATCTCCCACAATGGGAAAGCCTGAGGCCTGACAATGCAATCGAATTTGATGAGTTCGTCCTGTCAGTGGATGCGCTTCGATTAAAGTGGTTTTGTCTCGATGTTCTAAAATCTGAAACGTGGTAGAGGCCTCTTTATTGCCTTCCAATACTAGATCCACCTTATTTAAACCCTTCGGCCAACGACCCACCACGACCGCCTGATAGGTTTTTTTGATTTGCCGCTCTCGAAGCATTTCATGCAAAGATCGCATCAGAGCGCGAGATTTCGCAATCATAATCAGGCCTGAAGTTTCTTTATCGAGACGATGCACTAATTCCAATTGCGGATACTCGGGATACAACACTCGCAGAGCTTCAATCAAGCCACTGTGAATATTTGAACCTTCATGAACCGCCAATCCAAAAGGCTTGTTGAGGATCAATAACGTTTCATCCTCATAGACCACTCGATCTTTCAAATATTGGAAACGAGCGGGATCGGCCGGAACGGATTTTGGTCCTATCGACATCGGTGGAATGCGGACCAGATCCCCCAGCTGAAGTCGATAAATTTGCTTGATGCGTTTTTTATTGACTCGAACTTCCCCTTTTCGAAGTACTCGATAAATATGAGGCAAAGGAACGCCTTTTAATTCTCGAATCAGAAAGTTGTCGATGCGCTGATCCTCGTAACCCGAGGTCACTTCAATAAAGCGGACGCCATCTCGCTTTTGACTTTTTGTATCCATTCTCCCGTCCGTTTAACTGTGCCCAAGGCTGCGGAACGTTCAAAATATTTGAGCGATTCGGCAAGTTGCCTGGTCATGTAACAACAAAGGGCCAGATTATAATAAGTTGAAAATTTTTCGCCATGCGTTTTAAGCGATTTTTCGTAACAAGAAATTGCAGCGGGATAGTGTTCTGCTGTATGAAACAAGAGCCCAACATTGAAGTAATGATCTTCAGCTCCCGGCATCATATAAATATTTTTCAAGATTCTTTTCGCCCCGTCAGCAAATCCATAAATCAAGGTTTTGGAAGACTTTGAAAGCTCCGATAAAACTCGATCAATAAAGCAGGATAAAATGTAAGGATCCCAATGACTCAAAGCGAGTTGAGCCAAGAGCGTTGTCATTGAAACGGGAGGATCTTTCATTTCTCGTAAATTTCGATGCAAGGAAAAATAATCGCCTGGACCAAAGCCCTGAATATGATCTTCAATCGCTAATGTTAATTCCGGACAATCTTTAAATTTCATACCCATCGCAAAGACGCAAGTTCGAATACTGTCTTTGGAATCTTGAAACGCGACATCTCCATCCAAAGCTTTAAAATATTCACCCAGACCGTGAAAATTCACCGTCATCGAGAAACTGCCATGACAGACTAATTTCGAATCTTCTCGATCTTCAATTTCATAAGGAGCGGTGTAGCCTTTGTCCGTGCTGATGAGTAAAAGTCGGTTATCGGATAAAGCTCTAAACATATCTAAACTTTTAAATCCTCCGACAGGCAGCAGAAACGCTCCCTTTTTGACTAATTTGGGATAATTTTCGAGAGTTTTATTCCAGAGGGGGTCCTCATAGTAGTCTCCAGAAATCAGCTGATGATCAAAAGTACAGCCTAAATTTTCCAATTTGATGGGCAAGCCTTGTTCTACATTATCCGTTGCCGCATCCACGCTGATTAAGCTCTCATACAGCTTGCCGTTTTCTACATAGAAGGCATCGTCAGAAACCGTATCAAAAATATAATTGCCGAGCAGTGCAATAGGATTTTTTATATCCTGAGACTTCAAGGTTTTTCCACGTTTGATTAAGGTGATCTCGAGATCTTTTTCCATATCATACACAGCAAAGTCCAAATGGCCTTTTTCCACTAGAGGAATAAGCACTTCGTGACTTTCCCAGAATGTCAGATTCGACGCGGTAAAATCTGTCATGACATAAATAATCTCTGCCGAGATATTGAGATTTTTTTGCAATTCCAATAAACGACGGAGGAGCATGAAGCTGAATCGACCCGAACCCGTCCCTAATTCAAAAATATAAAACGGCGCCTTAGGGTCCGCTTTTTTTTGCGAGAGTAAGTCTTGAATCCAACGAATCAACACTTGGGCATACGCATTCGCAATCAGTGGATTTGAAGTGATGTAGAAAGGCACGGCTCCTGACCAGGCATTGACTCCAGCTTCATCAAAATAGCGTCTTTGCGCTTCCCATAACAATGATTGCGAGAATCGAACATCTTTCTCTAACACCACTCGACCAAAGCCCATCATGTACCCTCTTTTATTTTTCAAACACGCCAAGAATAGCCGATAAAAATCTATTATTTATCTGAGCAAGAACCTGAATTTTCACTCTCACTCATCACAACACATTCACGCTGACCTGAATCCAAGACAAAGCATTGCATTTGTCGTGAAAGATGAGAAAACCCCGCGCTTGATTGAGAATGTTTCGTGGTGCAGGAAGAGATTATGGACGATGGACCAGTAGTATTTCCTACTGAAACATTGCTCACGATCACTTGCTCTTTCATTGTTTGACCGGCATAGACTGAATTCGACCAAGCATTTGCCCCAGCAGCCGTCGAAATAAATTGCAGTACAATATTTCCCGGTCTGTTGTCGATCGCCCCGCTATAACCAAGATACAAAGTAACGTCTCCTTGCCAAACCTGAGCTGAAGTTCCGCTGACATTCAAACGCTGAATCGCGGTTCCAACATTTGAACTTGCGCCCAACTGAAGCGAGCCCCCGCTGCTGATATGCGTTCCCGATCCAGAACCTGTGATACTCCCACTCTCAGCAACGATAATCACTTTCCCTGGGGTAGAAATTTTATTTGTCACAACAACCGACTTACCCGCAATCACGTAAAGATTGCCTCCCGTATTTAAGGCCGCATCAAAATTAATATGACCAGAAACCGCAGTCGATGCAGTGGAGAGCGCTCCAAGCCAGAGATCTCCTGTAAAACTTGAAAAAGCAGTCGATCCATAATTCAAGCTTCCTCCGCTCGAAGCTAAGGTCATAGCAGAACCATTGGTATTGGGGATGATACTTAAGAGTGAACTGCCCAAAACACTTCTGTCTAAAGTTAAGATATCTGCACGTAAAACGCTGGATGATGCAATCGTAACATTTTTATAAAATTCAATACTTTGCCCTGTCAAGGTTGCTCCAAGAGAAACACCACTCGAACCGTTAAACGTCATAGCGCCAGTGGAACTAATGTCATTCGAAATCGTCGCGATCCCCGAATTGGTGAGAGTGAAAGTTCCCCCAGAACTAATCGCTCCGCTATTGGCGAAGGTCGTCGAGGTGATCGTGATGGTGCCTGAGGTGGTGGTTATGGCCGCGGTCGAGAGGGCCGCTCCGTTTAAACTAATGCCGGTCGAGCCCGTCACTGCGCCGATCGTGATGGCCCCTGCCACCGGCGTGGACGTTGCGCTCGAGGCATCGATCGTTAA
>OBEQ010599953.1_pt1 | contig 17577 bp, 11 predicted proteins | sample 1670901 | NCBI WGS metagenome assembly OBEQ01 (sample SAMEA104232315, study PRJEB22302) | groundwater metagenome | biome: forest; feature: aquifer; material: groundwater | place: USA | collected 2011-08-07 | depth 5.4 m
ATCTGCGCCTATCCGAAGTTCGCGCCGGTGCCGTTCCGCGAGGAAGATCTCTGGAATGGCTACCCGGAAGAGACGAACGCCCCGTACGGGCTCGCGAAGAAGATGCTGCTCGTGCAGTCGCAGGCGTATCGCGATCAGTACGACTACAACTCCATCTTCCTCCTGCCCGTCAACCTGTATGGACCGGGTGACAACTTCGATCCGCGTTCCTCGCATGTCATCCCCGCGCTCATCCGCAAGTGCATGGATGCCGTCGCGCTCGGCGCGGATCAGATCGAGGTATGGGGGGACGGGTCCGCGACCCGCGAGTTTCTATATGTGGACGATGCGGCGGAGGGAATCCTGCTGGCCAGCGAACGTTACAACAGCAGCGATCCCGTGAACCTCGGGTCGGGTGCCGAGATTTCGATCAAGGACCTTGTTGAAAAAATCGCCGCCGCCGCCGGCTTCAGGGGGCGCATCGTGTGGGACGCGTCGAAACCGAACGGGCAGCCGCGGCGGCGCCTCGACACGAGCAGGGCGGAGGCGCGCTTCGGCTTCGTCGCGACGACCGGATTCGATCAGGCACTTCGGCGTACCGTCGAATGGTACGCACAGCAGTGACCGAGGAGATGCCGGAGTCCACCACTTCCTCGGCGTCGCTTGTCGCGTCGATTGCGAGATCGGCCTGATGACGGACCACGTACCGCCGCGCGCCGACCTCCGTCCTTGGAGAACGCTCGAACGCCAGCCGCTGTTTTCGGCGGGACCGATCAAGGAGATTGCACGGGAGAAAGTGTTGCTTCCCGACGGACGCATCGTGCCCGATTACTACACGGCGGTGATGGGTGACTATGCGCTGGTCTACGCCGTCACGCCGGAAGACACGGTGCTGATCCTCCGGCAATACAAGCACGGCGCGCGGCGCGTGTGTCTGACGTTCCCTGGCGGCTACGTTGCGCCTGGAGAAGATCCTGCGGCGGCGGTCGAACGCGAGCTACTGGAGGAGACCGGCTATCGGCTCAACACATTGACGCCGCTCGGCGCCTTTGTGGCCAATGCGAACCAGGGATGCAATACGGCCTATCTGTTTCGAGCGGACGGCTGCCGGTACGAACGCGAGGCGCACTCCGGCGACCTCGAAGAGATGGAATTGGTGCAGTTCAGTCCCGAAGAGCTGCTGCGTCCGGAGCGAATTGCCGACATGGCAGTGCTCGGATACGTCGCCCTGCTCCTTCTGGCGGACCGCGCGAGGAAAGGCGGCGTATAATCCTTTGTCCACGCGCAGCCGAACGCGTCAGGCCGTGGCCTCGAGCAGGTCACGGGACTTCCAAAGATGATTCGATATCCGTACTCAGGCGAGGGCCTGCAGGGCTTCGTCAGCCGTGGCGTTCACCACCCCGACGCGTTCCACCATGCGCTATTTCGTGCGATGCAGCGCATCCGGCTCATCGAGGAAGAGATCGAACGTCGTTACTGCGAAGACCAGATGAAGACGCCAATCCATCTCGTGATTGGCCAAGAGGCGACGTCCGTTGGTTGTTCTGCGGCACTCACGCGCAACGACCTCCTGTACTCGAGCCACCGCACCCACGGGAACTACCTGGCGAAGGGCGGCGATCTGCGTGCGATGCTGGCCGAGATGTACTGCCGCGCCAATGGCTGCGCCGGATCCCGCGGCGGCTCGATGCACCTGATCGACAAGAGCGTCGGCATGGCCGGTACGTCGGCCATCGTCGCCGGGGCCATCCCGATCGCGACAGGCGCCGCGCTGGCGGCGCAGATGAGGGCCGAGAACCGCGCCGTCGTCGTCTTTTTCGGCGAGGCGGCGACCGAGGAAGGTTCCACTTCCGAGAGCCTCAATTTCGCGGCGCTCAAGCAGCTGCCCATCATTTTCTTCTGCGAGAACAACTTCTACTCGGTGCAGTCGCCACTCTGGACCCGACAGCCCACCCGCGACATCAGGAGGTGGGCCGAAGGATATGGGATGCCGTCGACGCGGGTGGACGGCATGAACGTTCTCGCGGTGTACGAAGCCTCCCGCGACGCGGCCGCGAGGGCGAGATCGGGCGGCGGTCCTTCGTTCATCGAGGCGCCCTGCTACCGGTACCGCGCGCACGGAGGCTCCGGCGACGACACCGCGACCGGATACCGTGACATGGACGAGCGCATGGCGTGGGACGCGCTGGATCCGATCGCGGTGTATTCCCGCTATCTGAGTGACATCGGCTCCCTCACCGACGTGCAGCGGGATGCGATGCGCGCGGAAGTCATGGAGGAAATTGGCGACGCGTTCGCGTACGCTATCGCAAGCCCGAATCCGGTCGAGGCGGATCTGTACCGTCACGTGTACGCCGAATGACGCCGCAGGGAGCTGAGAACGAGTAATGCCGTGGGATGAGGGACTAGTCAACTCGCAGGTCTACGATTCGCCCGATCCGCGCGAAGGCCGCGTGCTGGGCTACATCGCCGCCATACGCGAGGCGCTCGACATCGCCCTGGCGTCCGATCCGGGGGTGTTCGTTCTCGGCCAGGGCGTGGACGACCCGGGAAGCATGTTTGGCACCGCCAAAGGGTTGCACGTGAAGTACGGGCGCACCCGCGTGTTCGACACGCCGCTGTCCGAGGAAGCGATGATGGGCGTGTCGGCCGGCGCCGCGATGAACGGCATGCGTCCGGTCTACATGCATAACCGGCCGGACTTCATCCTGCTGGCGATGAATCAGCTCATCACTCACGCCGCGAAGTTCCATTTCATGGACAACGGTCAGACCAACGTGCCGATGGTGGTGTGGGCCGCCATCGGCCGCGGCTGGGGATCAGGGGCGCAGCACTCGCAGGCAATTCAGGGACTCCTGCTCGGCGCGCCAGGTCTCAAGATCGTGATGCCGAGTACCCCATTCGACGCCAAAGGACTCACTCTCGCCGCAATCGCCGACAACAACCCGGTCCTGATCTTCGAGCACCGCTGGCTGATGAAGAAAGAGGGCATTGTTCCCGAAGGTCCTTACAAGGTTCCGATCGGCAAGGGGACCTACCGTCGTCGCGGCGGAGACCTCACGATCGTCGGCGCGTCGCACGCGCTGGAGTTGGCGCTGACTGCCGCACACAAGCTCGCCGCCGAAGGCATCGACGCCGAGGTCATCGATCTCCGCACGATCAAGCCGCTCGATACCGGCATCATCGGAGAATCGCTCGAAAAGACCGGCCGGCTGCTGGTGGTCGACACCGGGTGGTCGATGGGCGGCGTGTGCGCCGAGATCGGATGTCTGGCCGCCGAACGGTGGTTCGACCATCTCAAGGCGCCGGTCCGGCGGATCGGTCTTCCCGACGTCCCGACGCCTGCCGGATTCACCCTCGAGCAGTTCTATTACCCTGACGTCGACCGGATCTCACAAGTGATTCGGGAGCTTGCGCACGCCCGCACGGCTGCGCCCGCCGTCTGAGAGACCGGGACCAGCATGTTCTACGACCTCGCCAGCAGCTCCTGGGGTGAAGAAGAGATTCAGGCGCTCCATCGCGTCATCGACGGCGGCCAGCTCACCATCGGTCCCAACGTCAGGCGGTTCGAAGAAGATTTCGCAAGGAAGTTCGGCGTCCGGCATGCCCTTATGGTGAGTTCCGGGTCGGCCGCGAACCTCGTGGCCGTCGCCGCACTCTTCTACAAGAAAGATCGACCGCTGCGTCGCGGCGATGAGGTGATCGTCCCGTCGATTTCCTGGGCGACGACCTACTATCCGCTTCAGCAGCACGGTCTTCGGCTGCGATTCGTCGACGTCGAGCTCGACTCGCTGAACATGGACGTCGCACAGCTCGAGCAAGCGCTGACACCGCGCACGCGCATGGTGGTCGCCGTCAGCATTCTCGGCAATCCGGCCGCGCTGGACGTGATGCGCGCGTTCTGTGATCGCCACGGCCTGTACTTGTTCGAGGACAACTGCGAATCGATGGGCGCGTCGCTCAATAGCAAGCCGTGCGGCACCTTCGGCGACATCAACACCTTCAGCTCGTTCTTCTCCCACCACATCTCGACGATGGAGGGGGGTATCGTGGCGACCGATGATACGGAGCTCTATCATCTGGCGCTGTCGCTGCGCGCGCACGGCTGGACGCGCGACGTTCCGCCGGACTCGGCGATTTTCGAGAAGCGCGCCGACGACTTCTTCGAGGCGTACCGTTTCATCCTGCCCGGTTACAACGCACGTCCCCTGGAGCTCTCGGGCGCCGTGGGAATCGAGCAGTTGAAGAAACTGGACGGGATGGTCGAGACGCGCCGCCGCAACGCCGCGCTGTTTCAGTCGCTGTTTGCCGGCGACGAGAGGTTCGTCATCCAGCGGGAGCGCCCGGGCGCGCTCAGCTCCTGGTTCTCTTTCACCGTCATCCTGAATCCCCGGCTCGATATCGATCGGCGCGAGGTGATGCGGGCCATGAAGGAGGCCGACATCGGGTACCGGATCATCACCGGCGGGTGCTTCCTTCGACACGATGTCGTCAAGTATTTCGATTACGACACGGTCGGCGAGATCGTCAACGCGAACCTTGCCCACGACCGTGGGTTCTTCGTCGGCAATCATCCGCGCGATCTCACGCCGCAGATCGAGCGGTGTCGTGAGGTCCTCGACAGGGCCGCGGTGCCGGCTCGCCGCTCGACCGTGTCGGTGTAGGGCGAATCGGCCGACGGCGGGCCTGCGCCAATGGGCCACACGGGGTCAGAAAAGGAGTTCTAGCCATGCAACGTGTGCTCGTGACCGGCGGCGCCGGTTACATCGGTTCCACGCTGGTCCCCATGCTGCTCGATCGCGGCGCCCACGTGACGGTTGTCGACAGTTTCATGTACGGTCAGGACAGCCTGTCCGGGGTCTGCCATCATCGCGAGTTCGAGCTCGTGCGCGGCGACGTCAGGAACAAGGAGTTGATGCGGGCGCTCGTGGCGAAGTCGGACATCATCATTCCGCTCGCAGCGCTCGTTGGCGCCCCGCTGTGCGATCGCGATCCGCTTGCGGCCACGACGACGAACAGAGACGCGATCGTCTGGATGATGGGCGAGCTCGGAAAGGACCAGCGAGTGCTGATTCCGATCACCAACAGCGGATACGGCGTCGGCGAAGCGGGGAAGTACTGCACGGAAGAAACACCGATGCGGCCGGTGTCGCTGTACGGCCGAGACAAGGTGGAGACGGAGAAGGCGGTCCTCAATGCCCATCCGAATGCAATCAGCCTCCGGCTCGCGACGGTCTTCGGCATGGCGCCGCGGATGCGGCTTGACCTGCTGGTCAACGACTTCACGTACCGCGCATACTACGATCGGTTCATCGTTCTCTTCGAGGCGCATTTCAAACGCAACTACATTCACGTTCGCGACGTCGCGAACGCGTTCCTGCACGCGATCGATCACTTCGACACGATGAAAGGCGAGCCATACAATGTCGGGTTGTCGGATGCCAACTTGTCGAAGCATGAGTTGTGCGAGCGGATCCAGAGGCAGCTGCCGAAGTTCGTCTTCCTCGAGTCGGAGGTCGGGAAAGACCCCGATCAGCGCGACTACATTGTCTCGAACGAGAAGATCGAGCGGACGGGCTTCAGGCCTTGCTTTTCGCTGGACGCCGGCATCGCGGAGCTGATCAAGGGCTACGCGATGATCCGGAATTCCAGATACGAGAACGTCTAGCTGAGGCCGGCGAAATTTTCGCCGCCATGCCGAGTCGCGTGGGCAGGACGCGCGACGCGTCGGCCGTCGCGGGTCGCTCTTTTCGACTTGCGTGGTCGCAGAGCGTCGTAAGACAAATACTGACAGGCACTTCCGGTTACGCGCGAACGTTGACATTCGCCTTAATTCCACCCATAATCGTGCCGTTTTACTGGTCGATGCGCGGAATACCGTCACCGATGGGCTCCATGGTGGGGAGTATGGGCACTAATGGTCGGTCGTTGACGCGCTCACGTTCGTATTCTTGGAGGGGCGCGATCCCCAGGCCAGGAGGCAGCGATACGACGACCTGATGACGCCCACCATGTGGTTGATTACCGGACAGGTGACGCGCAACAGCTAAGAACCGTGTGGCACTACGGCCTCAGATACTCTTTGATCGACCGCTGACAGCCCGCCCGCGGGTCAGCTTGATCCTGCTCGACTGGGACTGCCGGCAGAGCTTTCACATCTTCGACTATCTCTCAAAGCAGAATGTGCCTCGCGACTGGTTCGAGGTGATCTGGATCGAATACTACGATCGCACTGCGCCGGAGATTGCCAGGCGAGTTCAGGACGCCGGTGCGCGCGGCGGAGCGCCCCCTGTGGATCGCTGGATCGTGATGAATATCCCGCGCACGGCGTATTACCACAAGCACCTGATGTACAACGTCGGGATTCTGGCCAGTCGCAGCGAGTTGATCATGATCGGCGACTCCGATGCGATGGTGAAGCCGTCGTTCATCGAGACGCTCGTTGACGCGTTTGCCGAGGATTCTCAGATTGTTCTGCATCTCGACGAAGTCCGCAATCAGAGTCACCGCTATTACCCATTCAATCATCCGACGTTCGATGAAGTGTCCGGGGAGGGTTGCCTCAACTGGCATGATGGAAAGACGACCGGCGTGCGCGAGACGTTCGACCCGATCCACGTGCGCAACTACGGCGCATGCCTCTGCGCGCGCCGTGACGACGTGATAGCCATTGGCGGCGCCGATGAACATGTGGACTATCTCGGACATATTTGCGGGCCGTACGATCTGACTTGGCGTCTGGTGAACTTGGGCCGCCGCGAGGTGTGGCACGAAAGTGAGTTCCTCTATCACGTGTGGCATCCGGGCAGCGACGGTGACGACAACTACCTAGGTCCGCACGACGGCCGCAACGTATCGACCGTCGCGCTGGAGACCCGGCGCACCGGCCGTGTGATGCCGTTGGTCGAAAGTCCCATCATCCGCCAGCTGCGCGAGGGGCAGGAGGCGCCGTCAGCGCCGCTGGAGGGGCTCATAGACCTTGCTATTGGAGATCGTCCACTGACCGAGTGGGTCATTGACGACGCGAAACGCGCGATGTCGGCCGGGCGCGCAGCCTGGAGCCAGAGGCGATACGCCGACGCGATCGCCATCTGGGAGCCCCTTCGAGACCGGATGGAGCCGAGTGCGAGGTTCCTTACAGACCTCGGTTCGGCCTACTACTTTGCTGGCCGGCAGGAGGACGCGCGTCGCGCATTGGAAGATGCCCTCCGCCTGGACGCAACCAATCCCGATGCACATCGCGTGCTGGGGTGGGCGCTCGCCCTGCAGACGCTGTACGCAGCCGCGGTCCCGGAATACACGTCAGCCATAGCGCTCGCCGACCCGATGGACCGATCGCCGATTCAGGAAGCCCATCGCGGTCGCGCATGGTCAGAGTTCCATCTTGGCCAGTTCGATGAGGCGGCAGCGGATTTCGCGCGCGCTCTGGATCTCACCGCGCCATCCGATGTGGGCGCTCGACAGGATATCGAGCGTGGATTGGGCTGGGTTCATCTTCGCCTGGGCAGCGCGCCACAGGCGTCGAATCACTTTGTCCTGGCGCTCGCCGCCCTCGGGGAGCGCAAGGGGCCTGAGTACGATGACGCCGCGAAAGGTCTGAAGAAGGCTCGCGAGTTGTCGGGACAGGCGATGCCAGTGGCGGCACGGCGGCGTGCGGTCGCTTCTCCGGCCAACGTGGACGCCACGCTCCCAGCGCCCGGCCCCGGCGCGTCGGCGCTCGCCGAGGCGCGCATACGCGTTCGCACCGCGCTGCGGTGCGAACTTGGCGATACGTACGCAGCGGCTGGCCGGCATCGCGACGCTCTCAGAGTGTTCGAGGAAGTGCTGTCGCTCGATCGGCACAATCTCAGAGCTGTGTGCGGCGCTGGGTGGGCGCAGCTCCGTCTGGGTTGTCTGGACCAGGCGAATAGAGCCTTCAAACGGGTCATCGGTACGCCCACCGCCGAACAGGCCCAGCTGCGCGCTGCTTTTCACGGCCGCGGGCGGATTGCCTATCGGCAAGGACACCTTCGCGACGCAGTCAAGGCATTCACGCGTGCGCTCCAGGCAGCAGACCCAGCCCGCGATGGCGCGGCCATACGGGAGATTCGGAACGCCCTGAAGCGAGCGTACTACTTGACCGGCGAGAAGAATGTCACGCTCGGGACGCTGGCGCGTACAAGCGGGAGCTCGCGACTGCAACTCGCGATGCAACTGCATGGACGCGCAGCCAAGAATCGAGTGACGCGGCTCCTTCTCGCGTTCCGCCGCGAGCAGGTGCATTGACGTGTCAGGGACGGCCGCGTCCGCGCGCGTCCCCTCGATGCGCGAGAACCTCCTCGACAACGACGCGTTCCGCTTTGTACGGTCAATCATCGAGGGCCAGCCGTATTTCGGGTCGCGGTTTGCGAGCTCGCAAGGCGACCCCGCCCGGCACGGGTATATGGACGCTGTCGTGGCCATGCTCGCCGCCTCAGGCCGCACGGCCATCGATATTCTGGAGGTCGGGTCGTGGGCCGGGGGATCAGCGGTGACGTGGGCCCGCGCGCTTCAGCGCCGCGGGCTCCCCGGTCGCGTCTATTGCGTGGACCACTGGAAGCAGCGGTTCGATCTTGCCGTGAACCGGCTGCCCGTGTACTCGGAGATGGCGCGGGCAGTTGATGCGAATGTGATCGAGGCGTTGTTTCGCCACAACGTGTCTGCCGCCGGCGTAGCCGACCGCATCGTGGTCCTCCGGGGAGCTGCGCGGGACGTGCTGCCAGCGCTGGCTCCGGCGTCATTCGATCTTGTCTTCATTGACGGGTCACATCTGCACCGCGATGTCGTGGAGGATCTCGGCAATGCAACAGCGCTGGTGCGCGCCGGCGGCATCCTGTGCGGTGACGATCTCGAACTGCAGATCGCCGAGTGTGACGTGGAATCGCTGCGAGAGCATATCCGCCTCGATATCGACTATGCCCGCGACCCGGCGAGCGGGATCTCCTATCATCCCGGAGTGACGGCCGGCGTCGCGGACGTCATAGGCTCGGTCGTCACGTGGAAGGGGTTCTGGGCGATGCAGCGCCGGAAATCAGGATGGATTGCGCCCATCCTCCCGCACGTGTCGGATGAGATTCCCGAGCATCTTGCCGCTGGCGAAGGCGACATCCGCGTGGACCTGCACGTCGAGAACGGGTTCGCTGTTTTCGATGGCGACGGATGCACCATCGCCATCGCGTCCGGCATGTCCGTCGACGACCTGTTGTCCGTCTCGCCAGAGACCTGGGCGTCCATTCCGCTGGTGGTCACGGGTGGGAATCTAGGCGAAGTCAGGGAACGCCTCGCTGCTCACGCGACCCGGGTACCACTCGTATCAGCCCCCGCCACGCAATCGCCGCCCATGCTCGTACGCAGCGATTTTTGCGGTTTCAACATCATCAAATTCGGCGGCCGATTCTACGCCGTGTCCCAGCAACTGGGTCCGTTGGATTTGGCCGCGTCCGATATCGGAATGCTTCGCGCCGCACGCGATGTCTTCGTCGCCGACTCCCAGTCGGACGCCGAGTTTCTCGCGCAGGGGGTCGAAGGGGAACGTTCGCTCCGGCGGATCAGGGAGCTCGAGACCGAGATTGCGTCCCAGGGTCTGGTACTGGCCCAACGTCAGACGGAAATCGCGCAGTTGACGGAACAGATGGCGGCAGCGTGCCGGCAGTACGAAGTTCGCCTCAAGGATGCGGCAAAGGCCTTCGACTTGCAGGCGCAGCTCGTCGAGAGCCTGCGGGCCGTTCGTCAACAGTACGAGATTCGCGTTGCCGATGCACAGCAGCGGCTTCATGATCTGGAAGTACGACCCGTCGAGATCCTTGAGTCGAAGCGGCAACAGTACGAGGCTCGCCTCGCTGAGGCACAGGAGGACATCACCACCAAGGATGCGGCGATTCAGGAGGGACGCGCGGCGCTCGACGCCAAGAGCGCCACGAATGAGCGCTTGCTCCTCGAAGTAGAGGAGATGCGCCCCTGGATCGACGAACTTCAGCGGCGGCTCGTGGTAGCGACACGTCAACGAGGCTTCGTCAGATGGCTACGGCGGACGTGAACACGCGCGCATGCCGTGCGTCAGCGTCCAAAATACTTGTTGAGACTGCCAGGATCCGTGCGTAGAATGAGCAGCACATTTGCAGCCGAAGTAATTTACTTTCTTGCAGTTGCGAGCAGATGACGGAAACGTGTGATTTGTTTCTGACGCACGCCTGGAGGTATCACGAAGACTGGAAGCACATGATCGATGTGCTGAACACCCAGGGGGTTCGGACGTGGCGCAATTTCAGCCTGCCGTGGTACGACCCGGCTCTGGATCCGCGAACGCCCGAAGGCGGCGAGATCGTACGGCGCAACCTCGAGTCCCAGATCATTCCATGTGACGCGGTAGTCCTGCTGTCCGGCGTTTACGAACAGGTCGGCTGCCGCAAATGGGTGGACATGGAGATCGACATGGCCCGGCGCCACGGGAAACTGATAATTGCCGTTCCAGCCATCGGCGCGACCGAGCCTAGCGCGGAGGTTCGCGCGCTCGCAGACGTCGTCATGGGATGGGACGGTCCAGCCATCATCGTCGCCGCTCGCGAGTTCAAAGCTCGCGTGACCCGGACCGCCACGGTCGGCGTGAACACCACCTAACAGCGCGAGGAACACCATGCAGCTTGGTGAGGCGACGCTCAGACTGAGGCTTGGGGACAAGAAGGAAACGCTCGTTGGGACACACGCGCATTTCAGTGCGCATCAGTGCTTCCGGATGGACGATGGTCCCGAGGATCGTGCCTGTCTTGCCATTCTCGAGGCCGCATGCCGCGGGCACCGGCGGATTGCGGCAGCGGTCGATGACGGCGGACAGTTCCTGAGGTACGTGTTCAAGCACCGCCCCGGCCTCGCGGCCCGGATCACGTGCGTGACGCAGCCGCGCGCGTTCGGGACGGCCACTGCCCGGACAGAAATTGCCGATTGTCCGGTCGTGCCGGTCGACGCGCTCGCCGACCGTGCGTCGGCCGTGCTCTTGGCGGACACGCGGATGTTTTCGCGCATGCAGATGCGCAACAGGCTGCCCAGAAACCTCACCGTCATCGATCCGGACGTCATCGCGGAAGTGCCGGAACAGGTTCCGGCGCGCGCGTGGGTGCCGTGGTCACGCGACATCATCTATCCGATGGCCGTGCCGGAAATCGAGTTCCGGCGCGATCTCGACGTGCTGCTCATCGACTGTCCCGCTCGGAATCTGGGGCTCATGCCGAACGGTATCGGCTATGTGCACAACGCGTTGAAGCACACGAACGTGAACTTCCAGACGCTCGATCTGGACATCATCATCTATCACCGCTTCCACGTACGCCGCCTCTTCGACGAAGGAGGCACGATCACGCTTCCGAACGGACGAGTGCTTCCGACCGATCCGTGGCAGGCTGAGCACTACGATTTCTGGACCGAACCGGAGACGCTCGCGTTCATGGCGCCGGAGATCGAGGAGATTGTCGCCAAGATCGTCGCCGCGCGTCCCAAGGTCCTGGCGATGTCGATTCAGAGCTGCAACGAAGGATTTGCGACGCGGCTCGTCGACGGTGTTCTCGCGCAGATCCCCGAGGTGATCGTGGTTGTCGGTGGGTTCTCCTGCTACAACGCCGACATCGGCCTGCGGGGATTTCCGCAAGCCCACTACATGTGCATCGGGGAAGCGGACCTCACGGCAGGCGCGCTGGTTGAGCGTCTCGCGGCCGGCGAGCGTCCGAAGAATGTGCCCGGCGTGATGTCCAGGTACGATGATCCGGCGGTGAGCTTTATTCCAGCGCCGATGCCGCACGATCTCGACCTGCTCGATCACCCGAAGTACGAATGGTACCCGCTGGATGTCTATCGCAATTACAACGGCTATCAGCTGACTCCTGTCATCGCGAGTCGCGGCTGCCGCTGGGCGCGCTGCACGTTCTGCGCGGAACGGTTCTACTGGCGCATTCGATCGGCCGAGGCGTTCGTCGACGAGCTGGAATGGCTCGTCGATCAAGGATGCCATCTGTTCATGTTCAACGAGAGCGACCTGAACGGCATGCCCGAAAAGGTCCTCGAGATCTGCGACGAGATCATCCGGCGCGAGCTGAACATCAAGCTCACCGGGCAGCTGCGAATTCACAAGAAGAGCGATCGCGCGTACTTCCGGAAGCTGCGGCAGGCGGGATTCGTCGCGCTGCGCTTCGGCGTCGACGCGTTTGCCGAGAACACGCTGCGGTTGCAGAAGAAGGGGTATACGACGGCGACCGTCAGTCAGAATCTTCGTGACTGCTGGGAGGCCGGGATCTTTACGGAGGTCAACTGGGTGATTGGCGTGCCCGGTGAAACCGACGCCGACGTCGAAGAAGGCATCGCCCTCATCCTTGAGAACAAGCAGTACATCGGCCGTCTCGCCAACATCAATCCGTTGATTCTGGTGAATGGCGGCGTCTACTGGCTGGAGCCGGACAAGCACAACATCGTGTTCCGCGAGGACAAAGAAGCGCTTTTGGCGAAATACCCCCGCGCGATTCCTGCGCATCTGTGGTACAGCACGGAACCGTATATCGACGAACTGGTGCGCAAGCAATGGTTCGAGCGCATCATCGTCGCTCTGCATGAGGGTGGCTTCGACATCGGTCCGTGGGCCGCGCGTGTGATCGAGGACGTCCAGAAGGCGCGTGACATTGCGCGCGTCGGGGCTCGCGCCGCGGCCGCCTTCGCCGCGGAAGAGGCGGCCGCAACGGCGCTGGGACGGTCGTTGGAATCCGCGCGATCCGCGGAGGCGAATGCGCAACCACCCGCCGCAGACGCTGGCGAGGCGGTTACCGCTCACACGCGGATGAGCGAGGGTGTCGGCCCGATGCGCGAAACTCAGGTTCCGGCCAGCGAGACGTCGCTGGAATTCAACCCGGATGCCCGCTCATCCTCGTATGTCTTTCGTGCAGGCAGCGTCCTGTCGGATGACCGCATCGCGCAGATCGACAAGCGTATCGTGCTCGTCCGGCACGGTGAGGAACGATTCGCGCTCGATCCGGGGGAGTTGACGGCGACCCTGGGCGACGCGGCATTCGACCCGGAGCAGTCGGGCACCACGCTCGTGGCGAACGCCGCGATTCGGGTCGAGTCCGCGGTGAGCAAGGGCGCGGTTCCTGAGCTGCTGCGGTCGATCGGCACGTACAACCTCGTTCAGTTCGACGGGTACTGCTACGCGGTACCGCAAGCCTTCGGCGCAGTCGATTGGGGACAAACCGACCTGACCCGGAAGCCCGATGTCTTCATCTCGCGCAGCGTTCGGGAGGTTGTCCGCAAGGTCGAACGTACTCTTGGCATGGCACCTCGTGCGGAGCGTATCCGCGCCAAAGCGATGAAGTCGCAGACCTCGCCTTCGCCTGTCATTCAGCTCGCGGTTGCCCCGTCTACCGCAGCCGCCACGCCTCGACTGGTAAGCACCGTCGATAACTACAACATCGTGGAGTACGAGGGCTGGTTTTATGGGTTACCGCACACACTCGGCCCCATCGACCTGGCGACTACGGATGTCATCGAGATGCCGGGCGTGATCCGGGATCTCTCGCGCGATGTGGTCGAAGGCGAGATCCGCGAGCTGCGCCTCGGGGACGCTGTCGCTGCGAGCTGAAGTTCCCGGATCGACCCCTGACTCGTCTGCTACTCGCCGATGGTGCCTCGCCTCCGTCGAGACTGATGGCTACTGTGTTGCGCCACACTATCGTTACGGATCGAGGTGTGACGTGTCCCGAAACTCGGTCGTGGATCCAAAGGTACGATGATCGGGTCGCTTCCGTTTAGGAGAGTCGGATGAACCAAGCCGTGCGACCACTGGTTGCGGTTTTTGTGTGTCTGACTGCGTGGATTCCGGCGAGTTGTGGCCAGCCTGCCAGCTCAGGATCCTCCGGCCCGCCCGCATCGTCACCGCCGGCTGTGGAGCCTGTGATTTCCGTCGGCGTGCCGGCGGCAATAATCAGCGCATCCTCAACGCTTGAGAAATTTGATCCGAGCGGCCTGCTGCGTGCCGCCGAACCTGGTTGGCATGCAGAAAAGAGCCCTTCGTACCCACAATGGCTGCAGGTCGACTTCGGGGACGCCCGCACCATCTCAAGGATTTCGCTTTTGCCGCAGGACACCCTGGCGGCAAGGGCCCCTAAACAAATGGAGATCCAAGCGAGCATGGGAGACGGGAAATGGACGCCAGTGACGTCGATAGCTGACGCGTGCAGCGGTGGTGAAAACCACTGGCGGGTCTTTCAGCTCGACAAGCCCGTGGCGGCGCGCCAACTCAAGCTGGTCATACATTCCAACTGCGGGGACCCTAGCTTGCTGACACTTCGCGGTCTGAAGGTGGAGTAAGGCAAAAGATCATACCGAGGATCTGATATCGATGGCCGTGAGCCCGTTCCGGAATATCGAGACTGCCCCCGACGAAAGAAACGTCGCGACGCTCGAGCCGCGCCCCTCGGAGGCAGTCGATCGCCTGTTGTTGCGTGCAGAGAACCGAATGGGATATTCGATGGTTGCCGCCTTTGTGGGGTGCATGTACTGCGGCATCATCGGACCGTACTTGAAGTTCAGCTCCACCATCCTGCCGCTGGGCGATCCGTTCACGTACACGAACGGGTATTTCCTGCTGCTCGACACCGCCCAGCACGATTTCTCGGCCGGCCTCGAGATGGCATTCAACGCGAACTGGTACTGGATGTTCAACGTCCCCATCGCGTTGCTGTCGCCGATTCTGGTCAAGGAGCCGTTCTCGCTGTCGATGGTCACATTCATCATGTTCGGCTTCGCGACGGCGTCGTTCTTCCGGCTGGGTAGGCACCTCCAATACCCCGTAAGCGTCGCAGTCCTGGTCGCATTGATTCCATGGGTGTTCCCGATCAACTTCGGGTTCCAGGACTATTCATCCATCGCCGTGCTCGGACTGGACAGCATGTTCATGGCGCTGTTGAACCTCTGCATTGCGACACTGCTCGTCTTCGCTCTCGAGCCGTACTCATGGCGAAACGCGGTTCTCGCGGGCGTCGCCGTAGGCCTCGCGATCTGGGGACGCGGCAACTCGATTGTCGTCGTCGGAATGGTCGGATTCGTACCTGTGCTCGCGCTCGCCTATCAGGTGTGGCGCAATCGCCGGATCCCATGGATCAACGTGGCGACCTTCGCGGCTATCAGCGGTTCCATGACGGCTCTGTTTTTTGGAAAGATGGGAGGACCGATCGCGGGTTATTACACGGCGCACCTGGCATTCGTCGAGCGGCACGTCTGGAATTGGCACGATGCCATGCCGTACCTGAAGAACGTTCCGGGCTTCTTCTTCTGGCGCGCCGAGGATTCTGCTCTCACGATCTGTCTGACGTGGGTGTTACACGCGCTCGTCGCCGCCAGCATGTATCTCGTATGGCGTGTGTCGTCGAACCGGCGCCGGAATGCGTTGATGCTCATCTGCGCGACCGGCGTATTCATTTATTTTGTGACGTTTGTCGCGAACATCGTGCTCTGGACCGATCCGTTGATCACGATTTACAACGCGCTCCTCATTTACGCACCAATGCGTATCGGTATGACCCTCGTGGCCGTTGCCGTCGTCGGCGCACTTGTGTCCACGAATCGACTGACGCTCGGCCGCAACGTGATAGTGCCGGCCATGGCCGTATTAGTCGTGTATGGTGTGTGGCTGACCAAGCTCCAGTCGCCGCAAGCCCCGCCCGGCATGCCGACGCCACGCGCAGTCGAGACTTTTGCGAAGTCGATCAACGATCTATTGAAAGGCAATTCGATCAGCGTTCTCTGGTACCGCCATTACAGCCCTGGCATTTTGCGTTACTACTTGCGCAAGAATGACTCCGATCTCAACCTCTACATGGACAAGTACTACAACGACATCTGGCAGGCGTACGATTACGGTGAAGAGAAGCGGATGAAGGTTCGCGAAGAGATCCGGAGCCATTTCCTGAATGCGGGCGCCATCATCATTCCAGAATATGTCGATTACTACAGCCCGGGATACCCTTACTCCTTCTACAAGATGCGAGACGAATTCCCTCGCTATCTGAACTCGCCCGGGAATCCGAAACTCGTGGTCGTGGCGATCCTCCAGGAATACGACAACCAGCGCCTCCTGGTGCTGCAGAGGGAGAGCCTGGCGAACGGACAGGGAGAGCCGTTGAAGCTGCCCTACGGTCCATCGAGCAGTCCGCACGATGACTATGGTCCCAAAGTCATGCGGTTTGGCCTGTGAAACTGCGATACATGCGGTCTTTCCTGCAGCGTCCTGTTGTCAAATGCGCATTCACCCCGAACAGCAGCAGAGCCACGAGTTCTGCGGAGCGGTAAATGATTAACGTGGTGACGCTCGTCGACGCGACCAAGGAACAATCGACGGTCCTGCACGCACGGGCGCGCGCGTACTTCGACGAGCGCTTCCCGAGCCGCGTAGTCCGTCGTGTTCTCATGGTGAATCCGCCCGACGCAAGCGCGGACATCTTCGACCCGACGGTCGCACGCCGCGGCTCGTACTCCAATTTCCCGCCGTACGGTCTCGCCGTGCTGGCGCAGCACCTTCGTGCGATCGACGTCGAGGTCGAGATCCTCAACCTCAATCAGGAAGTACTTCGGAGGTGCCACGCGGCGGAATCGGCAGAGAGCTTCTCGTTCGACGACGCCTGGCAGCATCCGCTCGCGGAGGCGTTGGAGCGGTTCCACCCCGACCTGGTCAGCGTGACCTGTATGTTCACGATGACGCACGACTCGCTGAAGCGGGTCTGCAGCTTCGTCAGCCCCTCCAAAGTGCCCGTGATTATCGGCGGCGTCCATGTCTCCAACGATGTCGATCGGATTCTCGACGACATTCCATCAGCGGACATGGCGATCGTGCGGGAAGGAGACCTCGCGTTTCCACTGCTGATCAAAGTCATTCGCGGTGAGGAGCCCGAGAGCGCACTCGGCCAGACCATCATCAATAGTGGTGGGCAGGAACGAATGCACTTTCTTTCCGAGTGCATGCCAGCCGCCCCGGACATGGACGTGATCCCGGCCTTCGATCTGATGGATGTGCCGAACCTTGCCAGGTACGGTGTCATCGGGTCATTTCACTGCTTCAAGCCGAAGGGCACTCGGTTCTCGACGTCGTTGTCCAACCGAGGGTGCCGCGCGAGTTGCACCTTCTGCAGCGTGCGCAACTTCAACGGGATGGGCGTGCGACAGCGGTCCGTGGAGTCCGTGCTCGACGAGTTACAGATGCTCGAAGAAGTCTACGGCGTCGATCACATCATGTGGCTGGACGACGATCTGCTCAAGGATCACGTGCGCACGATCCGGCTCTTCAACGGCATGGTGCAGCGTGGGCTCAAGATGACCTGGGACGCCTCCAACGGGGTGATTGCCGCGTCCTGCAGCGACGATGTCATCGCCGCCGCGGCCGCCAGCGGCTGCATCGGGCTCATCATCGGCATGGAGAGCGGCAACGCGCAGATCCTGAAGGAGATTCACAAGCCCGGCTCGGTGAAGCACTTCCAGCAGGCCGCCGAAGTGCTGCGCCGCTACGAGTCGATCTATTCCAGCGTGTATCTGATGATCGGGTTCCCCGGCGAGACC
>OBEQ011811058.1_pt1 | contig 17577 bp, 19 predicted proteins | sample 1670901 | NCBI WGS metagenome assembly OBEQ01 (sample SAMEA104232315, study PRJEB22302) | groundwater metagenome | biome: forest; feature: aquifer; material: groundwater | place: USA | collected 2011-08-07 | depth 5.4 m
CGCCAGCCCTGTTCAATTGCAGACTTGGTCAAGGTGTATCTTTCTGCATAACGTACAATAGAGGGATACGACATGGTGGCGTCCACCGGTGGGCACTCTAAAATAAGTCCACCGAGTTTAGGACATGATGCATCTAAAGACAGACACACAGCTGCAGCAATATTTGCGCCCGCACTGGTTCCCATCAAAATAATACGACGCGGATCTATAGGGTAACGCTGATTGCCTGCGACAATCCAATTCATTACCGCTAAAACATCCTGCAATGCGGCAGGAAAGGGATGCTCCGGAGCAAGACGGTAATCGATGGAAGGACTGATACAATGCAGAGATCGCTTTACACTCCTACACAGGTTGTCACCCGCATTTTTTGTTCCGCTCCACCAAGCGCCGCCGTGTAAGTAAATTACCAATGGTTTTAATTTGTTTGGCGCTAAACTACTCGCGTACAATTTAACGGGGACGTCCACCAAGCCATTAGGAACCCATTCTTCAACTTCCAGCGGAAGTCTAGGTTCAGCCAAAACGAATTCAGCAAATAACTGTGCTAGTCCCAAATTTGCCTCATATCGCCGCTGCTGAAATGATAGCGTCGTTTGGGGGATTTGCTCCAGAGTATTTGCAGTATTAAGAATTTTTAAGACTCTTCGATCAATCAAAATACTTGTCCATCCACTCAAACAATCAACGCAGGTTCCGCGGTGGTTTCATTGAAAAAATCATAGTTAATCCTTTCGACTGACTTGTAAATGATTTTCCACTTTTTTCACCCCATCAGTTTGCTCTGCCAACTTGGCAGCAAGTTGTTTCACCGCCTCGCTCGGAACTTTCCCTGACAAGCTCACTAAGGCGTTATGCGTATCCACATCAATGTCCATACCCGGTACTTCCGAATTGGTGAGCAGCTTCGTTTTCACAGAAGCTGTAATGCTCGCATCCTTTACCGTTCCCACGAATTTTCTGCCTTCACCCTTGGCAACTTGATCTGTACGCTTGGCTTTTTTGGGATCCAAAGCAATATTGTTTTCTACGCTATCAATGCCATCAACACCTGATGCGATATTTTCCGCCAACTCTCGTTGAGCAGCATTTTCTACCGTTCCACTCAAATAAACTTTATTGCCTTCTACCTTCGTTTCGATGTCAAAAGGGCTAATATGTTCATTAAACAAGAAGGCTGTTTCAATTTTTCCTTTTCTCCAGCCATTTTTAAAGGCTGAATCTTCCTGAGTATTATTGTTAGTGTTGTTACTTTGAGTTTGACTGTGGGGTGATTTACTCTTATCGTTTTTATACGTATCAGAATCACTTGCTGCATAGCCAGTGACCGCCAACAGCGAACAACTCAACAAACCAGCAACTGCAACTTTTCTTTTTGTTCTATATAACGTAATCATGGAAATTTCTCCTAAGGTTTGCGCCATTTGATTTCACCGATTCTTTATTTCCTGACCTACCGCAATTGTTCTGCACGTCTAATTTAAACTCGCTTTCCTATGCTGATTGCCAATACACCTAGATTGCTAGTGTATTGTGGTTTTCTATTGCAACATTCGATCTATTGCAATATTCTATTAAAGATATAATTTCGACTGCGATAAACATGCCAATAGGAATTGTCTAAAGCCTCAATAGCGTTTGTGCCACTTGCATTAGCCGTATCATTCGTTGCCGCGTATGTATTACAACAACGCGTGAAAATTTTACAGAGATTGGAAAAAGATGCGACGAACTACGCCCTCAACCTCCTCAACTCTCAAACGCGTTTACGGCAAACGCCGGCGATAAATAGGATGTTCGGTTGTGGGAACTAGCTACAGCAGCAAATCAATCAATTGTCCTTTCAAAATATCGTTTAACTACCCAATCCAATCAATTGTGTAACGTACCTTTTTGCCAACTATTTTTTCTCGTCATGGTATACATGTTGCTGTACTCAAGTTGTAAGCACATGTTGTATGCACACCTACCTGTACCAAGAAGGGAGAGGATTTTGTCATGTCGAAAAACGGAATTAGTAAATTGGTTGAATTTGTAAATACGTTAAACGATGGTGTACGTTTTTTTCATCAAGCAACTGAATTAATTATCAATCAAGATCAAATGAAGTTGTTTGAAAAAAACCTGCGAATTAGAGGAGATCTTATCAAAGAATTAAAACCCTACGTGGTTACACAAACGGGCGGACTAGAGTCTGGTCATGCCAATAAAGAAAAAAACAACCTAAGATATGCCCAGATAATAACAATGATAAGAGCTGCAGACTCAAACTGGATAAGCAAACTAGAAGAAATTGAAGATCAATCATTAGAGAAAATAACCGAATTGATGCACGATGAAGAAATAATTCCGGTTGTAAGAGATATCTTAAAAGTAAATCACCGCAAAATACGCAAGTGTCTGGATGAGATGATGCGGACTGAAATTGCGACAAGTTGAACAGCTGAGAACATAGAAGATAATAATCCTGTGAGGGGGATTTTATCTTCTTTGGTCTTTTGATCTTACCGCCTCAATTTTATGCTGATTACTATTATTAATAGCCTGCTGTAATTTTTACAAAATATACAGTCAACATGGTAGTCAATTTACACTTTGTAAAATGGGCCAGAATGAGAAATTTAATCACACTCTGGCACAGACAAATCTCAGCTAGCAGTTTTCTTTAGTCTTTTCGTCACATACTTCGTCAGCTTTCTGCTGCGTTTCGTCTACTGCGTTATCCAGCTTCTCACCCGCTTTTTCAGCTTTACCATCACCACAGGCAAATAACGAGCATACAGCCATTGCAAACATTAATTTCTTAGCACTATTCATCTGATGACCTCTCTTAGGTTCTTTTCTATTTATCTATGTTTTATCTAGAACGGGTTTTTCTTGTAAACATATTCAGTAAAATTCTCTGCCGAAAATACTCATGTGTGAAAGTGACTCAGCCAGAATGAATTTAGACTGAGTCAGGTACAGAGTAAGGGGTAAAATATTTTTACCCTTCTATATTTTTCTCTTTGCAGTTTATTGCATGACAACTTTTGTCGCGCTCCAAATAATCAATGCAGTGTTTTCAGGTACTCATCTACTTCTTTTTCTGCTTCCATCTTATTCTTACCGTATTTTTCTTGTATAACCCCAATCAACTTATCTCTCTTACCTTGAATCTGATCTAATTCATCATCGGTTAATTTGCCCCACTTTTGTTTAACGTTGCCTTTAAATTGATTCCATTTTCCTTCCAGGATGTCAGAAGTGCTCATAATAGGTGCTCCATTATAAAGTAACGGTAAATAAATTCGCGTCCAAGAACGCTGCAATAATTTTGCAATATGAGTGCCACCGATCAACATGAGTGTTACAACGCAAGCTGTATTGGCACTAATATAGCTTACAAATGGTGGTCCAGTTTCGGCTGAAGCTGCTCATAGGGTAACTTTGTATAATATGCGGATTAAATTCCGTGCGGCTATTGTATGTAAAATTACTCAAGAAGAAAGGCTACAATGGACCCAAACTCACCTGCAGACAATCAACGGAGCGAAGAATATGGATATGAGCAGCACTGATGCCCTAATGGATAAGATAACAGACAATGTGACAGACACTGCAACGAGAGATCCGTTAACCTTCTTGTATCTTCGATCGATGTTTCACGTCGCTTTACGGCAACAAATTTCAATTGCTAATCGTTACAATCAGTCTCTCTCTCTTATCCTTCTTAGTATTGATAACCTAGAGCTGCTTAGCACTGAATACGGAAATTCGGCAAGCGATAAGGCTTTGCGACAAATCGGTAGCTTAATAAATCACGGCCTTCGTTGCACGGATATAGGAGCACGTTTTACCACAAATGAATTTGCGGTCCTGCTGCCACACACAGGACAAGTGGAAGCCGCAGGAGTCGCCCATTTTTTAAGAAAACGTATTCTCTATTGCTTTGCAGAAAGCTCTAAGCTTACTTCTAGCATAGGTATTTCGACACTGTCGCAGCTAATCGATGGTGCCACAGAACTTACGGTGGCGGCTGATAAAGCATTGCACATAGCCAAATCGCAAGGCTGCAATAAAGTGGCGCTGCACGTTGTTTAATTACACGCATAACCTCAGCGGCAACAGCGTAGTCTACATAAGCATAAGCTAAACGCAGCCCAGTGACTCTCATGACTGACTATAATCAGTGACTATAGTCAGTCGGGGAATTTTTCAACCTGGTGGAAGCGCTCTCTTGCTCTTGGCGAAATGTTTCTCCGGTCTCACGGCGCTCTGATTCCTGGTTCATTGATGCATAGTCCATTGATTCAAGGTCCATTGATTCAAGGTCCATCGACTCCTGTGGTTGCAGAGGCTGAACCCGCAACTTCTCTTGAGCGGATGCCAATAGTTGGGCTTCTGTTCTCGTCGGCGGGATAATAGCGCCGAGAAAAACCCCGAGACTGGCACCAATGGCAATTAATCCCAGCGGATTTTGGTCGGCGTAGACTGAAACATATTGTGATGAATTCTTAGCTTTTTGCTTAAGGTTATTGGCCAATTGCCGAGAGTTTTCCTTAAGATTATGACCAACCTGCTGGGTGTTTTTAGCCAGAGACGTAATCTTCTCCTTCGCTACCTGCAAAGGTGTGGCATTTGCTTTGCGTTGATTAGCTACAGTCATTTGAGGCTCATTCAAATTTCCCATTCTACTCTCCGTATTGGATTGATCAGTCGCCTGGGAGGATGATAGCTGGGATTGTTGTGAATATGCTGGTTGAATAGCGCCTTGCGAACGATCTTCTTGCACAATTTCCTCATCGTTCATCGCAGAACTCAATATCGACTGATAATCTTCGGTGTCGCGGCTCGATGTTCTGTGTGACGGATCTGAATTTTTGGTTTTCACCGCGCTGGCTAATAGCCAACTGCTCCCTATGCCCAACAAGCAATAGGGTAATGGGTTTACGCGGATAGAATTTTTCAAACTCGTCACCAGGCCCTTCTCCCCTACGAGCTGCTCAGCCGCTTTATTCATTAGCTCTTTAGGCGCGAGTCTCTGCTGCAACTCATTTAAGGTGCTGGAAAGGTTTTCACGCGTATCGCGTAATTCAGTTTCTATTTCCTCGGGGGAACGATCGTCATAGTTGCTCATTGCCTTTTTCCTCTGATTTTATTACCGATGCACTACTGATATTACAAGGCTTCGACAGTTTGATTTAATGATCGGCTAGTTTTTTCCAACGCTAGATTTTTAAATTTAATTCCTCGGCTACCTTTAATTATGCAAACTATCCCAATAATGGTAGCGATCAGCCCAACGAGCAATGCTGGCAACCAAGCTCTCTGTTCAATCGGTACCATACCAGCTACGCTATAGATCACAGCGCCCAATAGATGAACCAGGCCCGCAATAGCTATAGCGCCACCGATGATAAGTAGTTTCAGATGATTTGACATTCTATCAAGTTTTTCCCACACCTCCGCTCTCGACAATGCCGCTTCTTCTTTGACTAATTTGGTAGACTCAAAAGCCAATTCATTAAGCAAATTCCGAATAGTTGGTTGATCCCTTTCTTGATTCATGAATGATATCTCCACTGACTTGAGCGTAAGAATCGCGACAGCAATAAACCTCCCAAGAGACTGCCACAAAAAATTAACTCAGGTTGGCGACGGGTAAATTGTTCGACTTTATCAACTAACGAACTTAAATTTTGATTGTCTAGGTTCTGTGAGAAACGATCCAATTGATTACTGGCCTTACGCGCAAAGCGCCCTAAATCATTTTGATTGTTGGTCAACTCATCTGCTGCATGATCCAGTGCCCGCGCTATTTGATTCAATTCACCGGAGGTCCAATGTTTTCCACGCTCTACTTGTTCAATCGCTATATTTTTTATTTCTTCTGCGAGGCTCGACACCATTTGGCGGCCTTCTTCCATCATTTCACTTTCTTCAAACGGGCGATTTTCTTCGATTAACAAATCTTCGCTCGCCATATTATCCTGCGCCAGTCCTCTGGCTACTGTCTCTCTCGTTACTCCTATCTGCTCAAGATCTTCCAGTTCTTCCGGAGAATGCTGCTCTGCCTGATCAATACTTCTTTCTGCACCTCGATCCAACAAAGCATCGCCAAAATCTTGAGTGTTACTCATATCTGGGTTCATGTTCTGGGTCGCTTTTGACCCTAGATTAGTTTTGTCTTTTATCTCTGAATTGGATTTTCTCACGTTGATTACCTCCGCGTTCATCGATCTTTCGCTATACGCTACAGATGTAGCTATCGTAATCGTGTTCTTTTATCCTGTGCTTGGCTTAACACTTTCTCTAAAGTTGTTCTTGTTCTTTAAAGAGCAATAAAGGCAATAAAAATGCCAGTTATTTTTATCTGGCCGTTAAATCTTTTTATTGGAGCATGATTAATTGGATGTGCCCTTAAAAATAGATTCAAGCCAATAAATTCAATTAAAGCCAATCGCGTTTTCTCACTTAATTTTCCAACCTCGTTTCAATTGTAAAAATTGCAAAGAATCGACAATAACCCATGTAATATTGCGAGAGCCTGGTGAGACAATTCAGATCTCCTTTGGCTCAGTATCAATCAGCAGAGAAATCAAAGGGGCGTTTTCACACAGAGAAAAAATTAAGTGGCTCAACACTTGCCTTCACTTCGACGACTGATCGCGACTGGGTCGAAATTAGAGATAGTGGTATAGCTTGGCGTATCGTTCAGAAATAATGTAACCTGTGATCGAGAGTGGCAATGTATGCGTCAAAACCAAGTTCGAACTGAGCCGGTTCAAACAGTTCCGGTGATGAGTCTTCGTCTGTCAACTCTATCAATGTCGCTTTATATTGCGTTTATTACCATTCTGTTAGTAACTGGATGCTCCACACCTGCGACTAATTCAACCCATCTCCACCTACAAAAAAATCAAATTAAATCGCCAGCTACTCCTGCGGAAAAAAAATCTACGCCTATTGCTAAAATAAAAGGCACGAATATCACACCCAATGTCATTCCAAACAAAGCGCCCAATACATCTCCCAACACTACCGCCAAGAAAGCTCCCCAAACAATTCAGGGTACCAACATAACACCCAATGTGGTGAGTTACCGGGACTATAATGATCCCTTGATCAAATTCAATCGGGCAGTTTTTGTTTTTAACGACGTAACCTATCGCTATGCACTTATCCCTCTTGCTAAGGGCTATAACCAAATAGTGCCTGAACCAGTGGATAAAAGTGTGGGGAATTTCTTTTATAACATCAAGTCGCCGATTTATATATTGAACAATATGGCGCAACTGAAATTACCCGATGCCGGAAAAAATCTGCTCCGTTTTGTCATCAATTCAACGTTGGGCATCGCCGGATTATTTGACCCAGCCAAAGTCTGGTTCAACATTGAAAAGAAAGAAAGCCATGTTGAAGATACCATAGCGCACTACGGTGGCGGTTATGGCACTTATCTCGTACTGCCTTTGCTCGGCTCGTCGGATTTGCGCAACGGCACATCTTCGCTGGTTGAAGTCTATTTAAATCCGATTCCTTATGTGCTGCAGCAGCCGGACGCAAGCTACGTGCAAGCTTTCGATTATTTTCAAGAATTTGCACCCAGTGCTGATAACTACGCAAAACTCCGCGGTAAAAGTGACGATCCCTATATATTCTTCAGAAATCTTTATCTTCAGGGAGTACAACGAGATGCAGAGTTTGGAACGCCCCACTAACCCTCTATTTGCTCTCATCGTATCCCGACCAAAATCCATCTTAGGCGGCTTTTTGTTGATGACGCTGTTACTTGGCTGGCAAGTGCAATATTTCAGGATCGACGCTTCGCCAGATACCTTGTTAACCAAGGATAATAAAAACTACATTCAAACCGAACTGGTTAATCGTCGCTTTGCGCCCGAGGAATTTTTGCTAATCGCCTATCAGCCACATGGCAAGCCACTTTTTTCTAATAAAACCATAAAAGATATTAAAGCTATCAGCAATGATCTAAAAAAATTGCAGCGCGTAGCATCTGTTCGCTCAATTCTCAATGTGCCAATTTTTTCGCAGAGCAATGGCTTAGTCTCCTCTGATACAGCTTTTTCTGAAATGACGTTTGAACACAAAAATATTGATCTTGAAATGTTGCGCAAAGAATTTACCCATCATCCCATCTACGAAAATTTACTGGTTAACGAACAGCAAACTGCAACAGCCATACAAGTTCTATTTAAGAGCAATAAAAAATTAACCAAGTTAGAAAACCGCATTATTGATCTGCAAAAGGCCTCATTGGAACGGGAATTATCGAAAGTCGAGGAGGATGAACTCGAGAGGTTAAATACCGAGGCGGATATTATCAATCAGCAACTCGATCGAACGCGAGCCGACGAAATTGCTACGATTCGCCACATTGTCGAAAATTACCAGAAGGATGCTGATATCTATCTCGGCGGTGTGCATGTCTTGGGAAACCAATTAATTCAAATTATACATAATGATCTAAAAGTATTCGGCGCGACCATTGTAATTGTCATCTGTCTTATTCTCTTATTACTTTTTCGCAAACTCCGTTGGGTGGTAATCCCTGTTATCTGTTGCGCTTGTAGTTTGCTTTTAACATTGGGCATCTTTGGCATGTTAGGTTTAAAAACTACTGTCATTTCATCGAACTTTATCGCCCTGCAACTTATTCTTACGCTGGCTTTGGTGATCCATCTCATTGTCCAATATCGCGATAACGTAGCAGAGCAAGCTGATTTAGGTCAGGTTGAATTGGTGAAACAAACCTTAGAGCAAAAGGCTGGCGCCTGTTTTTATGCTGGTTTTACCGCAGCAATCGGCTTTGGCTCGCTGATTTTTTGCGACATTAAACCGGTTATCACGTTCGGCTGGATGATGATAATAGCGATGTTCTTTTCTACGGTGGTAAGCCTGATCTTATTTCCTTCAATTTTGGTCCTATTTGAGAAAGATCATGTGCAACAAAAAAAGAAACTAGCGCACAGTGTGTTGCAGCTCTGCACTTATGTCACTTTAAAATACAGCGCCTTCATTGCATTATTTTGTGTGTGCCTCATTGTAATGGGAATCATTGGGCTCACACGCCTCAAGGTAGAAAATAGTTTTATCAATTACTTTAAGAGCACAACTCAAACTTATCGCGAACTATCATTTATCGATAAACACTTCGGCGGCACAATCCCGCTTGATCTGGTCTACAAAATCAAAGATGGAAAAAAACCGGCTGACATTATTATGACTGCCGATACAGTCCAACACCTGCAGTTGATTCAACATCAATTGAAACAATATCCAGCGATCGGTAGAATTTTATCAGTCGTCAACTTTACTGATCTGGCCAGATCAATGAATGATGGCAAGCCACTGACCGAATATGAACTGACTTCAATATATTGGCTGATGGAAAAATCTCTGCGGGATGATTTGTTAGGGTCATTTTTGTCTCCCGGCAATAATAAAGAGCCAGACCAGGTCAGATTTGCCATGTGGATCAAAGATAGCACCGAAGGTCTCAATCGGGAGGAACTCATCCGCGACATAAAACAGGGTTTAAATGCTTTAGACGTACCTCAAGGTCAGTATCTACTTACTAATATGTTTGTGCTGTATCAAGATATTCTGCAGCGTTTATTTCAATCACAGATACTCACCGTAAGTATCGTGTATGTTGTGTTACTGCCGACGATTCTTGTCATCTTCCGCTCTCTTCGCGTCGCGTTGATTGCGATTGTTCCCAATCTTTTATCAACCTTGGTTTTATTAGGAGCTATGGGTTGCTTAGGAATCCCGCTCGACTTGATGACCATCACAATCGCAGCCATTGCGATGGGGATGGGAGTAGATGACACCATTCATTATATTCATCGTTACTTGGAGGAGCTGAACAACGGCGATGAAAAAATGGCTGTAGAGCAATGCCACTCTAGTGTGGGATTTGCAATGCTGTATACGACATTAAGTATAATGACGGGGTTTTCACTGCTGAGTTTTTCTGACTTTGTGCCCAGTATTTTATTTGGGTTGCTGACATGTTTTGCGCTGTTTATGGCCCTGCTTTTTAATTTATGTGTTCTGCCAGTATTGTTAATGCGGTTCGTTCACCATCCCTCCGCCCGCAGCAAAATTTATCAGTTGCAAGCTCAATAGATAATTCTTTTTGCAGTAGGTAAAGAAAAAATCACTTTAGGGGCGTATGCCACACTAGATTGATTCTTTACTTGGACTTCATTGTAAAAGAAGCAGACTATTTTGTAACAATTACCCCTAACACATCGACTAATAATCAGATTCCATAGATCTACTTACTCGCGATAATTAATTTTCCATACATAACCTGGCATGGTTTGAGCTATGTATTATTCATTAGTATTAAACAGCCCACTTATAAAATAACTCGGCTGTGAGCAGCGACTCAAGTAACTTTTAAGTTGTACTAGTTTGAATCAACTCATTAAACAAAAAGGTGATATATGAACAAATTAACTAAATTTTCCATTGGTGTATTGTTTGGAGCAGGTACTGCTATGTTAGCTGCAGCTGAGACTGGTACTTCCGCATCCACCGGGATGAGAGATGATTCCTACTCTGGTCCTGAATTTTATGTCGGTGCAGGTTTCGGTGAGATAGATGTTGACGAAAATGATTTCGATGGTGATGACACCGTGGGCAGAGGCTTTATCGGTGGCAAATTCAATGACTATGTGGGTCTCGAACTCTCTTATATTGATTTTGGTGAATTTGATAATCAGTTTGCTTCGGCTGAATCTACTGGATTAACAATAGCAGTTACTGGCTGGTTGCCAGTTGCCGAGCGCTTTTCGCTGTTCGCCAAAGGTGGCAGTCTTTTCTGGGAAACTGACGTAGAAATTGGCTCCTTTAGTGATGAACTTGATGGTAATGAATTTTTCTGGGGAATTGGTGCGCAGTATGAAATCACTGAACACATTGATGCAATGCTGGAGTACGATCGATTTAAATTAGACTTGCAAAATTCGGAATTGGGCTTGCCAAGTGGTATTTCCTCCGCCGATATAGAGTCTGATTTAAACTATGCATCTTTAGGAATTCAAGCATCCTTTTAGAGAAATAGACTTAGAACGCCTAACAAAACGCGTTATTTTATTCCCTCTCCCTTCCCTTTGGGAGAGGGAGATTTTCGACAGCGGCTTTAGCCTCGAAAATAAATATGGACTTACATAAGAGATTCGCGCCGCCACAGCGAATCAACAAAATATTCGCGGTTATCCAGAAAATTTTCCTCTAGATGAAACCCAGTCTCAACGGCCAAATTGGCTATATTTTTGAGGCTAAACTTCACAGATCGTTCAACTGAAATCGGCTCATAGGCATCAAATTTTACTGTTAACCCGATTTTTGGAATCTGTACAGTTTGTTCGATGGTGGAAATCAAATAACTTCTCATGGCGCCCTCCACCGGCAAATAGATCTCATGATGGATAAATTTTTTCAGATCAAAATCTGCACCTAATGAGGTATTGATTCTGCGCAACAAATTTAGATTGAACTCCCTGGTGACACCTTGTCGATCATTATAGGCCGCAGTTAACGTATCAATATCTTTCTTTAAATCAAACCCAATTAACAACAAATCACCTGTCGTAAGACCGCTACCAAGTTGATTGAGCAGAGCAATGGTTTCACGTCGACTAAAGTTGCCGATACTGGCACCCAAAAAAAGGACGACACTGGTCTTTTGTTTCCCATACCGAGAAATAACTGGCAAGAGTTGTTGGTAATCGCCTTCGTGCAGATCAATATCCAAGAAGGGAAACGAGCGAGACAATTTATCCTGCAATGCCAATAATGCCGTGCGTGAGATATCGATGGGATGATAGTGAAACCTTTTCTTGGTCTGATACAGCGCTTCTATAAGCAGGTGGGTTTTTTCACTATTGCCACAGCCCAGTTCATAGAGATCAAACGGAATATTATCCAGCATTGAAAACATCTTTACGCCGTGGGTGGCAATAATCTCTGTTTCAGCATTCGTTAAATAGTACTCCGGGAGTTGAGTAATTCTATTAAATAGGTCACTGCCCTTAGCATCATAGAAATACTTACTCGATAATTCTTTTTGTGGTTTAGATAATCCCTCAATTACGTCTCGACCGAAACAGGAATCCAATTCGCTATGATATTCCTCGCAGATATCACACATAATCATGTTCTATCCTCCGCTAAGCGTATTCCGGTAAATTGCCAGCGTTTATCCGGGTGGTAAAAATTGCGATAGGTGGGCCGATAGTGTGATCGCGGCGTAGCGTAGCAGCCCCCGCGCAGTACTTTTTGTCCGGTCATAAACTTGCCGTTGTACTCGCCCAAAGCACCTTGCGGCCGTGTATAACCTGGATAAGATGTATAGGCTGATGAGGTCCACTGCCAGAGAGTGCCATGCACATCATGATAATCCCTGTCTGTCGCGGGCCAATCGGATGAGCCAAGCAATTGTTCGAGGAAAATCCCTTGAGACACAACGTGCCTGCCAAAAAATTCCCACTCATACTCATTCGGTAAGCGCTTTCCCGCCCACCGAGCGAATGCATCGGCTTCATAATAACTGACATGGCGCACAGGCGCGGACGGATTAAGTTGCTTTACGCCACGCAGATCAAATTCATGGTAGTGTTCTTCTTCAACCAGCCAATACAACGGTTTAGTAATTTGGTTAGCTTGTATATAGTCCCATCCTTCACTCAACCAAAGAGATACATCCTCATAGCCACCGGCTGCAATAAATTCCAGATATTCGCGATTGGAGACCAAGCGATCCGCGATTGCAAAAGAATGAAGATAATAACGATGACTCGGTTGTTCATTATCAAAAGCAAAACCTTCGCTACTGTCATTAGTACTGGCACTGGCACTAAACTCGAGCCCGCCAACATCCGAGTAGCCAAACCAATGGAGACCTTCATCATGTGGAATATATTTTATCGGTTTATCGTAGCTCGGATCGGCAATGTCCACGGCCAGTTCGTGGTATATGGGATGAGATAGATTAGTCCAGTAGATGTAGAGAATGTCCATTAAAAGCAGTTCCTGATGTTGCATTTCATGTTCAATACCCAAACGCAAAATACGCAGAAAATCAATAGGAACCACTTGAGAATAACTCTCGGTCAAGTCTAAAATTTGTTGGTCAACTTGGTTGCGGAATAATAATATTTCACGCAGCGTAGGACGTGAAAGCATGCCGCGTTTAGCTTGCGGCCAATGTTCGCCTTCGCTTTTATAATAGGAGTTAAACAGTGTCGGATAATGGACGCTCGGCCAAATAAAATTGTTGGCAAAATTAGCCAGTATAAAATTCGCAAAAAACCAGGAGGTGTGAGCGAGATGCCATTTAGGCGGACTTACATCAATAGATGGTTGAACCACGAAATCTTCAAGTTGTAGCGGTTCGCATAGTGTCTGAGTATATTTTCTAACGAGCTTGAAGCGACTAATTAACTGCTCCAAAGATGTTTCTGTTGCGGAAATAACTTTATTTTTAGAAAACACTTCAAGTCCTAATCCAGGATGTTGGGACAAAGGCATTTAATTTTCTCCTTGAATACTGTCCAACGAAAAATTATGCCTACTTTGTAGAGGTTACATGGTTCTAATCAATTCAAATATCAGGCCAAAGGTCTACAGTCATGTACACTTGTGATGGTTCTAATCATTTGCATGCGCTACATCTGGATTGATGGAAGATGGGATGCAATGTCTTCATAGAGATGCGACAGATCTCGACATCATTGACTGCAATCGCTGTATGTTGATGAGGTTTATTCACTAATCCCTCTAAACCTATCCACTCAGTCTCGCCCAGCAATCTTACGATTCGCTCCCTGCCATTGGGTAGACTACGGAGCAACAAAACCAAGCCGGAATGAATGATGTACACTGTGTTTGCGATCGCACCTTGGTGATAGATAATGTCTTTTGCCGCAAAATATTTTCGTTTGTTTGCAGTCGGATGAGTTTTCAGCCCATCGCTTCGTAAGCTGCCAACAAATGCGTCAACAGCATCGGCTTGCCAATTAATTTGGTTATTGTCGGTTTTTTTTCTTTTTCCGTTACCCTTGCACTCTGTAAGGTTCACATTCTTTTCGGAGGTCTTGTTTTTTTTGATAACAGTAAGGTCACTCTTGGTATTCAACATTTGGAGCCTCCAAATTAGTTAAATCACAATGTTATGTCGTCAATATTTTTCTCTGTCCGATGAACGTTACTTGTTATATACGGAAATCTATCAGGTATTTGTATTGTTAAATGTTAGTGAAGAGTTGCTTTTGGATAGATGTAATGGATAAAAGTTCGATATTCCGATCAAGCGATTTTAATTGCTAAATTTTTTTATTACTAAACTATAGCCTCAACTTTTTATTGCTTATTTCGTGTGAGTTTGTTTTGCTCATCACTTATGAGGGTCGTTTGTTTAGATCAAGTGAATGCGAATATCATCGATAGAAAAAATAAACCGAGCAGAACAAAAAATGTCGATTTAGCTCCATTAACCACCGCTGCAGAAAATTCGTTGGATATAACCATGCTAGTTATTATCGCCAGAATAATCAATACTAATATCCAGCCCATCATTTCATCTTCTTCCTCTATCTTTTTTTGGGCAAAAAAATAGTCTATCGCGCGAAGCAATTGATTTGGAAGGAAGCGTGTTCCTGTACCAGAGCATCTATCCCAAAGAACGCATTCCACTTTAATAACAGCAATGCTTGTACCAGATACTTTTCCGTTTATTTCCTTTATTTTTCATAAACCGCAATCCACCCCAAAAAAGTGCAGTAACAATTGATTTGATCGATCTAGCTTCTTTCAAACAACTGGAGCCAACATGTTTCTGCTTTCTCACTTTGCACAAAGTTCAGAGAAAATGTAAGCATTACAAAAGAATTGTGTTGCGCAAAATAGAGTAGGATCTAATCGTCATCCAGATAAGTCATGATCTTTGCCGCATTATTTTTCTACCAGGACTTTTTAAATCTGGAGAATGGTATACATGTTGCACTTGTGTATTTGCTACAGACAGTCTGTTTCTAATATTAATGAAGCTTATTCGATAGAGTGGAAAGAAATTAGTTATGCATTCTCTCAAGCGAAGTATTTTGCATTCTTTGTCTCATTTGCTGAACAAAAGCATTGAACTGCTCAACAGAGTGAGCAAAAGTAAAAATCTTCAGCCAATGCAAGCAGATTCCAATTCGCCGGTACAAGCGTTAAAGACCGAGTATAACCAAAAATTGGATACGTTATTATGCAGCAATTTAATATTAGCTTTGGAAGCGAATGATTTTATCGAAACAGAAAATCTGATCATTGTGGTAAAAAATCAGGTTGCTCATCTCTATGGCAATCTGGAAACCAAAAAAGCCAAAGAGCTCTGTCATGAGATCGCCTTTAGCATCGAGGGTATTGAACGAGTAAAAAATAATATTTTGACTGACGAAAACTCTTCTTCGGCAACACCATCGGAGGTGGTTGACTCCCTCAAAGACACAGCTGTGTTAGCAATGGTAAAATTGCGCCTCAATATGAGCAAAAACTTGCATATAGATAATATGCAAGTACGCACCGAAAGTGGGTTTGTCTATCTCAGAGGCGAAGTTAGTACGGAGGAAGAAAAAAATCTGGCTGAAACAGTCTGTATCAATGTGAAGTCGGTCAAAGCAGTTGTTAATGAATTATCCGTCTCCCACTAAAATTCAGTTTAAATTTCCTCAAGCAAAAATGGCTTCGCACCTCACCAAAAAATTCACTTGAGGAAACTCAATATCAAAAATTCAAATAAAATGCATCTGCTCCAATTTTGATGATGGTTAAATCAGATAACTGTTAAACCTTCAAAAGTTCTTTTGTGTCAAAAATTAAAAGCTCAACGCCCGCGTCAGCAAAATTAGCAAGATCTGCAGCAGTTGCCTGGCCTTCGGGGGAGGTCAAAGCATTTTGAATAGCTTCAACTGAATCAAAACCTAACATTGCCACTCGATGATAGGAAGATTTTCCTCCTATTCCAGAAACCGAACCAATGCTGACCTCATTGCTCTTCAGCCCTGGAATCTTATTCGCCAAAGGTACATGCTTTGAAAAATAATAATCATCAAACGCTTGGGGATCCTTTGGTATATTGTAAATCGCTACAAGTTTAGCCATTGCAGTTACTCTCCTATTTATCAGTTATATGGTGTTTAAAATTTCTCGAAGCAGACCCTTTTACTGTTGTGATTCATGGGCCCCTGCAGTAATTCAGGTTTCATACCCAATCTTCAAGAGTCAGATCTGGCACTCGTGAAAATTCGTTGATGTTGTTAGTTACAAGAACGGAATCAATGCTGCGAGCATGGGCAGCAATAAGAAGATCATTATTTTCAATTAAGTTCCCTTCCCTTTTCAGAAACGCTCGAATTGAGCCGTAGTGTCTGGCGGCCTCTTCATCCCTCGGGTCAATTATAATTCTTTGCATGAATTCATCGAGTTGTTCCCAGCGCTGTTCACGGAATTGAGCTTCGCAGTTTTCAATTCCATAACACAGCTTTCCATAGGTTACGGATGAAATACAAATATTTTTTATGGCCTTAAATTTTTTCCTAACCTTTTCAGGACGATTTTTTAATACATAGATACAGGTATTGGTAACGAGCATATACATTAAAAAAAGTCCCTATCTTGGGGTTGTGTTTCATCGCGCTCTTGTAGGTAGTCGTCGCCAAATGCGGATTCTGCGTCGAAAAAATCATCCCAAGAAGATTTCTTTGGGGAAATTATGATTCCTTCGCCATGCTTGCGGACATAGACTTCATCACAATCAAATCGAAAATCTTTGGGTAACCTGACTGCTTGACTGCATCCACTCATAAAGATTTTTGCCACGTGAATTGTCATAAAAATGAGCTCTACAAAATGATAGATACCATCTAGTGTGTACTAAATTATGGACTTAAGAAAGTTCATCTAACTTATTGTAAATCATAAACAAACCTAGAATCAACCTACAGAAAAACGCGAAGTACTGAGCATTCGTATCAAGACTGAGGAGTGCAACTCAATTGACTGCGCAGCAAAAAAGCGAGGGGGAAATCGCACTGGGACAATTGGATTACACTGTTCGACTACCCTGATGACATACGCAAAGTAATCTATACCACCAATGCGATTGAATCGTTAAACAGTGTCATACGCAAAGGCATTAAGAATCGAAAAGTTTTTGCTAATGATACATCGGCGATAGCAGACTCCTCTTTCGCTACTCGATAATGGTGATTCCTCGGTTGCTTGCTGATTATCCCCGCTTCTTTCATCAAGCTTCTTGCTTTATACCGACCCACAGGCTCACCCGGTGTCTTAGCTTACCTGATATCGTGCTGAACCCGCGGAACCTCGGCTAGCCTCGTGGATAGCTACCGCTTTCTCTTTGAGGCGTTCACGTGTTAGCGCCGGTCCAAATCCGCAGATATTTGCCGCAGAATGAAGACAGATTAAATTTCATCCCACCACAATAACGCCATAGACGACAGGTTCCAGCTCACACTAACCTTCGCCCAATAATCCTATCAGGTGACATTTAAA
>OBEQ012398969.1_pt1 | contig 17576 bp, 12 predicted proteins | sample 1670901 | NCBI WGS metagenome assembly OBEQ01 (sample SAMEA104232315, study PRJEB22302) | groundwater metagenome | biome: forest; feature: aquifer; material: groundwater | place: USA | collected 2011-08-07 | depth 5.4 m
AGGTGAACGTGCGCTACGCGGCGGCGTTCCGCCAGGATCTGCCGGCTCTGCAACGCGTATTGGTGAAGACATCATCGGGCGCGTCCGTGCCACTGGGCCAGCTCGCCGACATCGTGCTGATGCCGGGGCCGTCGATGATCCGCGACGAGGACGGTCAGCTCGCGGGATACGTCTACGTCGACACGTCCACGCGCGACATCGGCGGTTACGTCGCGCGGGCGCAGGATGCCGTTGCGCGGGAGTTGAAGCTGCCGGCTGGCTACACGCTGGAATGGACGGGTCAGTACGAATTCCAGGTGCGCGCGCGCGAGCGGCTCCGCGTCCTGATCCCGGTCGTCTTCTTCATCATCTTCATCCTGCTCTACATGACGTTCCACTCGGCTGCGGAGGCGACGATCGTCATGCTCTCCGTCATCTACGCGATGACGGGCGGGGTCATCCTGCAGTGGCTGCTCGGCTACAACTTTTCGGTGGCGGTCTGGGTTGGCTACATCGCGCTGTACGGCGTGGCCGTGCAGACTGGCGTGGTCATGGTCGTCTACCTGCATGAGGCGCTCAACCGCAAGCTGCAACGCGGCGTGCCTCTGACGGAGCAGGATGTGTTCGACGCCGCCGTGGAGGGCTCCGTACTCCGTCTGCGGCCAAAACTGATGACCGTGACGGTCGTGATGGCCAGTCTCGTGCCAATCATGTGGAGCACGGGCGTCGGATCGGACGTGATGAAACCGATCGCCGCGCCGATCATCGGCGGGATGGTGACGTCAACCATCCACGTGCTGATCATCACGCCCGTGATCTTCTATGTCATGAAGGCGCGGGCGCTGCGTCGCGGAACCTTGATATCGTCGCGGACCACGAGCGAACAGGAGAGAGCATGAGCGCATTGACGGCCCGGCTGACATGTCCCGTCTGCGGCCACGAGAGCGTGGAGGAATTGCCGGCAGACCAATGCCTCTTCTTCTATCAATGCCTCGGGTGTGACACCCTTCTCAAACCAAAGAGCGGTGACTGCTGCGTTTTCTGTTCCTACGCGGATCGTCCATGCCGAGATGCTCGAGCCATTCGCGATCAATCCAACGGTCGCAGGGAACGAGATGGTTCGACATGATTTGAACCGCGAGCACCTTCCGGACCAATGACGAGACCTGTCGTTTGACGCGGATGTGGCAATCAGTCACGCGCCGGAAGCAGAAGCGAAGGCGCTTGCGACACATCCTCACTGGTGGCTCGCGCCAGCGCTTGCGCTGCGGATCGTTTCGGAAGGCGATCCGCGTCTCCTGAACACGTACGCCGTCATCGTGAACCCTGAGCGTCCGGAGACCAGTCCTGCGGCGACGACGTTCGGCCGCTGGTTGAGCGACGGGGCCGGACGCGATCGCATCGGGTCTTACAAGACAGGTGGCATGCAAGCGTTCCATCTTTGGCCGCTCGAAGCTGCGCGCGACCGTCCATTGGCTGTGCCTGACCAAGTCGCTAGTAAGAGAACCCAACGCCGAGGGACCCAATTACCTTTGAGCCGTCCGCGTCGTTGATGGCCTTCGCCATATCGCCGAGTGCCTGGTACTCCACACCGCCGTGGAGGTTCCATCCTCTGGAGCTCGCGATCCCGCCGAGCGGCACGGTCACGATCCCCGCAAAACTGGCGTAACCGAACTTCCGGTCCTTGCCTGCCAGCTCGTAGTAGTTGCCGAGGCTCAGGCCGACCTTGACGGGAACGGCAACGCCGATGCGCCGAACCGAATATCCAGGTGCGGCGCCAAGCTCGAGGTATCTCCCAGCCTTGAATCCACCATCGAGCTGTCCGATGCCAGGCTTGGTATCGAGCTCGAACGCTACCGACGCGTACGGGTTGAGGGCAGCGGCCCGTCGTCCCGAATCGTCGTCCACCGCCACCTTGAGCCCAATTTCCTTCACCGTCGTGAACATGCTGTTCGGGCTGGTGTAGGCGGTGTAGGTTGTCGCGACGCTGACGCCGCCACCAAACCGGAGGCCGAGCGTCGCATAGACGTCTGATTCGTACCACGGCTTGCCGCTCCGCCCGTCCGAACCTGCCACGCCGCTGTTCAGGCTGTTCCAGGTGCCGACGTGCAGGCTCACGTTCTTCAGCCCGCCGTCGCCCGAGCGCAACCCGAGTCCGAGATCCGCGTGAGGCCACGCGATGATGCCCGTGTCATCCTGCAGGATGCCGCGGAACATGTACGCATTCCTGAAGTCGAACCCTCCCGTGATCGCGATCTTCCCAGGGTTTGGATCCACTCGCTCCTGTGCCGCGACGGGCGCGGCGATCGACGTGATCAGTAACGTCGCCATCAGTACCGGCACAACGCCATCGATTACGCGATTGACAGACATGATGCAATCCTCAGCGCGATAGAGGAACGACGTCATTGGGTCACCCACTGCGCGAGAAATCCGTGCGTTCGCCCGGCGGCGTCCACGAATGCGCCGACCATGTCGCCGCCCGCGTTGATCCCAAAAATGCGTGTCGCCCTCGCGCCTGTGACATCCACGGCGCCGAAGGTCTGTCCGTTGTATTGGAAACCGTGAACCACTCCGGCACTGTCGGCGAAGTTACCGACGACGACGCGGGAGGGATTGACGTCCCATGCTGCCGTGGAGACGCTCCCAGGAACTTCGAGTGTCGAGAACCGTCCTCGGTCGATCATGTAGGCCTTGCCGCGGTTGTCCCTCATGTCCGTGAAAAGCCCGACAATCAGCTGTCCGTCTGGCGTCGCCCCGTTGTGCATGCTTGCAGGTTCCGTGGTGTCTTCGAAGCCGTGCCGCGATACCGCCATGCCAAACATCGTGGCCATCCTGTCGGCGTCGTGATAACAGCCCAGGATGGTGCCGTCGGGGAGAATCCGCTGCGCGATGGTGTTCTGGTGACCGGGATAATCGACCTTGAAGAATCCACCGCGTCTCGTCATGAGGAAACCGTGGATGGGTATGGCGCCGGCGATCGGCGCCGGCTCGCCTGATCGCTGGTACGTGCCGACGATGTCTCCGGCTGGCCCGATCCCCAGCGCCTGTGTCGCATCGGAGTTCGGATAATCGATGGAGCGAAAGTGCCCGCCGCTTTGCAGGAATCCGTGAGTGCGTCCGGCCGTGTCGGTGTAGAAACCGACGATGTCACCCTGGGCGTTGATACCCTGAGCGTTGGTGAGGATCGATCCTGGAAAATCGATCGTCGAAATGACCAGGGCATTCGCCGCACCCGCAGTCGTCGCCGCCAGAGCGCACAGGCATGCCGTTACCGCGATTCTTACCAAGGCTCGCATGGTGTCCCCCTCTTGAATGGGCAGGCTGTAGCCGCCGCCGTGTATTATCCGGAGCACGCTCAGCCGAGTCTTTGGGAGCGGATTAGAATTCGCTTGGTTCTGCAGCGAGTTCGGAGGCTATCTTGGATGTTCACTTCGGTCCCTTCTCGCTTGACGACCGGGCGCGCATTCTTCGGCGCGGCAGGGACCAGGTTCACCTCTCGCCGAAAGCCTTCGATCTCTTGACCCTTCTGGTACGGCAGCGACCCGCCGCGATCTCAAAAGGGGATATTCACCAGCACCTCTGGCCCGACACATTCGTCTCGGAAGGAAACCTCGCCGTCCTCATCGGCGAAATTCGCGATGCTCTCGGCGACAGCGCGCGTCAGCCTGAATTTGTCCGAACTGTTCAGCGATTCGGCTACGCGTTTCTCGGAGCAGTGGAGCCGTTGGACACCGGTCCCGGTTTCACGTGCGACACCGCATCGTGCTGGCTCACGTGGGGTGCCCAGCGCGCGCCGCTCGTGTCGGGGGAGAACCTTATTGGACGGGACCCGGCCGCACGTGTGTCGATTGAGGTCGTTGGCGTGTCGAGACGCCACGCGATGATCGTTGTCGCAAGCGATCATGTGACGCTTCACGATCTGTCCAGCAAGAACGGCACGTACGTCGATGACGTCCGCGTTACATCGCCAATGACGCTGACCGACGGCACGGAGATACGCGTGGGGCCAGCGGTCGTGTGCTTCCGGCGAGCAGCCGGTATGACTTCCACTCAGACTCTAAATACGTCTCGCGGCTCGAGGGCTCGAAAATAATGACCGATTCCTCTCGACAGATCGCCGTTGGCTCGACGCTTGGTCAATTCGTCATCCAAGGGTCGCTTGGCGCGGGCGGGATGGGCGAAGTGTATGAGGCGGAGGACACACGGCTGCACCGCCGTGTCGCGCTGAAAGTGGTGCGCAGCGAGGTGGCGTCGGATCCCGTGCGTCGCGCGCGCCTCGAGCGCGAGGCGAGTGCGGTCGCGAGGCTCAATCATCCGCACATCGTGACCGTGCACTCGCTCGACGAGCACGATGGGGTCCTGTTCATTACGATGGAACTGATCGAGGGTTCCACGCTGTCGGCGGCCCTTCCCGCACGGGGCTTCCCACTCGATCGTCTGCTTCCACTCGCCATCCAGCTGGCCGACGCGCTCAGCGCGGCACACGGTCTTGGCATCGTGCACCGTGATCTGAAGCCGGCAAACATCATGATCACGCGCGACGGCGCGATCAAAGTTCTTGATTTTGGTCTGTCGAGGCTTGCGGTCGATGAGAGCGGTAGCAAGGAAACGACCGAGTCGCTGACGATCGACGGACACCTGATGGGCACAGCGCCGTACATGTCCCCCGAACAGATCGAGGGTCATGCGGCCGATGCGCGATCGGATCTGTTTTCGCTGGGAATCGTGATGTTCGAGATGGCCACCGGTCATCGTCCGTTCAGCGGTCGCACACCGCTGGCGACGTTAACCGCAATCCTCAAGGACACTCCACCGCTCGCACGCGAAATCAATCCAGATCTGCCCGAGGAACTTGTTCGGATCATCGATCGGTGCCTCGTCAAAGATCCGGCCCGGCGGATGCAATCTGCGATTGATTTGCGTGGTCAGCTCGAGGACCTCGCTCGGATCCTCGAATCGAGTGCCTGGGTCGTCCCATCGTCGCGCGGCGTCGGCAGGCGTGGACGCACGTTGGCAGCCGCACACACGCGATGGCTGGGAACCCGCACACGGATCGCGGCCGCTTTGAGCATCGTGGTGGTGCCGATGCTCGCCGGAGGCTTGTGGTTTGGCTTCGTCCGCGCAAGCGGGCCCGTCGGCGAGCGTCGAGTGACGCGTTTCACGGTGGATGTTCCACCGGGTCAGGTGATCGTGGGAAGCTTCAATCCGACCCTGGCGCTTTCGCCCGACGGGACGCAGTTAGCCATTACGCCGCTGCCTGGGCCTGTGTCGATACGGCGGTTCGACAGCCTCGAGACGCGGACACTCGAGTCATCAGCCTCTCCAGGCTTTCGCGGTGCGCCTCTCTTTTCACCGGACGGCAGCAACGTGTCCTTTATCCAAGGCAACGCAATCTTTTCGTGGGCGCGCCCGTTCTATAGAGCGGCGCTGTCGGGCGGCGCCGCAGTGAAGCTCGCGGAGTACGACGCGTTCCACAAGGGTGACTGGGCCGATGACGGATGGATCTACTGGACGGCGCATTATCCAGGTGGGATCGTTCGCATTTCAGATGCGGGAGGCGATATCCAGAACGTGACGGAACTCGGACCCGGCGAGCGAAGTCACCGGTTCGCCAGCCTGCTGCCCGGAGGCGAAGCGCTCATCTATACCGTGGCCTTCGACGGGATCGACAGCTACGACGACGCGCGAATCGACCTGTGGGATTTACGGTCGCATGAGAGAAAGACGTTGATCACCGGCGGCACGAACGCCACTTACTCACCGTCAGGACACATCGTGTATGCGCGCGCAGGCAAACTCCTCGCGGTGCCATTTGACCTTGCGCGGAGGCAGGTCACCGGCGATCCATTCGAGGTGCTCAATGGAGTGCTGATGAGCAGCAATACGGGCGCTGCGCAGTTCTCGCTGTCGCGACATGGAGATCTCGCCTACGTCCCCGGCTCCGCTGAAGGCGCACGTCGCACGCTCATGTGGGTGGACCGATCGGGAAAGGCGGAGGCGTTGCCGCTGCCGCCGGCCGCGTACTTGTACCCGCGGCTGTCGCCGGACGGTCGATATCTCGCGGTTGAGATCGAGGGCCCAAATCACGACTTCTATGTCTATGATTTCGCCCGCTCCGTCTTGACGAAGATGACGACCGATGGCCAAAGTCACGATCCCGTCTGGATGCCGGATGGCAAGCGGCTCGCATTCAGGTCGTGGGTGGCGGGTGGAATGACGATGTGGATGATGCCTGCGGATCGGAGCGCGAGCCCGGTCCGTCTGGATCCAGCGGGGACGCGACAGAGCCCCGTGTCGTTTTCTCCCGACGGGCGATTTCTTACCTTCGATCAGAAGGATCCACAAACGAGAGACGACGCGTGGGTGCTGCCTCTCGAAGGTAACGGTCAGGCTCAACCTGTTGCGCGTTCGCGATTTGGAGAAGGGTCCGCAAAGTTCTCGCCGGACGGCCGGTGGATCGCATACGCGTCCGACGAATCGGGCAAATCGGAAGTGTACGTCCAGCCATTTCCGGGACCGGGACCGAAGGTTCAAATTTCGAACGCCGGCGGGTACGACCCGGTGTGGCGGCGCTCGGGTGGAGAACTCTATTACCGCAACGGCAAGAACATGATGGTCGTGTCCATCACGACGGCGCCAGACGTTCGAGTCTCTGCGCCGAGACCGCTCTGGGAAGCCAGTTATTCTGACGGGTCTGGCTCTTCGTGCGGCATGCCTGGTGTGAGCTCATCGAACTATGACGTCACGCCGGACGGGCAGCGGTTCGTGATGGTTCGAGACGAGGACAGTTCGCCCGCGAGCACTCGCATTGTCGTTGTCCTCAATTGGGCGGATGAATTGAGATCGCGGTCAGCCAGCCAGACATCAACCGCTTCGCGCTAGCCGTCGGCTACGCGGATTCCTGAAAGTCAAGGCTTGACAGCGAGTAATCAAGTACTATATTGATTACTTGATTTGGCAGACTCCCAGCGCCACCGCCAGTTCAAGGATCGGCTGTACGGGCAGTTCGCCCGCATCGGGAAAGCGCTTTCGAGCCCGCACCGTCTTGAGGTGCTGGAGCTGCTGGCCCAGGGCGAGCGCACCGTCGATTCTCTCGCGAGCGAGATCGGGTTATCTCTCGCCAACGCGTCACAACACCTCCAGGCCCTTCGGCAGGCGTCGCTCGTCGACAGCCGGAAAGACGGCCTGCATGTCTACTACCGGCTCGCCGATCCCGCTGTCGCCGACGTATCAAAGGCCGTCCGCACGGTGGCCGAGCACCGGCTTGCCGATCTCGATCGGTTGGTCCGCGATCATTTCGGGGATCGATCGAAGGCCGAGGCTGTCGGCATGGAGGAACTGCTTCGGCGCGCGCGATCTGGCGAGATAGTCGTACTCGATACTCGTCCCGCGAGCGAATACATCGCCGGGCATATTGCCGGCGCGATTTCCGTCCCGGTCGAGGAGCTTCAGCGCCGTCTCCGGCAGCTTCCGAAAAGCAAGGAATACGTCGCCTACTGCCGCGGACCGTACTGCGTCTACGCGGACCATGCAGTAGAGATCCTGAGATCGAAGGGACGACGCGCGCACCGGCTGCTGGAGGGGTTTCCCGAATGGCGGGCGGCGGGCTTTCCCGTAGAGACTGGCCTCGACCACGGAGCGTTGAGGTGACCGCAACCCGATTACTCATTTCTGACAGGAGCACGCAGCCATGATCGCCAGCACCGTCAATCGCACGGCCCTCGAGTCCAAGGTAAAGGACATGTACACAGACGTCGCGACGAAGCCGCACGGCAGCTTCCACTTTGAGATGGGTCGCGCCATGGCCGAGCGGCTTGGCTACGCGCCGACGGATCTCGATCGTGTGCCGCAGGACGCCATCGATTCCTTCGCCGGCGTTGGTTACTTCTTCCACCTCGCCGATCTGAAGCCCGGCGAGTGCGTCGTGGACCTGGGCAGTGGATCGGGGATGGATACGTTTGTGGCATCGCTGAACGTCGGACCGACCGGCCGCGTGACCGGTGTGGACATGACCGACGCCCAGCTTGCCAAAGCCGAGCGTCTCGCCCGCAGCGCCGGCTTTGCGAACGTCACGTACCGCAAGGCCTACATAGAGGATACGGGGCTCGATGCGGGAACCTTCGATTGCGTGATCTCCAATGGCGTGATCAATCTGGCGGCCGACAAGGACAAAGTGTTTCTGGAAGCCGCACGACTCCTCAGGAGCGGCGGACGCCTCGCCATCGCCGACATCGTTACCGAGACGCCGTTACCTGAAGGCGTCGTGTGCAACGCCGATCTCTGGGCGGCATGCATTGGTGGAGCGGCGCAACAGGATGTCTACGGCGCAGCCATCGAAGCGGCCGGGCTCCGAATCGAGCGAGTCGAGCCAAACCCGCAGTATCAGTTCATCTCGGACTCGGCCAGAGGCGCCACAGTGAAATGGGGCGTGAAGAGCGTGTCGATACTGGCCCGCAAGGCGTGACGAGTAAAGAGGTCGCGTCATGATTTTCCGTCCGTTTCACTACTACGACCTCGGATGTGCGGCCTATCTGCTCGGGTGCGGCACGCTCGGGAAGTGTGCCGTTGTCGATCCGCGCGCCGAAGATGTGGACACCTACGTCGCGTTTGCCGGCTCGAAGCAAATGCGCATCACGCACGTGATCGATACTCACGTGCATGCAGATCACCGCTCGGGAGGCGTCGAGCTGGCGAGACGTGCCGGGGCGGCGTACTGCCTGCACGAATCCGCCGACGTGAGCATTCCGTTTATGCCCCTGCGCGATGGCCAGGAGGTCGAACTCGGCAACACACGCGTGAAGGTGCTACACACGCCCGGCCATTCACCTGAGAGCACCTGCCTGTTGGTCACGGATCTGAAGCGGGGTACCGATCCCTGGTTTGTCCTCACCGGCGACACGCTGTTCGTGGGCGCCGTCGGCCGACCCGATCTCCCTGGGCGGGCGCGTGAAAACGCGGAGGAGCTTTACGCGAGCATCCACGAGAAGCTCCTCACGCTGCCCGGCGATCTCGAGATCTTTCCAGGCCATTTTTCCGGTTCGCTGTGCGGCGCCGGATTGAGCGGTAAGCCGTCGAGCACGATTGCCTTCGAACGTCGTTGGAACCCGATGCTGGCGCTCGACCGGACGGCGTTCATCAAAGCGTTAGCGGATGTGCCACCGAAGCCTGCCGAAATGGAGCAAATCCTGGCGGCCAACCGCGGCAATGCGCACTTGGAAACGCACGCGTGACGACGATTGCGGCCACGGGCGGCGCGAGTGCGCCAGTCCGCCTCGGACTCCACGAGAATCTCGCGCAGTTCACCCTCCTCGTGATCGTCAATGCATTTGTGGGCGCGATGGTAGGCATGGAACGCAGCATCCTGCCGGCAATCGCCGAGCAGGAATTCCACCTTCTCGCCCGTACTGCCGTGCTGTCGTTCATCGTGGTATTCGGCATCACGAAAGCGTTCAGCAACTACGCAGCGGGCCAATTCGCGGACCATATCGGGCGCAAGCGAGTGCTCGTGATTGGCTGGCTCGCTGCCGTGCCAGTCCCGTTCGTTCTGATGTGGGCACCAGCGTGGAAATGGATTCTGGCGGCGAATGCTCTCCTGGGCATCAGTCAGGGACTCACGTGGTCCACGACCGTCATCATGAAGATCGATCTCGTCGGGGCCAAGCGCCGTGGTCTTGCGATGGGATTGAATGAATTTGCGGGTTACGTCGCGGTCGCAGGCGCAGCGCTTCTCACCGGTTGGATTGCGGCGCGCCACGGATTACGACCAGACCCCTTCTACCCTGGTGTCGTGTTCGTCGCACTTGGACTGGGGCTGTCCATTCTCATGGTTCGTGAAACCACTGCGCACGTCATGCTCGAAACGACACAGCGCGCCCACTCGTCAGACGCGCCGAGTGCTCGCGAGGTGTTTTGGCGTACCACGCTGACGGATCGCAATCTCTCGAGCATCAGTCAAGCCGGCCTCGTCAACAACTTGAACGATGGGATGGCGTGGGGATTGTTTCCGCTCGTGTTTGCCGCCGCGAATATGAGTCTCGAGCGGATTGGAATGCTTGCGGCCATTTATCCCGCCACGTGGGGTGTCGTCCAACTCGGCACCGGTGCAATCTCTGACCGTGTGGGACGGAAGTGGTTGATTGTCGCCGGCATGTGGATCCAAGCCGTTGGGATTGTCGTCGTGATCCTCTCAGCTCGGTTCGCCTGGTTCTCGACCGGTCTCATCCTCTTGGGAGTTGGAACCGCGATGGTCTACCCGACACTGCTCGCGGCGATCGGGGACGTGGCGCTCCCTTCCTGGCGGGCGTCTTCGGTCGGCGTGTATCGCTTCTGGCGCGACCTCGGTTACGCACTCGGCGCATTGCTGGCTGGAATCACCGCAGATCTCGTAGGGCTCGCCGGTGCCATGTGGTTGGTCGCAGCGATCACGTTCACGTCTGGTCTGGTGGCGTCCGTTCGGATGAGCGAGACGCACCATGCGACGTGAGCCGATCGCCGCAATACTCGGTACGCGAAGTCTCTTCACATCTTCGAAGCCTGCGGTAAACTCACCCCTGTGAACACACGAGGCAAATGGCAGACAGTGTTTGTTTGCGTCGGATTCGTACTTACACTCGACGGCTGTGCCAGGCCAGCACCGCCCCCTTCCGCCCAAGCGAATTCGTACATGGGATCAGCGTCGTGCCAGAACTGCCATAAGTCGGAGTACGACCGCTGGAAGGTCACGTTGATGGCCAACGTGGTTCAGGACCCGAAGCAACGGCCACAGGCCATACTCGGTGACTTCTCGAAGCCGAATCCGCTCGTGACGTTCAAGCCCGAAGATGTGGCGTTCGTCTACGGCTCCAAATGGAAGCAACGTTACTGGAAGAAGCAGGGTGACGACTATTACGTCCTGCCGGCGCAGTGGGACGTGCGGAACAAGATCTGGCGTGCCTACCACGTCCAGCCAAACACCGACTGGTGGGTCCCGCACTACCCGGAAGCGCAGGAGCAGCGACCGACAGGTCCACTGTGCGACGGCTGTCACTCAGTGAATTACAACATCGCGACGAAGACGGTGACCGAGTGGAACGTTGGCTGCGAGCGATGCCATGGTCCAGGCGGCGCGCACGTTGCGAATCCGGTCGCGGCGACGATTGTCAATCCCGCCAAGCTCGATGACACACGGTCCAACGACGTCTGCATCCAGTGCCATTCCCAGGGCCAGCCACGCCAGAATCCACGCGAGGGCCAGTACTACGACTGGCCGGTCGGCTACTCCGCAGGCGATCGACTTGCCGACGTCTGGCGACTCGAAGAGCACACGCTTGGGGCAACTACGTTTACGCACTTCCCCGAAGGTTCGGCGCACAAGAACCGAATGCAGGGCAATGACTTCGTCACAAGCCGGATGTACGCCAAGGGCGTGCGCTGTTGGGCTTGCCACGATCCGCATGGAACCGGACGTTCTGCCGAACTGGTGCTTCCCGGCAATACTCTCTGCGCCCAATGCCACGGGCCACAGCTCCAGGCTGGTCCTCGTGGAACGCTGGAGCAGCACACGCACCATCGGACGGACAGCACGGGCAGCGCGTGCGTGTCCTGCCACATGCCGCAGATCGCCCAGACGATCGCCTCGGTGAATGTGCGGAGCCACACCTTCCGGTTTGTTTCTCCAGCCATGACGGAACGGTACGGAGTGCCGAATCCCTGCACCTCCTGCCACACTGGAAAGAGCAACGCGTGGGCGCTCGAAGCCATGCAGCAGTGGACCAACGTTTCGCCTTGGCGGGTGGAGTGATGAGCAAGTGATTCGGTTCGTTCCGGCATGGGCGCCAAACGTCCATCCGATGCTCGTCCACTTTCCGATCGCGCTGCTCTTCACCAGCGTGCTGCTCGATCTGCTCGCATACGCGCTGCCTGGAAGGGCGCGCGTGCTGCTCAGGAATGTGGGATCCGTTCTCGGCGTCATCGGCGCGTTCGCCGCGCTTGCGACCTATCTGACCGGCCGGGCAGCCGCGCAGACGGTCCTGATTCCCGGGATGGCCCACGCTCTCGTCAACGCTCATTGGGAATGGGCGTTCTGGACGCTGTTGTACTTCGCCGGCCTCGCGGCGGTGCGCGTAGTAATTCTCCTAACACGCCGCGCGATCGGCCCGCGGGCAACGGCCGCCCTTGCCGTAACAGGTTTGATCGGGCTAGGGCTCCTCTTTCAGACCGCGGATCGTGGGGCTGAACTGGTATACCGACAAGGGGTGGGTGTAGGCGTCATTCCGAACACACCCCGTTAAGTCACACGCGTCGGAAACTCCTCTCGCCGAGTCCACGCTTCGCATAAGCCGCAGAGCTGGTTACGCCATGCGAAAGCGACGGAAAGCATTCGTAACCATCGGTCTCGACGCTTTCGCGATTTCCGCCTGATTGCGCCTCGAATCGACGATGCCGCGAGGCAGCAACTTTGCCCTGATACTCCAAAGGACCCCAAGGAGGAATCATGGCTGCTCTTCGAATAACTATCGCGATAGTCCTATTAGCAATCTCATTCGGCTGCGGATCGTCGTATTCGCCATCGACCCCATCACCAACACCGGCGCCCACACCGTCACCAGCGCCGGCACCCACACCATCGCCAACGCCATCACCGACGCCGGGGATGACCGCATCAATTGTCAGCGGCGCGCGCAGTTTGACGACAACCGCTTACGCTCCGAATCCAATCACGGTCGCTGCTGGCGGTGCGGTGACGTGGACGAACAGCGACACCATCACGCATACGTCGACGGGGGACGGCGGCACATGGGACTCCGGCAACATCGCTCCGGGAGCAACATTCACCAGAACATTCGCATCAGCGGGGACGTTCCGATATCACTGCGCCATTCATCCGGGCATGATCGGCACAGTCAACGTTCAGTAAGGCAACACAACCCACGCATGCAGTCACCACGGCCACAGGCCGTGGCGCTGCCGGCTTGGCCGCCCAGAAACTTGCCATGTCGACCTCCAGACGAGCCACCTGGGCCTGTCGCCTTATAATTGGCGATCGTTGAGGCTGAGGGGTTGATCCCCAGACGCGCGCTGCTGCTGGCGTCGTCATGCCTGCTCATGATCCTCATGAGCGGTCTCCTTCTGATTGCTCAAACGAACACCGCCGAAGTCGAAGGCGTCGTCAGAGACCCGCAGGGCGGTGTGCTTCCCGGCGCGACAGTCGTCGCGTTTCGCGTGATGACCGGCCTCCGAATCGAGCGCGTGACCGACAGCGCCGGACGGTTTTTTTTGGCAGGGCTGCCAGTCGGCAGCTACACGATCACGGTCAGCCTCGAAGGCTTCAAGCAGGTCACGCAGGCGGGGTTGCTCCTCCAGATCGGTCAGCGCATCAATCTCCCCGTGACGCTCCCGCTTGGCGAGCAGGCGGAGATCATCACCGTTACAAGCGACACGCCGCTGCTTCAGACGGCCAATGCGGAAGTCGGCGACGTCATCGACAACCGGCAGGTCGTGGATCTGCCGCTCAACGGCCGGCAGTTTTTGCAGCTCGCCCTGCTCAGCGACGGCGTCGTCATTCCGCCCGGCGGGACGCGCGGAGCCGCCCTCGAACAAGCCGGCGGCCTCCCGGCCGTGGACGGACAGCGAAGCGGCCACAACATCTACCTCCTCGACGGCGTCAAGGTGACCGACGAGTATTTCAACAACCTTGCCGTGAGCCCCTCGATCGAGGCGATTCAGGAATTCAAGATTCAAAAGACGATGTATCCCGCCGAATTCGGCGGCAAGGCGTCCGCACTGATCAACGTCGTCACCAAGTCGGGGACCAACGCGTACCATGGCGGCGCGTTCGAGTTCCTGCGCAACGAGCGCTTCGACGCGAGGAACTACTTCGACGATCCAGCCAGACCGGCGCCGCCGCTGCGCCAGAACCAGTTCGGACTGAACGCCGGTGGGCCGCTGAACCTCGGGCGGCTGCACGAGGGCCGCGACAGGACGTTCTTCTTCGTCAGCTACGAGGGCCAGCGTTTCCGCAAGTCGGTGACGCAAACGTTCTCCGTACCACCGCTCGGCGTGCAGCAGGGCGATTTCGCAGGCAGTTCACCCATCTGCGATCCCGCGACGCGCACAGCGGCCGGCGTCTGCGCACCATTTTTCGGTAACAGGATTCCCGTAAACCGGCTGGATCCGATCGCGGTGGCTCTGCTGGCCAGGGTGCCGCGACCGACGATCAGTAGCTCAGTTCAGAACCTGCTTGCGGTTGAACCCGAGATCAACCGGATGGATCAGTTCACAGGCCGCGTGGATCATCGCATCTCGGCGAACGACACGCTGTACGGGCGATTCACGGCGTACTCCGTCAACGACACGCAGCCGTTCGGCACGGGCGCGCTCAATGAATCGCTCGTCCCGGGGTTTGGACGCGTCGTGACGACGCGCACGCAGAATCTCGCACTCAGCTACACCCACACGTTTGGTACGTCGATCCTGCACGAGACCCGATTCGGGTATCTGAACGTCAGCGGCGGCCAGGCCAGCCAGAATCAAGGCGTCGACTTCGCAGCGCCGGTCGGATTGCTGGGCACAACACGGGATCCGCGCGACATGGGCTACCCGCAAGTCTCTTTCGGAGGGTTGTACAGCACGATCGGCGATCCGACGACGTTCGTCTCGCGCCGCGATCGCAGCTTCGAGCTCTATGACAACGTGCTCGTGGAACACGGCGACCATCACTTCAAAATCGGCGCGTACCTCTTCCGTCTGAACTTCAACCCCGTGAATCCCCAGGCGGCTCGGGGCGCATTCGGCTACAACGGTCAGTGGACGGGAAATGCGTTCGCCGATTTCCTCCTCGGGTATCCGAGCGCTGCCCAGGTCGGCATCGGACGCGCCGACGAGAACGGCCGGGCGACGTGGATGCATCTGTACGCCCAGGACGACTGGAGGGCCTCTTCCAATCTGACGTTCAACTACGGGCTCCGGTACGAAGTCAACGGCCAGATGAACGACGCGGCAAATCGGCTGTCGGCGATCGACTTGTCAGTTCCCGGCGGCCGGTTCGTCATCGCCAGCGATGACCGGGGGCAGATCTCTGCGACCGCGCAGCCATTGCTTCCCCAGATCCCGATTCCGTACGTGACGTCGAAGGAGGCAGGCTGGACCGCGGGACTGTTGCGGCCGAGTTATCTTCGCTTCGCGCCGCGCGTGGGCGTCGCGTGGGTGCTTCCGAACCAGCCTGAAACGGTGATCACTGCAGGCTTCGGCGTCTTCCTGAATCAGTGGGCATACAGCGTCCAGCAGGCGCTGGCACAGCCCCTCCCGTTCTTTTTTTCCAAGACGGTGAATGCCGCGGCCGATGCGATCCAACCCACGTATCAGACGCGCGACATGCTGCTGGCGCCCGCCAACGGCACGGTCGGCGGCAATACGATGAACCACGACTACCGGACGGAATACGCGAAGAACTGGATCGTCGGCATCCAGCGACAGGTGACCCAGACGACAATGGTCGAGCTCTCCTACCTCCGATCCAGCATCGTGGGTGCGGACAGTTCGACGGTTCTCAACGTGCCGGATCCCGGCCCAGGTCCGATTGCGCCGCGCAGGCCGCTCCCTCCGTTGAGCAACATTACGGCGATTCGCTGGGACGGGTTTTCCGTCTACAACGGGTTGACGCTCAAAGCGACCCAACGGCTTACGCGCGGTCTGTCCTTCTCGGGCAACTACACCCTGTCGAAATCGATCGACGACGCGTCCGACCCGGGCGCCACCACGTACGAGACGAACCTGCCGCAAGATGTCCGCAACATGGCCGCCGAACGGGCCCTCTCGAGCTTCGATCACCGGCATCGGTTTGTCGGCAATTTCACGTATGCGCTGCCGGGCTGGGGCGGCCCGAATCGTGTGGCGCGGCGGCTGGCCGCGAACTGGCAAGTCAGCGGCATCGTCACGCTTCAGTCGGGCGCGCCATTCACGGTGAACCTCGGAACGGACCGCGCGAATATCGGCTCCGGGCCTGCGCAACGGCCTGATGCCTCGTGCGATCCGAATGCCGGTGCTGCGCGAACGGCGCAACAGTGGTTCAACACGAGCTGCTTTTCGCTGCCGGCGCCATTCACGTTCGGCAATTCGCGGCGCAACACCGTGCTCGCCCCTGGCTATGGGGACGTCGACATGACCCTGCAGAGAACCGCCACGCTGTCGAACGGCGTCCGCTTCCAGGTCAGGTGGGATGTCTTCAACGTGTTCAACCGCGCGAATTTCGACGTGCCGAACCGCATCGCGTTTACGCCGAACTTCGGCCGCATCTTCAGTGCGCAGCCCGCCCGTCAGATGCAGCTCGGGATCAAGATGTTGTTCTAAATCGGGATGAGATCGGACTCCGCCCGATCTCTCGAGGGTCGCTTTTGTGTAACCACGAAGGCCACGATGTACACGAAGAAAATCTAGTTCTTCGTGTCCTTCAAGTCTTCGTGGTTTCCCTCAGAATACCGTCGTCGCCTTCAGAAACAACGTGTCGCCCTGCGTAGACCGCTGGCCGAAGGCGGCGGTGCCCCGCTGGTACGCCACCTGAATCGTTCCGAATGGAGGCAGATACCGGTATACGAATACGGCTTGAACATTCTTTCGATCGATCGCGGAGTTGGTCTGAAAGAACACCCGCAGGAACAGGTCCTTCGTGAAGAACTGGTCGGTCCGTAGGACGTGAATCCAGGTGCCCTGTCGTTCAGGGTCCGGATCGAGTGTCAGGCGCTCCAAGGAATATTCCGTCGAGAGCGCCGACGTGATCTTGTGACGGGCGGATGCGGTCCATAACATATAGTCGGCGTCGAAGTTACGGCCGAATTCAACGCCGGTGCGGACCGATTCATATTCCCGCGTGTTGTAGCCGACATTGAGGCCGACCTGCCGGTTTCGGAACTCCTTCTCGAATAGCTTGAACTCCTCCACCCACGTCACGGTCGTGTTGAGCCTGTTCCGGAACTCCATCGCGAGGGCTTCGTTTACCTTCCAGCTCCGGAGCACGCCGGTTTGGCCCCAGTAGATGTTGTAATTCGAGTCGTGCTTGATCTGTTCGAACGCCCCGTTTCGGATCCAGACGATCTTGGTGACATGCGAGTCGAGCTCCCGTCGATCATCGTCGACGATCTGTCCCACCACGTTCAGGTTATCCGCCACGCGATCGCCCAAGTGTCCGTAGCGGAGGTGGACGTGCCCGGTTGGCGAATCGTACGAGGGCCGGACGAAGTATCCATAGGCACCCCGGCCGAAACGGCCATAGCTCCTGACGAGCTGCGCGGTCATGTTGAACGTCCGGGTGAAGTACAGGCTGGCATCGGCGCTGACGCCCCCCTGGTCCACCCCGTCAAATCGCCGGTTCGCTCCCATGATCGCGACGTTCGATCGTCCGAAGATGTCGCGCTGGGCACGGGCGACCGTGTAATTCGCTCGCTTGTCCGCGCCCTGTATATCGGCCTGCGCCGAGATCAATGCCGTCGTCCAGGGCCCTTGCTTGCCGAGCAGCTTGCCGCCGGCGGCGATGTCCGAAATCCGGCGTGAGTAAAACGTTCGGAACCGCTGGTTGAACTGTTCCTGGCCTTCGAGGAAGAACTGTCGCTTCTCTGGAAGCG
>OBEQ010413530.1_pt1 | contig 17575 bp, 21 predicted proteins | sample 1670901 | NCBI WGS metagenome assembly OBEQ01 (sample SAMEA104232315, study PRJEB22302) | groundwater metagenome | biome: forest; feature: aquifer; material: groundwater | place: USA | collected 2011-08-07 | depth 5.4 m
GCACAGGAAGGCCGACCATACCGACCGCCGTTTGGCCAATAACTATTCAATCGGAATCGGCGGGCATATAAACCGCGGCGATATAAAAGGCGCCAATATAATTTCCTGGGCAAAGAGGGAATTTGAGGAAGAAGTTTCTTATGGGGGCAAATATAAGGCAAAATTCCTGGGTGTTTTGAATGACGATTCCAATGAGGTGGGAATGGTGCATGTGGGGCTGGTGATTTTATTTAGCGGGGATAGCGATGAGATTAGTGTCCGCTACGAGCATAAATCCGGCGAGCTGGTCGCGCGCGAAAATCTTAAGAAATATTTTAAGGGGATGGAAACCTGGAGCCGGATTGTCGTAAACTTTCTGGAGATGAAAAGTAACAAGAAACCAGAAACCAGAAACAAGAAACAAGAAACAGGGAATTTCCCGGGGATTTTGCCGGATTGGATTATTGCCAAATATTTGGATGAGGGGATTATTAAAATAGATCCACTTCCTAAAAACTGGCGCGAAAATATTGACCAGGTTTCGATGGACTTTCATTTGGGCGGTAGTTTGAAACTTTTCCGTGGGGGCACTTATAGGTTTGTGGATACGAGGAAAGGTTTACCGGAAGACGCGATGGAAGAGGTGAATTTAAAAGACGGCGACCCTTTTATTCTGGAACCGGGCGCGTTTGCAATTGCTTCTACAAAAGAATCTTTGAAGTTGCCTAACGATATTGTCGGCCGACTGGAGGGTAAAAGTTCTTTGGCGCGTTTGGGGATTTTGGTGCACTCGACGGCGGCAAGGTTTGACCCGGGGTGGAACGGCGCGCCGGTCCTGGAACTTGGAAATCTTGGGCCAAAGCCGGCAATTTTATACTGCGGCATGCCGATTTGCGCTTTTACTTTTGAAAAAATCGCCGCCGGGGTAAAGATGCCATATTCAGGCAGCCGCAGTGATAGATATTCCGGATCGCGTGATGCGGTTGCTTCTAGGGTTCATAGGGCAAGTGCCAAAAGGGACAAAGATGGCAAAAGGTAAGCTAATTGTCTTTGAAGGGATTGATGGTGCCGGTTCTACGACTCAGCTTAAGCTTTTTGGAAAGTATTTGGCGAAAAAGAAAATAAAGTTTGTCGAAACTTGCGAGCCGACGGATGGCCCGATTGGAAAGCTCATTAGAAAGGCACTAAGGCACGAACTGAAGTTTTCCTGGGAGACTTTGCAGCTTATGTACAGCGGCGACCGAGCCGACCATTTGGACAAAATTATCAAACCCAATCTTGAACGTGGAGTAAATGTAATTTCTGACAGATATTTTTTATCAACCTTTGCATACGGCGAGCTCAATCTGGATGGTAAGTGGTTGCGCGGGCTGAACCGAAAATTTTTGCCAGCGGACATAACATTTTATATAGATACTCCGGCGGATGTGGCAATTTCCAGGATAAAGAAGACGCGTGGGGAAAAAGAGTTATTTGAGAAAAAGAAATTTTTGGAAAATGTCAGGAAAAATTATTTAAAAATTGCCCGGGAGTTTGGAAATTCGATCCATGTTCTTTCAGGGACATTACCCATGGAGCGAATTGCAAAAGAAGTAGTGAGTATTTTTGAGAATGATAAATAATTCCTCTGAAAGATTTTCCAAAGAAGAGGTTTGGTTTATTGAACCATTTTTTACAAATTTAGATAAAAACGTTTTTGCCGCCAAGTATTTACCAAGCGAAGTTTTGGGGGCGCTGGCCTCTCGATATTCCAGATCGGTAAAGGGGGTGCGCAGGCTTTTTTATGACGAATATATAAAGCCGATTATTGAGCCAGATTTGGAAGGGGCGGACCAAAAATCGATCCGCGAAGCGGAGGTAATGAAAAAAGAGCTTGTCGGGTTTGTTGATTATCTGCATACCCATGGCGGTTTTGAGGCGGTTGTAAATTCCAAACGGGCGCGTGATTTTTTCAGCAAATGGCTGGCGGCATATGGCGACGATTCGATTGCGCAGATGGCCGGTGCGCATGTATTTTTCGAAAACGTTTCTAATATTGCCACTAAATTTTTAGAAGATTTTAGGATTGGTTTTGCGCCACTGGAGAAATCGACGCGCTACGTTTTATTTGACGAGAAGGTTGGTGGCCGTTGGCTTTACTATGTTGATCCTGATCTAGCCAAATCTTCTTTTGGCAAAGAGTATGTAAAGACGATGAATATGCTTTTCAAAAGGTATGCCGATTCGATCGAACCACTTTCCAAATATCTTCGTAAGATTTTTCCGCAGGAAAAAGATCAGAGCGATCGCGCCTATCGCGAGACGATAAAGGCCAAGACTTGCGACGTTTTGCGGGCCTATTTGCCGGCGGCAACGCTGACTAATGTTGGGTTTTTTGGGGTCGGTCAGGCTTTTGAATACGTACTGACCAAATCTTTCGCGTCGCCGCTTGCGGAACTCAGGAATCTAGCACGGGATGCGCAGATAGAACTCAACAAAGTCATTCCATCTTTGGTTAACCGGGCTTCCAGTCAGCGGGGCAAGGTTTATCAGCGGTATGTTAGAAATTCCGAGAAAAGTTTGGAGAAATTGACAAAGAAGTTTGTTAGAGGTCAGAGCTTAGAGATTAGTTCCGGGGTTGAGCTGGTCGAATACGACACGGATGCAGAAGACAAGATTGTGGCCAGTCTTCTTTATAAATATGCAAGTGTTTCATATAGCGACGTTTTGGCTAATGTCCAAAAAATGTCAAGCAGGGATAAACTTTCTGTGATAAGAAAAGTAGTAAGCGGTAGAAAGGTCAGGCAGCACAGGCTGGTGCGGGCATTTGAGAATACTTATTATAAATTCGATATTGTAGCCAACTTTGGCGCGTACCGTGATTTGCATCGCCACCGAATGCTGACGCAGGAGCGGCAAAGATTCACCACAGAGTTGGGGTTTGATGTGCCGCACGATTTGGAAATGGCGAAAATGGCAAAACCTTATATTGATGCGGCCAGGAAAGTAGATAAATTGTATCGCCGAATAAAAAAGCGCTACCCCGACCAGGCGCAGTATCTGGTGATGATGGGGAATAGGATTCGCTGGTACCAGTGGGAGAATTTGCGGGAACTGGGGTGGGAGGCGGAACTTAGGACCGGGCCGCAAGGGCACCCTGATTATCGGGTCGTCGAGCACCAAAAAGTGGAAGCGGTGAGAGCGGTCCATCCTAGTTTGGTGGAGGCATTGAAGTTTGTGGATTTTAATAAGTACGATTTGGCGCGAAGGGAAAGCGAAAAAAGAATCGATAGAAAACTTGGAAATATTAAGTAAAGAGGGAGGTGATAGTAGATGCCATTTAGAAATCCTTTTGGAGGTAGAGAGCGCGTAAGTGGTCCAGCTCCTGATAAAGTTATGCCCCCTAGGCAGGATGTTGGAAGTAACTCCTCTACAGGTGAAACCACGTCAGTTGACCCTGGGGAGCTCGAGGCAAAACTCGCAGCTAAATATAAATCAGTAATCGACTACTACGTTTCCAAACAGAACTTAAATAAGCCTATGCCCGTGATTTCAGAAGAATTAACTGCTCAATTTACGCACCAGGGTCAGTTGAATCCTGATTATGATTTTGTACTGAGGGAAATTAGGAACAAAAGAGAAGTCCCTCAGGCGTGATAGAATTATTCAATGAGGGAAATTGAAGCTGTCCTCTTTGATCTGGATGGCACGCTTTTTGATACGAGAGAATTTATTTTTAGAGCGTTTCGCCATTCTCTCCGTAAGCATACCAACAAACGTGTTAAGTGGGAGGACATCGAGCATGTTCTAGGTAAACCACTTATAGACTGCTACGGTATTTTATTTCCTTCCGGTGATATGGAGGTGCTCTGCCAAACCCACAAAGATTTTCAAGCCAACAATCTTCATTTAGTTAAACCATTTGCCAAGTCGCGCGCCACACTCAAGAAGCTGGTTGAGGAGGGAATTAAAAACGGATTGGTTTCCAGCAGGCATAACGATACTTTGAGTGATAATTTGAAAGCGACAAAAATTGATTATCTACTTGAAGTGGTAATTACAGCTGATGATGTTACCAACCATAAACCCCATCCAGAACCGCTTCTTAAGGCACTAGATGCTTTAAAAGTTTCGCCAAAAAATGCTCTGATGGTTGGTGATACCGACGTTGATATACTGGCCGGGAAAAATGCCGGTATGAGGACTGTCGGAGTGACGTACGGATTTCATGGCGCGCGGATAGTTGATGCCAAACCCGACTGGGTGATAGACGACATTTCTGAGCTTTGGGGAATTGTTGACAAAATAAACTCCAAAAGATAAAATGCCTTTATAAATTGGCACGGGAAACCCTGCCAACTTTTTTTGGAAAAATGACAGATCGTAATACAAGATTTTCGCAAGAAAGTCCGGAAGAAATAATTAGGGACCTGAAGGCGCTTGGTTATCCGATTGAGGAAATCAGGAGAAGGGTTGGGAACCATAATCCCACTCCAAGAATAGCTCCCGGTTCTGCACAGCATATAGCTAGCATGCGACCCGAAGAGCGGGCGCGCTATGAAAGAGAAGTTCTTGGTAAGAATGGTGACGCCAATTTTCATCCCGCTATGGAAGTTCCTGATTCGGCAGGTAACCATCAGGATTTTGTGCCTCCGCCGGAAGGATTGCCCAAGACTCGTTTAGCCCAAAGGGGTTTTGCTAGTCGCAGATATCGATATTCTTAAGAAAAATGGCAGAACAAGATTTATAGGTATTGATTTGCATTCTTTTTGAGATCTTGATATAGTTTTCCACATCACACACGCTAGGAGTTTACTCCTTGACCACATTTCCTAGCGGAGGCGAAAAGGAGTAAAAAGTTTTTATAATGTCAAACGTTCCATCAATGCAGGATCTATTAGAGGCCGGTGTCCATTTCGGGCATCAGGTACGCCGCTGGAATCCAAAAATGGCTAAGTATATTTTTACGGCCCGTGAGGGGATTCACGTTATTGATCTGGGGCAAACCGTTGCCAAACTGGAAGAAGCCTGCGACTTTGTTAGAAAAGTGGGGCAAGACGGCGGCAAGATTTTGTTTCTGGCCAGTAAAAAGCAGGCCAGGGATATTATTGCCCAGGAGGCAGAGCGCGCCGGGGCATATTACATCAACGAACGCTGGATCGGCGGGCTTCTGACCAATTGGGAGCAAACTTCAAAGACGATCAAGCACCTTTTTGACCTTAAAGAGAAAAAGGAGAGCGGCGCGTTTGGCGACAGAACCAAAAAAGAAAATCTTTTAATCGATCGCGACATTGCTAAGCTGGAAAGGCTTTACGGGGGTTTGGGAAAGATCGAAAAACTGCCGGAGGCGCTTTTTGTTGTCGACGTTAAGAAAGAAGAAAACGCCTGCCGCGAGGCGATGGCTAAGGAAATTCCGGTGGTGGCGATTTGCGATACTAACACCAATACCAGTTTGGTTAACTGGCCGATTCCCGGCAATGATGATGCAACACGGGCAATAGCGATTGTTGTCGAAGCGATTGCGGCCGCGTATAAAGAAGGAAGAGAAGCGTACGAGAAGAGGTCTGCTAAGGAAAAAGTGGAAGCGGATAAAAAAGCTGTCAAAGACGCAGCTGATGCCGAGAAGAAAGCGGCCGAGGATGCAGCAGAAGCCGAGAAAAAGGCGGCGAAAGATGCAGCTAAGCCAGAAGGCGCAACTGCTGTTTCTTAATCTATGACAAACATTTCAGTTGACGACATCAAAAAATTAAGAGAGAAAACCGGTGTTGGGATTGCCGACTGCCGCAAAGCGCTGGAAGAATCCGGCGGCGATTTTAAAAAGGCGGAAGAGCTTTTAAAATCGTGGGGGATGGACAAGGCCGCAGCAAAGTCTGACAGAGTTGTGGGTGCGGGTTTAGTTGAAACCTATATGCACGCTGGCGGCAAGGTTGGCGTGATTTGCGAAGTTAACTGCGAAACGGATTTTGTGGCCAGGACGGACGAATTTAAAAGCCTTGCCCATGAGGTGGCAATGCAGATTGCGGCAATGGACCCAAAAGACGTGAAAGAACTTGAAAAACAGGAATATATCCGCGATACAACTAAGACAATCTCTGATTTAATAAAAGAAACGATAGCCAAAGTCGGCGAAAATATCGTCATCAAACGCTTTGAGCGATTTGAACTAGGACAATAAGAGAGCTTATTGTTCTCACTATGATCGAACAATGACAGAAAGAACAGCTGGTCAAGAAGCCGCGATAAGAATGATAGTAAAATTTAGAGAGGTAGCACCAGTTGGTGCTTTAAACTACCTTCTCGGTATGAGGGCATTGGAGCTTGGAGTTACATCGCTGGAGTTCCCTCCCGGTGATGAGCCCCGTATTCAAGATGGTTTAGTTGGGACGCAGCGAAGTCAGCATTTGGATGCTTGCAGAAACCATATAAGCAATTGGTCACCGCAAATGCGGGCAGATGCTGAAAGAGTTTTAGGTTTACTCGCGAGAATTTATCCAGATCCAGTCAAGATGACAGAAAATGCTTAACGAAGCCAGGCAAAAAATGGCCGATGCCATAGGGCATCTTAAAAGCGAACTTGCTCAGATAAGAACCGGGCGGGCGAATGCTACTTTGGTTTCGGATATTATCTGCGACGCATATGACAGCAAGATGATGGTTAAGGAGCTGGCGCAAATTACCACTCCGGAAGCGGCAGTTATTTTAATTTCTCCCTGGGACAAGGCGATAATTACCAATATCGTTGGGGGAATTTCCAAGAGCAATGCGGGTTTGAACCCGGTCGTTGACGGTGATTTAATTAGGATTGTTATACCGCCGCTTACAGCCGAGCGACGTGAGCAGTTTATAAAGCAGATGCACCAAACTTTGGAAAAATATCGGGTCCAAGTTAGGCAGGCGAGGCAGGAGACGCGGGAAGACCTTAAAAGGCGAAAGGAATCCGGCGATATTTCCGAAGATGAAGAGAAAAGGCTGGAAGAGCAGCTGCAAAAACTCCATGACGAATTTTTTGAGGCAATTGAAGTAGCGGGGAAAGTCAAGGAAGAGGATCTCCGCCAAGTCTGAGCCACGGGTCCTGTCGCCCAGTTTCCTTCCCGTCGGTGCTCGCCTCGAACTAGATTTTCCGGTATAATGTATGGATGACTGAAGGGCTGCGCGCCGTCGGGACCACAACCTCAGCCGCCACCCGTTAAATATGCTGGCAATTCTAATTTTCATTCTGATACTTTCGTTGCTTGTCCTAATCCACGAATTTGGGCATTTTGTGATGGCCAAACGCGGCGGGATCGGGGTTGAGGAGTTTGGCTTTGGTTTGCCGCCGAGGGCGTGGGGAAAGAAAGTTGGCCGGACAATTTATTCCGTAAACTGGTTGCCGTTTGGGGGTTTTGTAAGGCTTGTCGGGGAAGATTCGCTGGACAGGAACCGCGATGCCAAAAACAGTTTTCAAGTTAAAAGTTTGGGAAGAAGGATGACGGTGGTTTTGGCTGGCGTCTTTATGAATTTTATCCTGGCTGTTGTTATTTTTTACGTCATCCTTTTTACGCAGGGGTTCAAAGCAACACTACCGGTTTTAACGGATCATAAATTCAGGTTTGTCAATCAAAGTACACAGATTGTTGTCGTTCCGATTGACGGTTTGCCTGCTGCTAGTGCTGGGATAAAACCTGGGGACGCGATTGTTAAGGCAAATGATGCGGTCATAAAATCGGCACAGGATTTGCAAAATGTGATTAGGAAAAATGCGGATAAGCCGATTGTTTTTACGATCGCGAATCTCACAAATAACCAAAGACGGCAAGTTACGGTTACCCCCAAGTATGACGAAAAGTTGAAGGCGCCGGCAATTGGCGTGGGCATTGATGAGTTTGTAGAACTAAATTACCAAACGCTGCCTCAAAAGTTATTTAGCGGTTTTGCGCACAGTTATAATTTAACGGATTATTCTTTTAGATATTTAGGACAAGTTATCGGCTATTCTTTTGCCCACCGCGATTTTTCCAGGGTTTCGCAAAATGTTTCCGGGCCGCTTGGAATTGCCCAGATTACGGCACAAGCGGTCGCCTTCGGGCCGATTTCGGTTCTCTCGATTGTCGGGCTACTCTCTTTAAATCTGGCGGTTATGAACGCTTTGCCGATTCCGGCTTTGGATGGGGGAAGGTTTTTCTTTCTGGTGATTGAAGCTATCACGCGCCGCAAACCGCACCCGCTGATTGAGAAATGGACGCATACGGTAGGCTTTGCGGTTTTAATCGGCCTGCTGGTTTTAGTGAGCTATTCCGATATCTTGAAGATCATCAAATAGAGTTTTATGGCGACAATAGATGATTTTGCGAAACTAGATATAAGAGTCGGCAAGATAGTTGATGTCGAGGATTTTCCGGAGGCGCGGAAGCCGCTTTATAAAATCACGATTGATTTTGGTGAGGAAATCGGCACCAAACATTCTGCCGTGGGCGCGACACATAATTACACTAAAGCTCAGCTAAAAGGTAAGTTGATGCTGGGCGTAGTGAACTTTCCGCCAAGACAGATTGGACCATTCACTTCGGAGGTGTTGTCATTGGGGGTTACCGACGAGGAAGGACATTGTGTTTTAATTGAACCAGATAGGAAGGTTTTTCTGGGAGCAAAATTATTCTAGATATCAGCAAAGCTTAAGTTTATATAATTGACTTAAGAATTATCTGAAGCTTTCTGATATTTTTCTAGATAAACTCGAAAAATGAGATATTCAAAACTTTTTTCTAAAACTTCGAAGCAAGATCCGGCCGACGAATCTTCGATTAATGCCAAGCTTCTGATAAAGGCTGGGTTTATTCGAAAAGAAGTTGCCGGTGTCTATACATTTTTGCCTCTTGGGCTTCGGGTTCTTAATAAAATAACCCAGATTGTTCGCGAGGAAATGGATGCTAGCGGCGGGCAGGAAATGCTTCTCACCGTTTTGCAGAAGAAAGAAAATTGGCAAAAGACCGGCAGATGGACAAGCCTTGACGTTTTATTCAAAGTCAAAAGCAAATCCGGCGCCGAATATGCGCTCGGGCCAACTCATGAGGAAGAACTGGTGCCTATAGTTTCCGGTTTTGTTTCTTCCTACCGCGATTTGCCCGTTTATCTTTACCAAATTCAAACAAAATTCCGCGACGAACCGCGGGCAAAGGCCGGGCTCTTGCGCGGCCGCGAGTTTTTAATGAAAGACCTTTATTCGTTTCATGCGGATGAGCGCGACATGATGGATTACTACGAAAAGATGAAAGTTGCCTATAAAAAAGTTTTTGATCGTGTTGGGTTGGAGGCTATTGAAACTAAGGCAGCCGGCGGGACATTTTCCAAAGAATCGCATGAATATCAGGTGATATGCCAAAGCGGTGAGGACGAGATTATTTATTGCCCCGGTGGAGACTACGCCGAAAATACGGAAATTGCCACCGTCAAAGAAGGAAAACAGTGCGATCTTGGGCACGGAACATTAAAAAAAGTAAAGACAATTGAAGTTGGCAATATTTTCCCGCTTAAGGATAAATACTCCAAGGCTTTAGGGCTTAAATTTGTCGACCGCGACGGGAAAGAAAAATATCCGATGATGGGCTGTTATGGGATTGGGATTTCAAGGTTAATGGGGGCGATTGTGGAAGTTTTCAACGATGATCGCGGAATAATCTGGCCGAAGTCGGTTAGCCCTTATGACGCGCACTTGATTTCTTTGGATGCTGATGGAGAGAAAGTGTATGGCGAATTGATCGAGGCCGGAATCGATGTTTTGTGGGATGACCGCGATGACGTTTCCGCCGGAGAAAAGTTTGCAGACGCCGATTTAATTGGAATTCCAGTTCGTTTGGTGGTTTCTAAAAAAGTTGGGCAGGGGAAAGTGGAATGGAAAGCGCGAGGAGACCAAAAAACGGATACTGTTTCTGTCGATGAGGCTTTAAAAAGATTGAAATCCCGTTAAAAATAACCTATAATATCCGGATGGCTCAAGAGAGAATATCGGCAGAGGTTTGGCGCGACATGATGCTGGGTTTCATGCGTGGCGGACCACAACTAGGAATTAGCAATTTTACATTGAAAGGATCCATAGATGTCTCCACTTACTTTGATAATTTTGTAGGTATTTTCGCTGAAGGTATGGTTGTTGTGGGGAGCAGCATTGGTGATCGTACCGAATTCTTTTCGCGCATTTTGGATGTGGGAGTTCCTGAAAGAGTGAAGCAGTTTCCAGTTGTAGGAGACGAAAGTTTAAGAGATGCGACGCGTTTAGTAGAAGGTTTTCATGCGATGATGAGTATGCCCACGCGAGTTTTGGCTTTCGGTAAGGCAAGGGATACCGGTGAGGAAATTGTTGTTCTGTTTACGACAGCAGGGATTCATCCGCAAGAAGCGCTTGATGAGATAAAAGAGAAGGTTCGCGAGCGTCTTGCTCAATTGAACTAAGTTTTATAAAATCTAGTATTCATGCAGTACACGGTAAATAAACTGGAAAAAGGTAAGGTTGAAGTAAAAGTTGACGTGCCCAAGGCCGGGTTTGAGGAAGCTTACAGGGAAACGGTCGGCGCGTTTGGCAAAAAGACCAACATTGCCGGGTTTAGGCCGGGGATGGCGCCTAGCGATGTGGTTGTCGGCCATGTCGGAGCCAATAAAGTTTTGAACGAGACAGCCAGCTTTTTAATTTCCAAACATCTCGGTGATATTTTTAAAAAGGAAGATTTGGTGCCCCTGGATTCGCCTAAAATTGCCGTCGATACACTGGCCGCCGCTAGCCCTTTTTCATTTACCGCCAGCTTTACTTTGAGGCCACAGATAAAAGTTGGGGACTGGAAAGCCATTAAAGTTAAAAAAGTTACGGCTAAAGAAGTGACGGCAAAGGATATCGAGGAATCGATCAAGAATATTTATGAGGCTTGGAAGAAATCCTCCTCCGCTAAAGCTCCGGAAGGACAAGGCAAAACAGAAGAAACAAAAGATGACAACGTCATTTATGATGCCAAAGGGAACGCGATTCCGGTTAATCCGCCAGCTGGCGGAGGAAAGAACAATGTTGAGGTTACAAATATCGACGACGAGTTCGCTAAAGCCATCGGCGCGAAAGACTTAGCTCACCTTCACGAAATAATTAAGAAAGATCTGGAAACATTGGTGGCCGACCAGGTCGAGACGCAGCTGGAGCAGGAAATTTTTGACGAAATTTTGAAGCTTGGTGAAGTGGAAGTGCCGGAGATTTTGGTAGACGATGAACTTAACCGAATTTTAATTAGGCTCAATAGCGAATTGGAAAAGCAGGGTCGGACCCTTGAGGCCTACCTTGCTGAGGAAAAGTTGACGATCGATGGTCTTAAAGATAAATGGCGGGAGCAGGCGGCAAAAAACGTCAAGATTTCGCTGGTGATGGATACAATTGGTCGGGAGGAAAAAGTGCAGGTTAGCAAAGAAGAATTGGACGCGGCGCTTAGCGGAGTCAATCAGACAAACTTATCGGCGGACCAGAAGAGAGATTTGGAAAATTATTTGGTGACTTCTATTTTCCAGGCCAAGACTTTGGATTTGGTAAAAAAAACCGTAGCTGCCTAAGCAATGACCGGCGAACGAGGCTATTCGTTATTATCAGGTCAGGAACTAAAAGTGGAGCTTGTTTCTCTAGTAAAAATGGTTCCTAGGAGCAATCCATTAATAGAAGCAGAGCTTTCTGGGCGCAGTTTGGGAGAATTAGAAGCGGACGGGGGAGGTTTTGGTCCAGATAGTTACATTTCTGCGCTGACAGATAGATTTATATCTTTATTGCAACGATCTCATTTTACTCCTTCCTTGCGTGAATTTTTAGGTGATCTTTTTGAAGATATGTCTACTTGGGGCGAAGATTTTGCTGAAGAGGATAGTTTATATGAGATGCTAGAGCTGGATGCTGATCATCTTGGGATGTTTGATCTTGACCGAGCACGCGATATTGCACGTAACATAATTAATCTACAAATGAGAAGCAACCTTGTGCTTGTGGAGTATCTTAACCAAGTTCTCGGAGAAGAGGAAATTGAGGGAATTGATGAAAGTGAGGGAATGGATGACAGGTTGATCGCTGCTCGACAAGAGTTTATTGAAAAGTACGGCGAGGAGCCGTAAACATTTGCCAAAATTTAGATCTGGTCAAAAAGACAGTCGCTGCTTGAAATCCAATCTTCATTTAAGTATTATTTATTTCCATGCTTACTGCCAGTGATATCAAAAAATTAATGCAGGTTTTTGCGACGAAGGCAGATCTTGAGGAGCTTGTCACGAAATCTGAGTTTCACCAAACGATGGATGATGTTATCGAAAAGTTAGATGCTGTTTATGGAGAAGTGAAGTTAAGGCGAGAAGACCAGATTGTCCACGCGGAGGTACACAGGAATTTGAAGGAAAAAATAGACGACGTTAAAGTTCGAGACGACAGGCTTGAACAAGCCGCCTGAAAAGTCCTTGCCAAGACTTTGGATTTGGTGAAAAACCGTCAGTGCGTAAATTTTCCACTAACAGTTTGATAGTTTTTTAACACTGATGCCATAATGGAATTAATGGATGAAATTGGTCGAGAGAGATCAGAACCTAGACCCCAAAATCCCATAAAGGCTCCGAAAGGTATGGAGCCAGTGCTGGAGCAAGTAAGAGAAGCATCTGCCAAGTTTCCATCAGAGAGGATTGCAATGGGTGGGGATTTGCATACGATCAATGAAAGAGCGCAGGCTTTTGAGGCAGATCCTTCAGCGGAAAATTTCGGATTATTTGTCAAACAATTTGTTTCTAAAACTGCAGAGGATGGGAGTATCAGCCAGTTTGAGCAAGCTGCTTTGGCACCTCTTAGAGTTTGGGAAGATTTAGCCGGTGAAGCCCTGCATGTGTATAGTATTGATCAACTGGCGACAGAGAAAGCACAGCTTAGAGCAAATAGGGCAGTTTTGGCCAGTAATCCAGTCGCTCGAGTAAAACATGCCAGGAAAGTGGCAGAATTGGATAGGCAAATCCGTACTGCCGATTTTTACGCAAGCCTTTACGAAAACCACGTAAGACCAGCATTGGACGAGAGAGATGCTGTAAAAAAGTCTCTGGCGGCTGCTGTTGAGCAGGTTTATCGTTCGCATAGAGGAAATTTTAAAGATAATTCCCCGACAAATCTGCAAAAGGAAATAGAAAAAGGGGAATCCTTGGATAAATTGGAAGATATTTGGCTGAAGACTGCGGTTGAGGAGCCACTTACGCGGATGCGCGATAAATTTATTGAAGGGAGGCGGGAAGGGCCTGACTATTCCGATGCCGATGCGGAGAGGGACGGCGCGATTTTTGATAATTTAAAAGGGAAGTATGTTGATTTTGTAAGATCAAGGACAGAGGCAGAGCCAAAAACCCAAGAAGCATGGAGCCAGACTTTCAATGAATGGGAAAACGACCAGCAGAGAGTATTGTTGGAGCAGGGGTTTTCGGTTTTAGGACTAGGGCGAGAATTTAATGATTTTATTTCCGGCTTAACGTTTAGAGGGAATAGCAGTCCTTTAAGAGACAATACGGCGCCGGCTGATAAAGAGTTTGATTTGAGACCAAGGAATGCGTACAAAGAATGGACGGCTGCCTTGGATTCGTTTTTGGGTTACGAATATTCGCCTTGGAGGGTTCCGGAGCTTGAGGAGGCAATTGAAAGAGGACAGGAGAAATATACGCCTGAAGCCCGGCTTCTCGACGAATTAAGGCGAGCGGCGCAAGATGCGGCCAGAGGAAAGAATTATATAAGTTTTTTCAGGGCAGAAGACTGGCTGGAATTGCCTTCTTTTGACAGGTGGCCTGCCCTAAAAAAGTATTTAGCCGAAAATGATTTGGTTCCCGCCGAAAGGCTTGAGGCTTTTGATAATGCGATCATAAGTAAACTTGTTTATGGAGTTTTAATTCCCGGCGGCCATGAATCTTGGCCGGGGACCGATGCTTGCGGCAAGTTATCTGTTTGGGGTTCACCAAAGGTCTTAGAGCATCTGCTTTTTTACCAAACGTATATAAGCGGAGCGTCCGGTTTATACAAAGCCGGCCACACAAATGCCGTCGCCCAAGGAGTTCTGGAAAAGCTATTAAGGGGGACGTCGGCAGAAGAAATAGGCGCTTTGGATACGCCTGACTTTGTTAAAGATGCCCTGCAATCCTTAAAAGATTTCCATGGTAATTTGCAGGAAGATTCATACGGAAGAAGCGCCATGACGGCCACCTTAATTACCAGAAATTTTGTAGGGGCAGCGCGGGAAATTTCGGAAAACTGGGAGAAACCCGGTTACCCCACATGGGCGGTTGCACTTTTGAGGGGGATGCGTAATTCCAGGCAGGCGTTTGGTAAAGAAGCATACGGGGCTGCGGTTTCGTTTATAGATTTAGAAGATAAAGGAAATGATATTCAAAAAGAAGTGGTGAGCGCGCTGGCTTTTAGAATTGGTAATCGGGAAGAATTAGGGATTGAAAGGAGAATAAATGAGGATTCAAGTCTTGCTTTGGAAACATTGAGCCAACTTATGCGCAGGTCCGGTTTTAAAAAATCAATAGATAATATGAATGCACTAATAACTGTTATTAATACTCTTAGAAATCATCTGGAGTTTTCCGGTTATTCTCAGGAGGAACTGGAGCGGTACAACGCCCATTTGCAAGACCGGGGCTTGGGGAGGATGGCTATGCCAACACCCGAGGATATTGAACGGGACCGCAGCTACCTCGAAACATTTAGAACAAGACTTGAGGAATGGATGCACGATGAGAGTTTAACCGGAGAGGTGAAGTTTCAAATTTTGAAGACTTTTGACTTTTTAGATTACGATTATCCTCAGACTATAGATGTGGCTATTGGTTTATATCTTGATCAAGATTTGGCAAAGTACGCTGAAGCTCATATGGGATCAATTAGTTCGGGTGGTCTCTCTATGACAGTTTATGGGAGTGAAAAGTGGAGACACATAGAGGATTTGACAAGTCTATTGGTGTCAAGATATTTGAAATTCGGGGACGAAAGGGCAAAAGATGTCATGATCGAGACTTTTATTAGGAACCCTTCTACAAGGAAAGGGGTCATTGAATTTTTTAAGGATTGGTCTCCGGATAATTACACGAAAGAGAAGTCGGCGGAATTTAATCAAATCTTGGAAAGTTTTAATAATTATTTACTTGGGGGGGACGAGGAAGTAGCGCGAGCGGTTAAAGAGCTGTTTGATGAGAGGATATATTATGGATTGGATACGTATTTGCGGGACCTGGTTTTGGCCGATGTTGACTTGGCTAGTAGCGAGAAGAAGTCTTTTCTCTTCGATTCATTAATCAGGATGGTACAAAATAACCAAAGATTTATTGGTAAGCATGCTCCAGAAGGTGTGGATGATAAAAATTACCGTTTTGGCCAGGAAACCATTGATTTAATTGCCCAAAGGATGCCGGCATTTTTAGATTCTGATTCTTTGACTGAACAGTTTTGGGCCGTGTATGCGCTTTTTCTTGCCGGGGAAAGAGGAGAGAAGTTTAGGAATACTTTAAATAGATTAATTGAGCAAAGGGAAGAATTAGAAAAAGAGGTTGAGGATGCTAAGGCTGGGCTTAACCAGATGAAGACCGATTTAGATATTGAGGACGTTTCTGGCGGTTTATAATTTGCCAAAATTTGGGGGAAAAGATAGAATAATAGGAAATTGTTAGATTGTTACATTGCTAAATTGTTAGAGAGATTGCCCTTCGATTGTACTCAGGGTCTTTGACTTCGCTACGCTGGCAATGACAAACAAATTAGGAAGGAAGTGTATTTTCTTTTAGAGATGACTAATGTCGAAACTTATCGTTACCCATTCTTCGCCGGATTTTGACGGAATCCCGGCAATTTGGCTTTTTAAAAAATTCCATCCAGACTTTGCCGACGCCCGCGTAGCGTTTACGCCCGCCGGGACAACTTACAATAACATGGTTGTTGACTCCGATCCGGATATTGTCCACGTCGATACCGGTTTAGGCCGCTTTGACCATCATCAAAGTGATGCTTTTACCTGCGGCGCGCAGTTAGTTTACGAGTGGTTGGTCAAAGAGGGTTATATTTCTGCTGAGGATAAAGCTCTCGCGCGAATCATTAAGGTTATAACCGAACTTGACCACGCATACGATGCCTACAAGTGGCCGGAGCCGGCTTCTGACCGCTGGGAATTTAATCTGCATAATGTTTTGACCGGATGGAAAATGATGTATGGCCGCGAAGATGACAAATACATGGATTTGACAATTCAGGGGCTTGAGGCGGTTTATCGGCTGATGCAGCAAAAAGTTAAGGCCGAGGCTGAAGTGGAAAAAGGCGAAAAATTTAAAACTAAATGGGGAGAAGGTATAGCCATTTATACACCAAACGATTCGGTATTGGATGCGGCGATTAAAGGCGGATACGCGGTTGTGGTTCGTAAGGATCCGGGGAAAGGGTATATTCGGGTAACAGGGTCAAATGCTCATGACGTGGATTTGACAAAAGCTTATGAGGATTTTATGAAAGCGGACCCGCAGGCGACTTGGTTTTTGCACGCCTCCAAAAAACTTTTAAGGAACGGGTCAACTAGAAATCCAACCATGAAACCAACCAAGTTAGAGCTTGCCGAAGTTATTAAGATTTTGGAAAAGGCGTAGATAGTATTACGTAGTATGTAGTAAGTATTATGAATTATGATAAGAGAGCTTATTTTCTCGGTAAACTCGAAAAGTAAAAAGATAAAATTCTTGGCCAAAGAAGCAAAGCTAAGGATTACTTACAAAATGTCTAAGGACTGTATTTTTTGTAAAATAGCAAGTGGAGAAACTCGCAGCGCGCCGGTTTACCAGTCGGATACGGTTATGGCGATAAACGATATCAATCCGGTTGCCGACAATCACGTTTTAATTTTCCCAAAGAGGCATATCGATTCGGTTTTAGCAGTTAAAAAAGGAGATGGGGAAGAACTCGAGGAAATGTTTAGTGTGGCCCAAAAATTAATAGCCGAAAGAAAACTTGACGCTTTTCGCCTGGCTTTTAATGGCGGCAGGTATCAGCATGTGCCACATTTGCACATGCATTTGGTAGCAGGAGGTACAATAAAATGGAGTCGATTATGATTTTTGCGGGTCCTGTCAAGAATAAAATTACGGGTCCTGCCGCTCGCTCGTCCCGTCCGACGTCCTCGACTCGAGATAACTCGATGGGTGATCAAAATGAAGATGTGAGTCTGCGGGCGCTCGACGGGACGCCCTCCGCTCGCGTCACCCGTAATCTTGCTTACATTCTCGCTAGCAATTTTGAGAGGAGCGTGATTTAACAAAAATGTCTACAAAAGTCGTAGCCCAGCCTGGAGAATCAGTTGATTCTTTGATTCGCAAGTTCAACAAAAAGGTCCAATCTGAGGGGATTTTGCAGGAGATTAAAAAGCGGGAACATTATCTTAAGCCTTCTTTAAAAAGGCAGCAAAAAATCCAAATGGCCAGGAAAAAATATATAAGGAGTAAGTTTTAGGCGATGAGTGTTTTATTAGAGCAAATAAACAGTGATTTGGTAGAAGCCCAGAAACAGAAAGATGAGCTTAAGGTTTCTGCCCTGCGGTTTTTAATCGCCGGACTCCATAACGCCAAAATTGCCAAA
>OBEQ011787862.1_pt1 | contig 17575 bp, 19 predicted proteins | sample 1670901 | NCBI WGS metagenome assembly OBEQ01 (sample SAMEA104232315, study PRJEB22302) | groundwater metagenome | biome: forest; feature: aquifer; material: groundwater | place: USA | collected 2011-08-07 | depth 5.4 m
GCGAGGAGCACCACGATAGTAGGCGACGAAGCAATCTCTATTAACAATGGGATTGCCGTGCTCCTTATCAGTCGCTCACAATGACAACATTATATGGCACGAGTAAAACGAGGAACAGTATCAAGAAGAAAACACAAAAAACTTTTGGAGAGAACCAAAGGCTATCGCGGCACCAAAAACAGACTTATCAGAGTCGCCAAAGAGGCGTCCCTCCATGCCGATCAATATGCCTATCACGGCCGCAAACTGCGCAAAAGAGACTTTCGTACTCTCTGGATCGTGCGTATCTCTGAAGCTGTCAAACAACAAGGCATGTCCTACAGCGTATTCATCAACAAACTCAAAAAAGCCAACATTACACTAGACAGAAAAATACTAAGCAATTTAATCGTCGAAGATCCCGAAACCTTCAACCAAATCGTCCAAACCGCCAAATCCGCCTAAATAAACCTAAATCTATCTTTTTTATCCTCTTTGTATTTTAAAGCTTTTCTCTCCGCAACCAATTTTTCCCATAAACTCTTAGCGTCCGGATGACCAAATGAAATGCCTGAATAAAGAGGCAGGCCAAAAAGCATTTTACTTAAGCCGTTCATCATCAAGAGTCTCCTTTTGCCAAATCCCTGCCTTCTGTATTCATCTTTAGTCATTGTGTATCCCACGTAAGGAATTTCTTCTTTAGCTTCTTTTATTATCTCCCCATAACCTGTCTCTTCTCCATAACGGTTAAGGTCTTTTAGGTATACTAAATCTTCAACAAGATCAATCTCGGGATGTCCTGTTGCCATAATTACTGGATATTCTTTTATCTGTTGCGCAGCGTACGTAATATCACCCGAATTATGTTGAATCGCAAATAATTCTTTAAAAGCGCCTCTTTTGTAATCTTTAAAAAGAAACATTTCACTCTCTACTTCAAACCATTCCATAACATTTGGCGGCACCTCATTGTAGGTTACAACCTTTATCTCTGCGCCATGAAAATTTGTGCGGAAAATATCCGCATTAACAATGGGTAGAATTAATTCATTCAAGCTGAAATTATATTCTATTGCCATACAATGAATTTTCCTAAATTACTAAACGCCTAAATATCAAATTTGCTAATTAAGAGACCGTACAAAAGGAAATTTTACTCTATTTATAAATTTACTATCAGCAGTAATAAGTGTAATATTTTTCTTCTTCGCAATTAAAGCATATATCATATCGTAAACCGATGTATTATATTTCCTTGCAAGCAGTGCCGCTTCTTCAGTATCATCTTTTTGAACATCATATACAAAAAATTTCGAATCATATAAAGTATCTATCCCTTCTTTAATCTGAGCTTCCAAAACGCTCGATTTTGTAGCAAGTGCGTTTGCTACTTCAAGAAAAAGTAAAGATGGAATAATAATTTCTTCCTCTCCGTTAGTATGGCGCTCGAGTAATTCTAACGTTTTCTCGCTTCCTTCTTCCTGAGTATTGATAAATTTTAATGCAACAGAGGCATCAATAATAATCATTGCTCATACCGCATCTCAATAAGCGCTTTACTTAAATTGAGTCCGGGATTATCCTTCCCGATCTTTTTTCCCAATCTCTTGAAACGCACTAGCACGTCCTTTTTATTTTCGTTTGCAATCCTTTTTTTCGAAAGTTTCTCACGAATAACACCCGCCACACTTTTCCGTTCCTTTGCGGCTTTAATTTTCAATTCCATATACATATCTTCTGCAATCTCAAATTTGTAGTTATCCAATTCATAGCACAATTGTACTAATATACTATTAATCCGTCAAGCGCAAGCGCAACTGATCTTGACAATGGAGCAAGTTATACTCTTTAATATATTAAGAAGCGCCGAATGCTATGGAGAACTTAGAATACAACACAAATAACCAATCTAGTAATGGGACTGAAAAGTTACCACAGAATTCCCCCGTTACGCCACCGCCAAATCCCAAAAATAATTTTAGGAGAACGTTAGTTATTTTGGCTATCTTTCTTATAGTACTCATTATTGGCTTAGTTGGTGGAGTAAGCCTGTATCTTATAAAATCTCAACCTGAAAATGGACAACCTATAATCCCCTCATCAATTACAGCAGAAACATTGGCCCATCTGCCGCCTGATCCTCGACCAGCTGGCAAGGCAACTATCCAAGGAATTGATTCTGATGGAGATGGGGTACGGGATGACGTCCAGCGGTATATCGCCCTCACCTATCCCAATTCTGCGAAAACCAGAGCCGCTCTCACACAAGTTACGAAGCACGAGCAAAAAGAGTTGCTTGACGCTAATAACAAACAAACCGCCATTGCCGATCTGATTGGCGACGACGGGAGTGACTGCCTGTATTTTATTGTGGGGTCGGACAACGTGCGTGCAATTTACAACGAGTTAGAAGCTCGCATCTTGAATACACGTGACCGAAGTGAGGCTTCCATTCTCTTTAACCAACAAATTGGCGGACAAGGGATCGGAATAGCTCCTATAGGCGAACGGAAGTCGCGCTGTGCCTTCAGCCCCGATACCATGGAGAACTAAGCTTCTGACAAATCCCGCTTCAAATGCTATAATCAATCTTAATGAAAGACCAACTCTACAACATCAAAAACGAAGCCATTTCCCTCATCCTCTCAGCGCAAGACTCAAAAGAGCTCGTTGAACTCCGCGTTCAGTTCCTCGGCCGCAACGGCGCGTTAACGCTCGCGATGAAAGAAATGGCTAAGCTTCCTAAAGAGCAGAAACCGGAAGCAGGCAGAATCGCCAATGAGGTCAAAAGTATTATTGAAGACGCACTTGAGTCCTCATCCAAAAATCTCAAAAAACAAGAAACAACTGCCAGAAAAAAACTATTACAAAACATAGACACTACGGAACCAGGTAGACAGCCGCAAATCGGACACCTGCATCCAATGACACAGGTCGTCCATGACGTCGTTGAGGTATTCAAAAGCCTCGGCTATCAAGCAGCTGACGGGCCGGAGATTGAGACCGATTACTACAACTTCGAAGCGCTAAATATTCCCAAGGATCACCCTGCTCGCGATACACAGCAAACGCTTTATCTTGACACCCGAAACACAAATTTAACTCCGGGAGAAGTTATCCTGCGCACACAACTCTCCGGCATGCAAGCTCGTGTGATGGAGAAAATGAAGCCTCCTGTCCGTGTGATCGTCCCCGGCAATGTATATCGCTACGAACAAATTGACGCGTCTCACGGATTTCAATTCGGACAAATAGAGGGATTTTTAGTAGATAAACATGTCAAATTAACTGATTTGTTTGGAACGATTGATTATGCTCTACGCAAACTTATGAAGCAGGACATTAAACTAAAATTCGCGACAACCAACTTCCCATTTGTCGAACCCGGCGTTGATACTTACATGAAATGTACTGTTTGCGGCGGATTAGGATGCAGCTTCTGCAAACAATCAGGATGGAGCGAGATCATGCCCGCCGGCATGATTCACCCAAATGTTCTAAAAGCATGTGGTTATGATCCGCAGGAGTATAACGGTTTTGCTTTCTGTATAGGACTTTCACGACTTGCAGCCCTCAGACATCAAATGGACGACTTGAGAACATTGACTAATCCGGATTTAAGAATAATAAAACAATTTTAGATAAATATGTTGGCACCATTATCATGGCTTAAAGAATACATAGATATAACTCTTTCGCCAAAAGAGCTTGGAGAAAAACTAACCGAAGTCGGTCTTAGTACCGAAAAGATAATCGATGTAAAAAACGACAAAATTTTTGAATTTGAGATCACTCCAAACAGACCGGATCTCCTGTCAATCATGGGTGTTGCAAAAGAAATTGCCGCAATTGAAAACAAAAAGATCAACTATCCTCGTATAAAAACTGATTTAAGCAAAATAAAAGTAAAAAAAGCTTTGCCTTTAACTATTAAGACTGATCCTAAAATCAACCCCAGATTTAGTAGCATTATCATCAAAAACATTACAGTAAAGGAGTCTCCGAAATGGCTACAAGAAAAATTGAATAAAATAGGTCAAAGATCAATCAACAACATCGTTGACATTACAAACTTTGTGATGTTTGAACTTGGTAATCCACTGCATGCATTCGACTATGACAAAATCGCGGGACACATCATGCAGGTTAATCAGTCCCGTGAAAGTGAGGAATTTGTAAGCGTTGACGGTATAAAATATCATTTGCCAAAAGGAGCTGTTATCATTCGCGATAAAGACAAAATTATTGACCTTTGCGGAATAAAAGGCGGAAAAAATACCGGCACATACGAGACGACTAAAACGATCGTTCTTCGTGCACCGGTTGAAAACCCCATACTTATTAGAAGGGCAGGACAATATTTATCTTTACGCTCGGAAGCATCAAGCATCTTCGAAAGGGGAGTAAACGCGGGAGGGACGCTAAACGCGCTAAACCGTGCTGTTGATCTTATACTGGAATTGGCAGGCGGAGAAATTGCTAGCGAACTTATCGACATCAAAGAACAAGAATTTAAACCCTGGCAGCTGAAGCTTAGACTGGAACGCCTAAACTTCATCCTTGGTATTACGATTCCAAAAGAAAAAGTGCTTGAAATTTTTAACAGTCTTGGGTTATCTCCCAAAGCTACCAAGAATGAAATAACTGTCACTATCCCTACTTATCGAAATGATTTAAAAATTGAGGAAGATCTTATTGAAGAAGTTGCTCGTATTTATGGATATAATAACTTCCCCAAAACGCTCCCGGCTGGCGATATACCAATACAAACAATTCCATATTTTAAGGACTATGAACTCGATGAAAAAGTAAAAAACACACTTACCGCTGCCGGGTTTAACGAAATATTCACTTATAGCCTGATCAATGAAAATGACTTACTGGAAATCGACAGTAATCCTGAAAACGTTCTAAGAGTTAAAAACCCCGTGAGTCGCGAATTTGAATTCCTTCGTCCAACGCTTAAAATAAATTTGACAAAAGCCTTAAAACAAAATCAGCCAAACTTCCCAGCTATTCATCTCTTTGAGCTTGGTAAGGTATACATTGGCGCCAATTTAAAAGAAGCAAGAGATGAATATAACTTAGCAGGAATTTCGAACATTAAATCCTTTCTTGAAATAAAAGGGCTACTTGAGACATTATTCAAAGAGTTTAATGTAAATGATGACCCAACAAAATACATTGACATCCTGGATGTTGGATTCTTTTTTGAAATCCCTTATAGCGTTATTACGAAAGCAAAGCGATCTCCCCGCAAGTTTCTCCATATTTCGAAATATCCTCCTGTTGTCGAGGATCTGGCCATCATCGCTTCACAAAATATCCCAACTGGTGATATTATCTCAGAAATAGAAAAACAAAGTCCGCTTATCAAAGAAGTCTCACTTCTTGACAAATTCGAAAATACCCGGACATTCCACATTATCTACCAAAGCAACGAAAGAAACCTGACCGGCAAAGAAGTAGGGGACATACGAACCAAAATCCTCAAAGTACTAGGCTCCAAATTCCACGCGAGATTAAAAGAATAAATCCTTACTAAAGATTAAGGATTGATGTCGGAGTAGGATCGGGCATAGGTGTATCAGTCGCACTAGGCGCTTGAGTAACTCCCTGTGTCGGCGTTGGGGTAGGAGAATCTCCTGATTTTTTATCCTGATTGAGTATATCATCCGGAGGATGATACATCTTGTCATCCTTATGCTCCGTATTAAGCCAATCTTCAATCCCTTTCTGCCAACGATTCACGCTGTCTGTTGAAACCGGATCATCCTCATGAAACACCAAATAATTCTGCCCGTCTTTACTTTTATAAATAGACGATTCGGTAGTCGGCTCTGTGCCTTTTATGAAATACTCAGAACGCGTCGGTTGCCCTCCATGAGGCAATCCACCGGCGAGCGAATCAACCTGAAGCGCGATGACATTATCCGGTTTTTTCGGCTGCTCATCAGGTTTATTCTTCAGAACAAAACTCATAATCTTGTTCCAAATAGGGGACGCGCCAGTGACGCCCGACGCGATAGCAGGATCCATTGGAGAGTTATCGCTATTGCCAACCCAAACACCCGCTGCTACAGACGGAGTATATCCAACCGTCCAGTTGTCCCGTTTCTCGTCCGTCGTTCCGGTCTTTACAGAGACAGTTTTTCCCGGAACGACAAGCCATGACGAAGTCCCAAACGCTAAGGCACGGCCGTTATTATCAAGCAAAATATGTGATATTAGAAACGCTATCTCCTCGGAAAGTACTCTTTTACCGTCTCTCTTCTTATACTCATAAAGCACATGTCCATTGTTATCTGTAACTTTCAAAATTGAAACAGGATCAAGGCGTACGCCTTTATTGGCAAAAACGCTATAAGCAGTAATCTCATCCAGAAGCGATGTTCCTCGTCCCCCAAGGACAAGAGAAAGACCGACCTGAGATTTATTTTCACTTGTTGGTTCCCAATTATGTATCCCCATATCATAGGCCTTCTTCATCCCTGCATCAATCCCGACTAGCGAGAGAACTTTCACAGACGCGATATTCAGAGAATTGCCCAAAGCAAACCGGAGCTGCACAGGCCCATGATATTTGCCATCATAATTGACCGGAACATAAGGCTTATTGGGATCATTACTCGGAAACTCCGTCTTAACATCCATGAGCATAGTTGAGGGAGTGTATCCTTTCTCAAACGCCGCGGCGTAAATAATTGGCTTTAGAGATGAGCCGGGATTTCTGTTGTTAGAAGTCGCGACATTATAATTCCCGTCAATTTTCTCATCAAAATAATCCTTACTGCCAACCATTGCCAAAATCTCACCTGTTTTCGGATTGGCGACAATCGCGGCGCCATTATTTACTTTATAATTCTTGAGCTTTTCTATCTCTTCATTCACAGTTTCTTCTGCCTTTTTCTCGATGTCGTAATCAAGAGTAGTCGTCACTTGCAAGCCTCCGTTTAAAACACCCTGGACGCCAAACTGCTCTTCCAATTTGTCCTTCACATACATTACGAAATGGGGCGCTTTTATAGACGAATACTTTTGAGAAAATTTAAACCCTCCGATTTGTATCATGGCTTTTTCGGACTCCTGCTTACTGATATACCCATTTTCAACCATTTGCGTGAGAACTGCTTTTGATCTGTCCAAATAATATTTGTTGCCGCTAAACGGGGAGTAAACGCTCGGACTCTGCGGCAAGCCCGCTAGGAAAACACTCTCAGCAAGATTCAATTTACCCACTTTCTTCCCGAAATACATTTCAGACGCCGCCTCGACTCCTATTGCCGTACCTCCATACGGAATATTATTCAAATACATCTCCAAAATCTCTTCCTTGCTATATTTTTGGTTCACTTGAATTGAAAGAATGAGCTCCTTGATTTTCCTTGGCAAGCTTCGCTCAGGAGTTAGTAATACATTTTTGACAAGCTGCTGGCTGATTGTTGATCCCCCTGCCAAACCTCGTCCGGTCAAATAATTTCTGACAACGCGAAGATAGGCAATTGGCGAGAAGCCTTGATTTTTGTAGAAATCGCGATCTTCAATTGCGATTGTGGCGTCCTGAAAATTTTTTGGGGTATCGGAAAGCTTCACATAAGTCCTATTCGCGTCCGTATACACGGAATAGAGAAGCACACCCTTTCTGTCATAAATGCGTGTCGCGTCTTTATATTTGGAAGAAACTAATTTACCCGGAGTCGGCAGATCCCGGCTGTACCAGAAAAAAAGAACAGGTATAGAAATAATACCGATAACAATACCAATAAAAACAACGACAAGCGCTCGGCTCAATACTTGAAGCCACGACATGCGAAACCTTCCTCTTCTACGTCTTCGGGGGAAACTATATGAATCACTCCTAAGTCTTCGAGATTTATAATCCATAAAAAGGCGTAAGTTATTATACCAAACTTCTGCATTTTTATGCTATACTTGAACTCGGCCTATGGACAAAATCGAAGAATTACTTACTCGAGGCGTTGCAAACATTTATCCTTCAAAAGAGGAACTTGAAAAAGTTCTGCGAAGCGGAAAAAAATTACAACTCTACCAAGGATTTGATCCCACAGGAACACAACTCCACATAGGTCATATGGTAGGGCTCAAAAAACTCCGTCAATGGCAAGACTTAGACCATAAAGTAATTTTTTTAATTGGAACTGGGACTGGTCAAGCTGGTGATCCATCAGGGAAAACTACCTCCAGAGAAAAATTCCTTAGTGAAGAAGAATTGAGAAAAAATGCAAAGGACTATGTTATGCAAGCTGGAAAAATCGTACGATTTGATGGAGATAACCGAGTTGAAATTCGTTATAACAGCGAATGGTTTAATGAACTAAATTTCTCTGCGATGCTTACTCTTGTTGGACATTTTTCTGTACAACAATTATTGGAAAGAGATCTATTTCAAGAGAGAATGAAACAAGGAGAACCAATTAATGTCCGTGCGTTTCTCTATCCAATATTTCAAGCATATGACTCACTTAGGCTAGAAGTTGATCTAGAAGTTGGAGGAACTGATCAAACATTTAACATGCTCTGCGGTAGACAATTAGTAAAATACGCTCATGGAGGAAAAAAGGGTAAATTCGTCATGACTACGCCGTTACTGACCGACTCAGAAGGACGCAAAATTGGAAAAACAGAAGGAAATGTTATTGCCATTACTGACGACCCAAAAGACTTGTTCGGGAAAATCATGGCCCTACCGGATGAAATTATTTCAAAAGGATTCGAATACCTAACCGATATTCCATTAAGTGAAATAAAGAAAATAGAAAAAGCAATTGCCAAAGGAGACAGCCCAGTAAAATACAAAAAGCAACTTGCTTTTGAAATAACTAAAGATCTAAACAACATAGAATCGGCTCAAAATGCTCAAGAAAATTTCGAAAAAACCGTCCAGAAAAAAGAGCTCCCCGAAGAAATCACTGAAGTTAAAATCATGAGCAATGAACCAATAAAACTCGACCAACTTATTTTTGAATCCGGCCTAACAACCTCCAAAGCCGAAGCAAAACGCATAATTGAACAAGGCGGAGTAGAAGTAGAAGGCGCCAAAATCACCAACCCAACCAAATTAATAGAATTAAAAAGCGGTATGCTAATCAGATCCGGCAAAAGAAAAATAATTAGATTAAAAATTAATAACTGATACTGCGCATTTTGTCATTCCTGGCCGCAAACCAGGAATCTATTTTTTCTTAATTCTTGATTCCTAACCCTTGATTCAATATAATAAATTTATGAATCTTTTTCGCAAACATGAATGGATTTGGAAGGCAGTTGTGATAATCGCGACGGTCTCACTCATCCTCTCCTCCTTCGCGTATTACCTCCCATATCTCTTGCAGCGATAAGCAATCCGTCCCCCGTCTCTTGACTAGAAGTATAATAATGTGTTTTAATACCTATAAGAACAAGCAGTATGAAAGCAATAGATATAAGCAAAGCTCTCAAGCCATACACAAAAGGTTGGGTTGCAATAAATATAAAGAGCAAAAAAGCTGTTGCTCACGCAAAAACTTTTGAATCTATTTGTAAAAAAGTTATAAATAAAAAAGATATACTCTTGGTGCCTGCATCAAAGAATTATTTTGGCTTTGTTACTTCAATAAATGCGTAAATATCAATATTACGTTCCAGCTCCGAAAATTTATAAGCCTTGGATTTCAGTTAAAATTGGCTATAGGAAAACAAATAAAATAACTCCCGCTGCAATAACCGCCCTTATCGATTCTGGATCAGATGTCTGTTTTTGCTCAAAAGATATAGCTGATTTTTTAGGAATTAATAAAAAACAAAAAGAAGAAAAGGTTTTTAAAACTGCAAATAATTCTCCTCTATCTACGTTTATGGAAATATTGACATTATTTGTTGGAGGGAGGAATTACGAGTGTGCGTTTTATATATCGGATACATTGCCTCAGGAAACACCAATCATACTCGGACAGTTGGGATTTTTCGACAAACACAAAGTTACATTTGATTTAAAGAATAAAGAAATACAAATAAGTTATTATTTTGATAATTAACCCTCCATTGCAAAACCTAAATTATTCAAATAAAATAGAGATATGCTCATCTATATCTTCTTCGGTTTTTTAGGAGGATTGCATAGAGCCTTATGGGGGGGGTACAAGGACTCACCCTACGAACCCTACAAAATATCCAAATCCCTGCGAAGCGTTATCATTGGAACTAGCTGGGGAATTATTCTCTTCATAATCTTTCCGTTTATTGGTATTCAATCAGAAACAATAGCGCCCGCGTATATATTCCTCATGACAATCGCTCTTGACACCATAACCACAGAATTCTACAAACTTTTTATCAGGACGGAGCCGCAAGGCAAGTATGCCATACCTTCAATGTTCCATGCATGGAGCAGACAGATATCGAATTTCCAGAGGATTCTCATTTGCATGAGCTTAACACTGTTTTTGGGAGGATTATTTTATATACTAACGCAAATTAATACATATCTAATACCGATACCAAAAATAACAGTTGGTTCACTTACAGGTATATATGGAGGCATAATAATCGCGTTCCTTGAGGTTATTGAAACTGTCCTTTTCCAGAGCGCCATACGAGGAGGGACGCTCGGACTCGTAGGCGGGATCTTGGAAGCAACAGGTGGAATGTGGAAAGACGCCCCCTTTGAAGGTCTCGAACCGTTAAAATTTTTCCGCAGTCCATTGGTAGGGCTTTTTTGGGGAACTATTTTATCTTTTAACCAACCGAATCTGGCAGTGCTATTTTTATCTATATTAGGAGCTGACCGGATGACAATCGAACTCTATAAAACATTCGTGATAAGAAAAAAGATAGGCAAATTCAAAGCTGATAAACCAACTTTTCCGGAATGGGTGACCAAACGGAACATTTTTGTATTGCCCTATGTTGTGACGTGGGCAATATTCCTTATATATCTATTTTTACCGTATCATCAATAAAAATATTTCATAAAAGCATTAAATAAAAGAAAGATAAAGAAAAGTAATGTAGAAAAATATAATGGTATAAAAATCTTTCTTTTTTCCAGCCAATCCCGATGATGAACCTTACCCGATCCAAATTTTCCCGGCCAATACCCTTTTTTTAAAAACGCTTTATAGAGTTCAACAATCACTCTCTCAAATCCCACAACGCAAAGAATAATAAATAATACATTACCGGTAAATTGGGAAACAAACAGTCCTCCAATTAGACCCAAAAAGGGACTACGTAAAAATTTAAACTTATCAAATCCCTCAAAAAACCCATCTTTATATGAACCCGCAATTGCGGTCGCAAGTCCCATCAAAAATCCCAAAATAATACCTTTAATTATGATCGGAAAACCGACGAGAGCATATTGACCCAGCATATATACGTCCACAATAAACAATAGGGAGAATACGCCTATTATTAGTCTTTCAAATCTGTTATTAATAATTTCCCCAAAAAGATGTATTTGCGTAGGTATTTTGTATAAATTCTGGTTTTCGGTTCTGATAAATAATTTATAAAATTCAGTTATGAGTCTTGATGATGCAAAAATAACCAGAAATACTATAAAATATTCTTCTTGTTTTGCCCATTGATAGACTGAAAATAAAAGACCGATTGTGCTTGTAATAAATATCTCTCGAATAACTCTCCGAACCTTAAATCCTTCATAAGGAGAATCTTTATATGCGCCATAACTTCCCGCGTGAATCCCTGCAATAACTCCGATCAAAAGAGGATAATAATTAGATATCATATAAATGAGAATACCCTAAATATAGCATAATACAAATTTTAACGTGATATAATCCAAATAGTATTTATGGCGCTACTTACCCCTCTTGTACAGTCAAATAATAGATTGTACAAAACTTATGCCTCAAGACTCGCCAAATTAAGAATTTTGACAATCGAAGACTTCCTGTACCATTTACCAAGCCGCTATGAAGACTACTCAGTTATTTCCAAAATCAATCAAATCCAACCCGGCGAAACTGTGACTGTCCAAGGACAAGTTCTTGACATAAAAAATCAATATCTTAGAAACGCGAGAATAAAAACAATTCAAAAGGCCAGCCTTTCGGACGACACGGGGACTATGGAACTTGTATGGTTCAATCAACCCTTCCTTACAAAAACTATTAACAAAAATACCATGCTCTCAGTATCAGGCAGCGTAAACGGTTTGGCAAATAAATTATCTATGCAGTCCCCGGAGTACGAGATTCTGACAAGTGATAATCCTATACATACCGGCCGTCTGATTCCGATTTATCCCGAGACCAAAGGCATCTCTTCCAAATGGCTCAGACGACAAATTCACACAATTCTGCAAGAGTATAAAAGTTCGCTTATCGAATATCTGCCCAAAAATATTCTTGAAAGATTCCATTTCCCGCCGCTTGAAGAAGCGATTCAAGAAATTCATTTTCCCCGCAATCATGAACAAGCGTCAATAGCCCGCAAAAGACTAGGTTTCGACGAATTATTTTTACTGCAACTGGCAAGTATAGAAAGGCGAAAAGAATGGCAACGAAATAATACTGGCCAACCGCTCATAATCCAAAAATACCAAAAAGAACTGACTAAGTTTATTGATTCATTACCATTTAAGCTGACGACAGCCCAAGAAAAAGCAATAAAAGAAATACTCCATGACCTTGAGCAAACAAAGCAAATGAACAGACTATTGCAGGGAGATGTTGGCAGCGGCAAAACAGTCGTCGCCGCCATGGCAATGTATTTAGCTTATCTAAACAATTGTCAGTCGGTATTTTTGGCCCCAACCGAAATCCTCGCGGAACAACATTTCACAAATATTTCAAAACTTTTATCACCTTTTGGAATAAAGGTTGGCATAGTAACAGGAAGTAAGAAACTAAAATCCGAAGCACAAAATCCAAAAATCCCCTCAAACCCCTTTACTAAAGGGGGTACCGAAGGCGGGGGATTTATATCCGCCGGAGCAGGTTTCCAACCTGCTCCAAAACGTTCCGAACCAAGTTACAAACTTGCTCCGGCACAAATCAAAGAAAAAAATCTTAATTCGAAACATGATTTTGACATTCTCGTTGGTACCCATGCCTTACTATCAAAAAAAATCAAATCTGATCGTCTCGCCCTCGTCATCATCGACGAACAGCAGCGCTTTGGCGTCGAACAAAGAAGTCTCATACGAAAAAAAGGTGATAATCCTCATCTCCTGACCATGACGGCAACGCCAATACCCCGAACTGTGGCGCTCACCATGTATGGAGATTTGGATCTCTCGTATCTAAACGAAATGCCCCAAGGCCGCAAAAAAATAAAAACCTGGCTAGTGCCACCCGAAAAAAGAGAAGGAGCATACAACTGGATCCGAAAACAAATCAATGAAACAGACTCACAAGCTTTTATCATCTGCCCTTTCATAAAAGAGTCCGAAAGTATGCAGACGGTTAAAGCCGCCGCGAAAGAATATGAACATTTAAAAAAAGAGGTCTTTCCCGACCTCACTCTTGCGCTACTTCATGGAAAGTTAAAATCCAAAGAAAAAGAAAGAGTCATGAGCGATTTCCAAAACAAAAAATCCGATATACTTGTCGCCACACCTGTCGTTGAAGTCGGCATTGACATTCCAAACGCCACCATCATCATGATCGAAGCGTCGGAACGCTTCGGCCTCGCTCAGTTGCATCAACTGCGTGGTAGAGTCGGCAGAAGGGATCAGCAGTCCTATTGTCTGCTTTTTTCCGAAAACCAAAACGAATCAATAACCAAACGGCTCAAGTCTCTCGAAACAATTGATAGAGGAGTTGAGCTTGCCCAGCTCGATTTGCGTATTCGCGGCCAGGGAGATATCTATGGAACTTCCCAACATGGGGTTCCTAAACTAAAAGTCGCATCGTTCTCTGACACCGCTCTTATTCAGAAAGCCAAACACGTTGCGGACGAAATCTTTCCTCACTTATCGAATTATGTGCTGCTAAAACAAAAAGTAACTAATCTGACTCTAAAAAAAGTTGCCCCTGATTGACAACGTCAGACTGTCTACGGCAAGTCCACAAAACAGTACATCGCCAGTCAAGCAAGCCCACAAAAATTTATGTAAACTCTGTCAAGAGGTCAATCGTATATGCTATACAAATTACATCACAAACACCAACATTCATATCTAATCTTTTACTATCAGTGTTTGCCGAGAATTCTAAGCTTCAATAAAGCAAAAACCAAAGCTAGTTATAAAGAAGGCAAAACAGGCAGCAAAGGCGGGAAAATTTCCCGAAAAAATTAACCTACTGATTTTCTTCATTTATCAGTTGCAAGAAACTCTAAAATAAAGTAAAATACTTACTAAAGGTATGCCGCACGAACCCAAAAAAAGACACTCAAGACAAAGACAGGGCAAAAGAAGATTTGCCATTAAATTAGCGCCAACGCAGACAATAAAATGCCCAAATTGCCAAGCATTACAATTCCCGCATACGGTATGCGCCAATTGCGGATATTATCGGGGTCAACAATATTTGAATCCAAATAAAAATACGCCGAATGAACCCAAATAAATACAAGTTATTTTATATTCGGATTAATTCGGACTATTCTTAATTAGGATAAATTCGTATATAAATGAAGACTTCGCAGGATCCAAGGCACAAAAGAAGACAACAAGTAATTCAGGAATTATTCAGTCTGCAATTCCACAAACAAAAAGTCTCTAATTTTTCAAAAACTATAATAGAGGGCAAAGCCGATATTGACGCTCTTATACATAAAGCCGCTCCTGAATTCCCGGTTGAGAAGATAAATCGTGTTGACCTCGCAATTCTTCGATTGGCAGTTTATGAAATTTTGGTTTATAAAAGAGAGCCTAAAAATGTAATCATTGATGAAGCGGTAGAACTGGCAAAAGAATTTGGAAACGAGAAAAGCCCCGCGTTTGTAAATGGCGTACTTGGTAAAATCATAACTTATGACAAAACTTCCGCAGTTAAAAAATAAAGCATTATTTACCAAAGCATTTACTCACCGCTCATATTTAAATGAAGCAAAAAACCCAATGGAATCAAATGAGCGTCTGGAATTCTTAGGTGACAGCATATTGTCTTTTGTCATTTCTGATCATCTTTACAACACTTATCCCAATTTCGATGAAGGAATACTCACTAATCTACGCTCTCTGGTAGTCAATACCCAAAGCCTAGCAAATGAAGCAAGGGCTCACGAATTGGGAGCTTATTTATTGATATCCAGGGGCGAAGAAGAGTCAAATGGTAGAGGAAACGATTCCATACTTGCCAATTCTTTTGAAGCATTTATCGGCGGACTATATATTGATCAAGGTATTAGCGCGGTCAAAGACTTCTTAACACAAACCATCATCCCTCATATAAAAGAATACGTCAAAAAAAATGAGTTTAAAGATCCCAAAAGTTTACTTCAAGAAAACGTACAATCAAAAAAACAAGCCTCTCCGGTATACAAAGTCCTCAAAGAGGAAGGTCCCGCTCATGCCAAAACATTTACAATTGGCGTATACGTTGGAGATCAAAAAATAGGAGAAGGCATCGGACACTCCAAGCAAAAAGCAGAAGAGAAAGCCGCAAAACAAGCCCTCGATTATTTAAACTTGACAAAGATCAAAACATGAGTTATCTTAAAATAGAATTATGGATTCTTCAACCTCTCAAGCGCCAATAGATCCAGCTCAGAATAATTTACAAGATAAACCTGTTACTCAAAAGTCTTCATCAAAAGCAAATAAACTCCTGCTTTTCTCATTTATTTTTATTGTTTTAATACTGACGCTAGCCATGACAATGTACCTCATGAAAACTCGGACCAATACTCAACGATATGCCGCGGGACCGGGAAATAATACGCGCTCCAATCAAACAGGGAATATGACAAGTAATATGTCTCCCACAAAAACACCTGACGCACAACTTGACCAAGACATCCAGAGCGTCGATTCATCTCTTTCCGACTCAAGTTCTGATTTGCAAAATATTGACAACGCGTTAAATGATCAGTCCGTAGACCTAACGCAATAATTGTATGAAAAAACTTGCTCTAATTCCAATAATTGTACTATTTTTTGTAACATTTAGCCTACCAGCTTTGGGGAAAATGCCAGCGCATGTTCTTACACAAATGTCAATAAAAGACAGAGAGGTAAGGATCTCGTCGGAAGGCGCGGGGCACGTCAATTTGACGGATCGAAAACCGACAATTCTGGAGTCACGCATAGACAACCTCAAACAAAGAGCTCTAAGTGAAATTGATCGCAGAATAACCTCTTTAACCAATGTTGAGGACAGAATTTCTAAGATCAAAAAATTAACTGACGCACAAAAAACACAGTTACAAAACAATATCCAGGCTGAAATTACTCAACTTGATACACTAAAAACTAAGATACAAAGCGACACTGATCTACAAACTTTGCGCGACGACACGAAATCAATCATAACCTCATATCGGATATATCTTTTATATTTACCTGTGACGCGTATTATTATTGCCGCGGATGGTCTCCTTGACACCGCTGATAAATTGAGTTCCGTTGCGGCCAGCTTACAAACAAAAATAAATGAAGCAAAGGGTCAAGGACAGGATACAGCGAATCTTGAAAAGCTATTGACAGATATACAAACACAAATTACCGGTGCCAAAACACAAGCAAATAACGCGATTAGCGCCGTTACAACCCTCAACCCGACAGCCTATCATGGTAATAAGCAATTTCTGCAAACAGCCAGAAAAATGCTCCAAACAGCCCTAAAAGATTTACTAACCGCCAAGCAGGATGCGCGTAAAATTATTGAATCCCTAAGAAAGTTGGGTAAGCACACAGATATAACACCATCTGTTAGCGTTGAGCCAACCTCCACTCCGACGGAAACTCCAACTCCAACACTAACCCCCACACCTACTATATAAAAACAATGAAAAGATCGGCATATATTCCATTACTTTTACTACTTATTCTTGCTATATTTATATTTGTTAGATATACTCAGAATTACAAAAAGACAGAACAAAAATTCTCTCAACTGAATAAACAATTATCTATGAAAATAACCAGTCCAGCCTTTGAAAATAATCAAAGCATACCACCCAAATATACCTGCAATGGCGAGAACATCAACCCGCCATTAGAATTCTCAGATGTTCCACCCGATACAAAAAGCCTGGTACTTATAGTAGATGACCCCGACGCCCCAATGGGCACCTGGGTTCACTGGGTAATCTACAATATAGATCCTTCCGTACGAACAATAGAGGAAAACAGTATCCCCCAAAACGGAATCCAAGTCAATACAAGCTTTGGCAAACCCGGCTACGGCGGCCCCTGCCCCCCGTCAGGTACACACAGATACTTCTTCAAACTCTACGCCCTCAATAAAATGCTGACCCTCGACGAAAATCCGAGCAAACAAACAGTTGAAAATGCAATGAAGGATTCGATTATCGCCAAGGCAGAACTCGTCGGCCTCTACAACCAGCATAAATAATTTTTTCTCTATAACCCATTCCTTGTCATTGCTGTTTTATTTTGTCATTCCCGCGCAGGCGGGAATCCAGTACATACAAATAAATTCCCTCCGATTTGGCTTTTGCC
>OBEQ010305185.1_pt1 | contig 17569 bp, 10 predicted proteins | sample 1670901 | NCBI WGS metagenome assembly OBEQ01 (sample SAMEA104232315, study PRJEB22302) | groundwater metagenome | biome: forest; feature: aquifer; material: groundwater | place: USA | collected 2011-08-07 | depth 5.4 m
CCATCGAGTGGCTCGAGAGATCGCCAATCTTGATCCCGTAGTGCCACACCAGGTTTCGCCAGTACTGCAGCGAGTTCTCGGCGTACACCATGGTGATCGTCCGTCCGCCGGGCTTGAGCACGCGGAACACTTCGGCGACGGCGCGTTTCGTGTTTGGCGTGTGGTGCAGCACACCGTTCGAGTACACGAGATCGAACGTGTCGTCGTCGAACGGCAGCGCCTCGGCATCGTGATGGACGAAGCGGCCGATCAGCCCGCGCAGGCGGAAATTTTCCTGGGCGATCTGCAGGTGCCCGCCCGACAAGTCGACGTCGGTGACGATGGCCCCGTGCTGGGCGAATTGCGCGAGATCGGTTCCCATGCCACCGCCGATCTCGAGCACCTGCTCGCCTCGATGCTCGGCGAACTCCATCACGCGCAGCATCCAGGGCGCGTAGACGTCGTACCGGTGGCGCTCGACTTCCTGAAACCACTCCAGGGTATGCGGCTGAGTGGTCCGCGCCGTTTCCGAGCCGACCGGATTATTGTTCCACTGGTTCTGAACCTGGCGCTTGTCGGCATCGCCGGTGTCGACCACACGCGCTTCGCAGTCGCGCGGCAAATCGGCCGCGAACGCCCAGAGCCGCGCGACATGACGCTGCCACGAGTAGTGATCTGCGACCGCCTGGCGCGCGTTGCGGCCCAGCGCGCACCGAAGATCGCGGCGGCGCGCGAGCCCCACGACGCCGGCCACGAACTCGTCAACGTCACCGGGCGCACACAGGACCGACCGCTCGTCGACGACCCTCACATCGGGCCGCGCGAGGTCCGCCGGGCGCAGCGCCGGCGACAGCACCTCGCCGATCTGCTCGAGGTCGCTGGCCACGATGCCGCCGCCCATCGCCATGTACTCGAAGATCTTCGTGGGCGATCCGAAAAACCTGCTATCGACCATGTGGCTGTTGTGTGGCGACACATAGATGTCGCACGCCTTCAACAACCGCGCGCCTTCGCCCTGCGGGACGCGGCCGACGCGTCTCACGCGCTCGACGACGCCATGACGCTCGACCGCGGCATCGACCTGCGCCTTGTGCGTGCCGTCGCCGATGAGGAGAAACTTCACCGCGGGCAGCTCCGCACAGACGCGCGGAATCGCCGCCGCCAGCACGTCGATTCCGTGCCACCAGCCGAATGTGCCCGTGAACCCGACGACGCAGTCCTCATCATCGAATCCCAGCGTCCGGCGGAGCCGCCGTTTCTCGTCGGCCGGAGCGGGCGCGTAGCTCTCGAGGTCGGCGCCATTCGGGTTGACCAGGATCTTGCGTGCGTCCACTCCGCGCGAGACGAGATCGGTTTTCACGTGCTCGGAAATGACCGAAATCACCGTCGCCTGGCGAAACGCAGCTTCCTCCGCCTTGAGGTACACGTCCTCGTAGAACGGCGCGGTATTGTTGAACCCGCGTTGCATCGCGATCTCAGAGCCGTTGTACTCGACCACGTAGGGGATCTGAAGTTCGCGACTCAACAACGCCGCGACCCAATTGCCATGGCACAGACGCTCGTAAATGTACGCCGGTTGAAGCAGCGTGCAGGCCGTCTTGACCAGTGGGTAATAGTGATCGGACGCCGTCACGACGCCGTCTTCGTTCATGACGTTCGGCGGCGGATCCATCACGGCTTGCTGCACACCGAACGTGTCGAGCAGGTCGTACCGCTGCGGAAGGAGGCACACGAATCTGCTCGTCGTCGCGGCGAGCTCTTTCGCAACGTAACACGTGTGGCCGTAGCTGCCGCCGGAGGAGATTCGGACCCAGAAGTCGGTCCGGAGGTACAGGCCCGCGCCCAGTTTGGCCGATGCGCTCGGTACGGCCGGAAGAGCGCGAAACGGCACGGGCCGCGCGGCGACGCTCCACCGTTCGAGCTGTGCAAGCAGATCGTAGCGGCGAACCGGAAACATGCCGCGGTAGATCCAGCGAAGCCCAGGGCGAACGCGCCGTGAAGCGTCCCTCAGCTGAAGCATCGGGCGCCCGATGTGTTCCATCACGATCGCCGCGGCTCGATGCCGCTCGAGGCTCCGCAGCCGCTCGGCGTCGATGCACTCGACCGCCTGCTCGTGCGGCCAATGCAGCCAGACCCGCAGGCCGCGGCGAAGGGCCTCCCTGATGATGCGCAGGCGCGCGCGATCGGCCAAGCCGTTCGCCAGCGCGATGACCACACCCGCGATGCCGGGATGGCGCCCGATCTCGCCAATCACATCGGTGGAGCCGACGAGAGCGCCAGCGTCCAGCAGCACTCGGTGCCGCTCGGTGGTGTTCGCCAGCGCGTCGGTCGAGAACACCGCCACGACGTCGAGCCCGCGACCGACGTACAGATACCTTGGCGGCACGTTTGTCGCGAGCGGCGCCGTCGTGTCAGCGCGCGTTGTCGGAAGCACGTCCTTGGATGAGATTCTGCAGTGAGCGCCTTACGTGCTCGAAACGAAACGATGGAGCGCCCGACGGAATAGCGCTCGTGGGAGGGACATGAGCTTCGGCACGCTGGTGGTCATCACGTCGGCAGCGCTGTCGAACGACTGATACGCGCGCTCAGCGGCCCAGCCAGGTCGAAGCGTGATGAACAATGGCATCGGAAAACGCGACAGATCGCGAATGCGCGACAGTCGACCCAAGCAGGACGCCTGGTCCTCGCGCATCTCCAGGTGGTTGAATCCGAATCCTCCGTGTCCGTTCACGCCCAAGCGGTCGTAGAACACCGGAACGTAAACTGTCACCGGCTCGGATGAGCTTTTGGGCGGGTTTACGGCCAACGTTTCCGAGAAGTCATCGAATCGCTCGCTCGCATCGTAGCGCACCCTGATCGGCACGATGTCGTCTCCACATCCACCGGCAATTTCGGCGACGACGTATTCCATCTCGATCGAACCGACCGAGTCTCCACTGGACGCTGCGTTCGGCAAAGAGGGCGAGAAGGTGACCCATCCTGAAGGCTGCGGGAGCACTGTGGCGGCGACTGCGTCTTTCGGAGCGGTCTGGTAGTCCCGTAGCATTCTCCTCACGCGGTCGGTCTGGTACGCCCGCAGGCCCGCCAGCACACCAATCAGTAGCACCAGGGCTGTGACGGTGAAAACCAGAGCGGCGGCGGCCTGACGAACACGATCGATCGCAACGCTGATGCCGGTTGCGCCATGGCCCAGCGCCAGCGCAGCGCGGAGCGCACGCTGGCAGAGAAACCCAAGCATGAGCCAGCCGATCACTTCGAGATGGAAGTAGTGCCTCTCTTCAAACAGTATCGCGGGTGCGCTGGCGAAGTACAGGATCGCGAAGCTCCCCCAGATCGCCAACCGGATGCTGGAAAGAGCCACGATCGTGACGGAAGCGGCCGCCAGCGCCGGCCCCATTCCCAGCAACGGTCCGAGGATCGCGCCACGGGCTTCATAGAAACGCAGAAGCCCGAAATGATGCAGGAACTGCGGCACTTGAGTCCTGAACGGCAGGTTAATGACCATGAGCGCCGACGCATACGCTCGAAAAAGCACGTCGGCGGGAAAAATCGCCATGACGTGCAGCCAGAACTGTCTTGCGGCGACGGCGTAAGCCGGGGAGCCGAGGATGACAGAGCTTGACGACAGGTGGGCGTGCATCGCGTAGCTGCTGATGATTGCGTTGGCGTACGTGTCGTTGTAGAAATGACCCAGACTGTAGAGTCGAGGCGCAATCTCGAGCCCATCGTCGAACGGGCTCATGAACCCGAGGACGGCGATGTGCCAGCCATTGTTGCCGCCGGCATAGGCGCGGAGCACCGGGAAAGCCGAGAGAAAACAGGTTGATGAAAAAATCACCGTGGCCAGAATCTTGAGGCGCAGCCGGCGCCCTGCCTCCTTTGGATCCGACATCCATATCGCAACGATCGCGACCGGGATGCTGAGGAAGAGATCGAAGCGGACGCCGATGCCGATCCCTGCAACGGTCCCGGCCACCGCGGAGCAGACCAGCAAACCGCGCCTGCCTAAGCGGCCCGTGGCAATCCAGGCGGCGAGGGCCAGAACAGAAATCACAAAAGGGGCTTTCAGGTAGTCGCGCAAGTGAGGGAGATTGTTGAGTTGACTGCCGGACGAGGCGAATGCCACCGTCACGATGCCGGCGAGCCACGGCCCCATGGCCACTCGCATGAGGGCATAGCCCGCGACTGCAGCCGCCGCGAATCCGACGGCGAACAGCGGATCCAAGGCGGCCCACGACACACCCCGCCAGCGCCAGAAGAGAGCCGCCGCTTTCATCAGATATCGCGACGTCGTCTGGAACAAGACCGGCGACGCTGTTTGCACGTTGTCCGGAATCGATCCGCAGTTGAAGCTCTCCGACCTCACGTCAAGGAATTCCACCAACCCGCGAATCTCCGACTGATCGGCAGGACGGACGAATCCCTTTCCGCACGCGTCCATGACAGCGACATCGAACAAGCCCTGATAAAAGTGCCTGGCCCCTCCGCCTGCATCGTACGCTCGCAAATAAGCGGTCGCAGCCCAGGCAGAGCCGATCAGAATGGAGAGGGCGACTAGCGCATCTGTTGCCCAGGGGCGGGCACGACGTGCAAGAGCGCCCGCAACTGCAGCGGCGTGCCCTGCCGTCGGATCGCGGAAAGGCCGAACCTGCATCAGGTTTGGCGTCACCGCGTGCGCAGAACCATCGGGAGATGGTCCGCGATGTACCGCCCGAGCATCGCCTGGCCTTCGTCCGTCAGATGAACGGAATCGAAGAAGTAACGTTCACGAGGCTGCAGCGCCGTTTGGCTCCAGCCATCCACGTCGATCAGGTCGGCGGATTCCTCGCGGGCTAGCTGCCGCAACAGCTCGTTCAATCGGGCACTCAGCTTGGCCAACACGTACGGATTGTCCGTGTAGAGTGGGAGATGTCCGATCTTCAACATGCGCTCGGTTGGTTCCCGATCCAGGCCGTACAGACCTGGCAACGTCAACAGAACCACGCGGCTGCCACTGGACTGCATCTGACGCACGACCTCTCGAATCTCCGGAAAAAACGCCGGCTCGAACCCGTCGAGCCGGGCGACGTCGCGAGCGTGCGGATCGGCGTGCTTGGGGCGTTCGTACGCCGCCAAGGCCGCGGCAGAGCGGGTCTTGAAGAACGTCGGCACGTCGCGAATGACGGCGCGAATCAGTCGCCAGGCCGCGAGGGTTGGTTGGCCGAATACCTGCTCTTGGTTGAAGAATCCATTCCAGCCCAGATAGATGGTCGTCACCTCAGGTTTAAGCGCCTTGAGCCGGTCCAGCTCGATCAGCACGTCCTGGGTGGTATAGCCCTCGACGCCGGCGTTGACCACTTCAACGGTGATGCCTCGCCGGCGCAGCGTGTCCTCCAGCACTCGCGGATAACTCGACGATTCGGCCATGCCGAAGGTACCGGAATCGCCGATCGTGACGATGCGGGGCGCAGTGTGCGTGGCGTCGATTTCCGGCCCGCGAAATCCGCTGCGATTGATCCGAATGAACATCTGGGCGGGATCGGACCTCAACTGCGCAAGATACTGCTCGCCGAGCACGCGCCCTGTCTGACGCTTGAACTCAGCCGCTTCGGTGTACGTCTCGATGAATCCCGGACGCAGGAGTTTGTGCCAGCGACGCGCCGGGTCCTGCATTTGATAGGGCTGCAGGTCCGAGACCGGCGGCGGTGGCCGCACCGCGAAGAGCACGCGCGCGGCGAGTTCGAAGACAATCGCCGCGACAAGCAATCCGGTGAGCGCTGCCGGCCTCTTCATCGGACGGTTCATGCAGGCTGGTTGGGCGCGATCCCCCACCGGGTCACGGACTCCTCCGGACGAGTACGGAGCTGAGGCGATAATAGCGGGCATACGCCACGTTCACCCAATTCCGCGGATCGCTGGACACATCGGCGACGACAAATGACGCCGGCTTCGTCTGAAGGGCGGTGATGGTGCAGGTCAGCTCACCGTTCGATCGGCACGAACCGAGCGCGGCCTCGCGCGCCCGCATCTCCATATCGAACCGACCGAGCTGCCCGTCGATCGCGTCGAACCCAAGAGCGTAGCCGTTGCGGGTGACCGTCAACCCCACCAGCATGAGAACTACCAGCCCGACACGCAACTCACGACCGAGCGATTGGAGCATATCTGCGTGTCGACTTCCCGTCATCCAAAGGGTCAGCGCGAAGAACCAAAGCAGCAGGAAGACAAAGAAGGCCATGTTGACGCCGCGGTGGCCTCCGAGCATTCCGGTTTCCCAGTAGGTGGGAAAGACGACAACCGGCACGACAATCACGATGCCCACTAGTGCGATCGCCAAGAGCGCCCGTTGCTGCATCGGTTCCGGCGCGAGCCGGCGGGCGGGCCGGATACCCATCGACGCGAGGAGTATCGACGCGATCAACACCACACCGTTCGAGACCCAGTCGCCGAGAAATCGGGCCGTCTGGAGTCCTGTCATCGCGACGGATCGGACGAGCTGATGGCGGTCCGGGAACATGGCTTCACGTGCGGCGTTGCCGGGCGAAAGGGCGACGATCGCTCCGGCGAGCATCGCAATCGCCATCTGCGATCCCACGACAGTGCGAAGCGCGCGGTTCGACGTCAGCGTCCAGATGAAGGTCGCAGTGTAGAACGCAACGAGCAGCAGCATCACGACTTCATTGAAGCCGGCGACGAAGGCCAGGAGCGCGGACGCCAGCACGACCCACGGCCGACGGCCCGTCCTGACGAACCGGAGGAGCGATGCGAAGTGCGCGAGTGCGACGGCGAGAACGGCTTGATACGTGACGCTGCTCGAGTACCAGAACACGCTCTCGCCGAGCCCCGGCATCTGCGACAGATACACAGCCATCAGCGTGAGTGTGCTCAGGAGAATCTCGCGGCGCGTCCACATGCCGGCGGCCAGCGTCGCGACAAACCAATACAGGGCGCCCATCGTCGCCAGCACGATGCCGGCAAGCGCCATCCGGTATCTGGTCAGGGATTCGACAAGGAGTGAGTTTGCGAAGACCAACGGCATCGAACCGTAGCGGCCTGACCAGGTGAGGTATTGCTGGCGCCACGAGGGAAAGAACGCACCCTCGCGCAATGTGGCCGCGACGTCGAGATCGTCGGCCAGGGGGTGGACGTAGCGCAACCCCGCGAGGAATCCGAGGACGATCGCCGCGAGCAGCGCGATCAGGATCCATTCGCCACGCGGGCTTACTGCCAGAATCCCCCTGAACAGGCTCTTTCGCTCGCGCAGTTCTAGTCGCGACGACACATCAAGCGGTCTGGCCGCGAGTTCGACCGTCAATGAGATCCTCGACCTGAAGCGCGACCGAGGATGCCTCGACGATTTCCTCGAATGAAATCGGCGCCGCGCCTCCCGTGGCGATCGCATCGCCCAAGCGGCTCAGTTCTTCGAAATGACCTTTGTCGGGCTCGCCGCTTTGCCACAGCGTCGACCCGTCGCTCGCCTTCGTCAGCTTCTTGAAGTCGTCGACGATAAACGCCTCGCCGTCGCAGAAGACGGTGAGGTGCTCCTTACCGAGACCGCTCTTCGGACCAAGCGCCGTGTACAGCAGGCTCGCCACCGTACCATCGTCATAGGTGATGGTGGCGGCGAAGTTGTCGTTCCGGGCGTACGGAAGGTCGCGCGGGTCGATGGCGGCGGCATCGATCGAGCGCGCCGGCGCGCCGGCGAGAAACCGGAAGACGTCGTACATGTGGCACGCCTCGCCGACATTACGGCCGCCGCCGGCGGCGCCATGGACCCAATGGTCGAGCGGAATGTATCCGGCGTTAAGCCGATACTGAATCATCAGCGGCGATCGGCGGCCGGCCAGTCGCTCCTTGATCGTTTGCAGCGCGGGCGAGAATCGCCGGTTGAAGCCGACCATCAGGAGGGGCGCGTCCGACATGGCCGAGTAAGCGCTCACTACTCGCTCGAGGCCGTCCCACGAGATGGCGAGCGGCTTCTCGACAAACACATGCTTGCCCGCAGCGAGCGACCGCACAACCTGATCGGAATGCTCGTGATGTCGCGTCGCGATGACGACGAGGTGAAAAGTCGGATCGTTCAGGACGGTGTCGAGATCGCTCGTCAGGATCTCGACTTGGTTGTCGCGAGCGAAGTTACCGCCTTGCGTGCCGGTCCGGCTGACGACGCCGCGCAGAAAATACCGATCGGCCCGCTTCTTCATCTGGGGAACGAGCATGGCCGTCCCGAACGAACCCGCGCCGACGAGCGCGTAGTTGATCCGATCGCCGCCGGTCGCGCGACGACGACCGGCGAGCGTGACGCGCGTCGGCTGGGCTTCCCTCTCCTGCTCGTCCGGATAGTGAATCAACACGCCAAGCGGTAGCGCGCCTTCGGCTTTCGCGAGCTCGGTGTAGGTGGCCGGCGCTTCGTCGATTGGCACGATTCGATCGATGAGCGCCTCAAAGTTCATCTTCCCGCTCGAGACGAGCTCCAAATACGCCTGCATGTTCCGATTGAGCGTCCAGCGCACGTACGGGTACGGATAGTCGTGCCCTTCGGCTTCATACGTCGCGTCGTAGCGGCCGGGGCCGTACGATGTGCTCATCAACAGATCGATTTCCTTGCGGTAGAAGGCGGCTCGGTCGACGTTCAGCCCGACGTCGCCGACGACGACCACGGTGCCCTTGGCGCGTGTGAGCTCCATCGCCAGGTTGATCACCGTGTGGGACTTTGTCGCGGCGGTGACAAGCGTGCGGTCCGCGCCATGTCCTGCGGTGGCATCGCGCACGAGCATCTTGCACGCATCGGCGTCCGAGGCACCGGCGTCAAGGCCGAGGGCCATCGCCCGTTTCACCCGTTCGGCGTCCGTATCGAGTCCGATGACGCGACACCCGGCGGCTTTCAGCAGTTGGATCGTAATCTGGCCAATCAAGCCGAGTCCGACGACACAGACGCGTTCGCCAAGCTGCGGCGCGGCCCGACGGACGCCTTGAAGCGCGATCGCGCCGACGGTGGCCGACGCCGCGTGCCGCAGATCGCAGCCCGCCGGCACGCGGCAGACCAGGTTGCGCGGGACGTTCACGTAGTCCGCGTGGTTCGCCTGACCGGCGCCCGCGGCGGCCACGAGATCGCCGGCAGCGAGGTCGTGGACCCCTTCGCCGATTGCGACCACTTCTCCCGCCACCGAATAGCCGATCGCCCATCCCTGCGCGTTGAAGTCCGACGACATCTGCGCCGGCGCCGGTGCCTTTCCGACGCTGGCCACGGCGGCTTGACGAGCGTGCGAGAACCGCTGCTCGGCGATCTGCGACAACCGGCGAGCGGCCTTCCGCGGATCGCGAAGGCTCGCACGGAAGTAATGCTTGAGGAGCCGAGCTCGGTCGAGGCCCCGTTCGATCGCCGGCGTGTCGGGGGCCGAAACACTAGCCGGCCTCAGCGGCGCGACTTCCGTGCCCACGCTCACGAGCGAGTAGCGGACCCGGATCAGCACGCTGCCGGGTCCGACGAGGGGCCGCGGCATGCGCGCGACCATCACGCCACTCATGTTCATCAGCAGTTGACGCATCGATTACCTACCCACCAGCGAGTCCTGGCGCCGTGTGGGCAGCGACGAGGCGAGCGCCTGGAGCCGCGCCGGCGCCACACGGACAAGCCCGATCCTGTACGTGGCGACGACTGGCAGCAATGCCCGAGCTGTCACGACCACGACGTGAGCGTTCGTGCGCACGCCGTAGCTCGGAGAAATCCAGCTCTCTTCGATCGTCACCGTCGATCCTGGCACCGCATCGACGGTCTGCAGCCACGCTTCGCGTCCGCGAATCGAAAGCCGGAAGTCTCCTCCAGGATCTTCAGAACCTCCATGGCTGCGATCGGCGCTGACGCGCACGGCGGCATCGAGATGGAAGCGCCACACCAGATCGCGCGTACCCTCGCCGTCGATCGAATCGCGGACCAGCACGTCCGGGCCTTCCTTGACGAGCAAGACTTCGCGCGTCACCAGAACCGGCGGATCGAGACGCGTATAGCTGTTGTGCGCGCCGCGGAAATAGTCCGCGCGATCGTCCCACCGCCAGGCGACGTCCTGCGGCCTCGCGTCGTCACGAAGGTTCCAGAGATGGTCGGGCGAGACGAGCCGGCTCAGCTCCTCGCCGTCCACCTGCACGACGTTATGAAAGGCCGTGCTGCGGAACCGGTTGCGCCACTCGCGCGACGCGGTGTAAAGGTACGCCCCGCAGTCGGACACCAGATTCATTCCGTCCAGCCACACTTCGAGGCTGGTGATGTCGCTGTGGCCGTGTCCGCCTCGCCCGTGCATGCCCACTTCGCCGCAATCCACGATGACGTGCGCGCGATCGGTTCGAAGGACGTAGAACCCGCCCGCGTCGAACGCCTTCGACGTGACCGGCTTCGTTTCGGCATCGATGGCATCGAACCTGTCCGCGCCGTCGGGTCCAAGCAGCCAGAACGTCTCATCGGAGAATGTTCCCGCGGCGCGCTTGAAGTCGCCGCGCTTGAACAGCACGGCGCCGGCGGCGAGCAGGTACCGATGATCGTTGACGCCCTGCAGCCCCAACTTCTGAATGCGGCCATCGTCCGCGTCGCCGATGAGTGGCACGGTTCCGTCAGGCTTCGTGTAGGCCTCGACGAATTCGACCATCCGGCCGAGCCGCGCGACCCACTCGGGAGATAACGGCTCGGCGTGGAGGCCGAGAAGCAGATACGACGTCAGAAACGCCTCCAGGACCAGCCGGTGATAGGCGGTCGATTTTTCGAAATCGACGCCGTCTTCGCTCGTCTGGTTGAAGATCTCGGCGTCGACGATCTCCTTTCCGCCCTGGAGCCAGGTTCGCCCCTTGGGCGTCGCGCGAAAGAACGTGCCGAGAAAGACGAGGCCGACGCCGTCGCACAGAAAATGGTTTCCGTTGACCTCGCCGCGCTCGAGGTGATTCGCGATGTAGTCGCCGTGCAGGTAGAGCGCCCGAAGGAACGCGCCTCGAAACGCGCGAGGCCGGCAGGCCTTTGAATCGCCGAGAAAGGAGAAGCCCCAGATCCAGCTGACCGCGCGCAGCGCGACGTCCATCGCGCACGCCCAGTTCACGCCGTAGGCCCAGGGGTTCCGTGCGATCCAGTCGGTCACCTCGTCGACAAACTCTTGCGCGTACCGCTCGTCGCCGGTCAGCCAGTAGGCCTGACCGAGCGTCGTGAAGTGCTGGCACCGGCTGAGCTCCCACGGGATCTTGACGTCCGACGGCCGATCGAGCTCGTGGTACTGCACCCGCGGTGCGTACTCCATCGGCCATTGGCGGCCGGATTTGAAATCGGTGTGCCAGGGCAGGGCCGGCCCGAGCGCGACGCGGCCCGAGCCGAGGAGATCGAACTCGTGACGGACCGTCTGCTCGGCGGCGTTCACGATCAACGCCGGAGCGTCCGGGTATCGTTCACGGAAGATCCGCGTCCATTCGTCCTTGCGCGATGGCCGCACAAAAAATGGAGCCATCTGCTGCGCTTGCCAAAGCGCATCCACCGACGCCGCGCCCGACGCCTTGACAACGGCGCGCTCCGTCAGCACGTGCGGGTACACGCAGGACCACGGACGTTGGAACTTGGTGCGGCCGGCTTCGATCAGCCGGGCCGCCAAATAGCGCGGCGGCCGCTTCGACGCGCGCCGCACTCGAGCCAGCAGTCCGTTCATGTCATCCAAACAGGAAGCGGGTGATCACGCCGGCGATGCGTTCAGAGGCGCGGCCGTCCCAGAACTCGGGAATCCGTTTCGGCGCCGCCGGCGCGAGCGCCTGCTCGAAACCGTTGAGGATGTCGGCCGTACGCGTACCGACCACGCGGTTCGTGCCCTCGGTGACCGTAATCGGCCGCTCGGTGTTTTCCCTGAGCGTCAGACACGGGATGCCGAGCGCGGTGGATTCTTCCTGAAGCCCGCCGGAATCGGTGAGGACGAGCCGGGCGTGCGACGTCAGAGCGAGAAAGTCGATGTAGCCGAGCGGCTCGGTGAGAATCGTGCCGTCGAGCTCGGCCTCCAGGTTGAACTCGCGCAGCCGGTTGCGCGTGCGCGGGTGGACCGGGAAGACGACGGGCATCTTCAAGGCAACCTGACGGACCGCCTGCAGGATGCTACTAAACGTGCCGCGCTCGTCGACGTTCGACGGCCGGTGCAGCGTCAACACGGCGTACGGCCCATCGTTCACCGGAATCCGATCGCGCACGCGTTCGAGCTTCGCCAGCGGCAGATGACGCCGCAAGGTGTCGATCATCACGTTGCCGACGAAGTGAATCCGCTCTTCCGCCGCCCCTTCGGCCCGCAAATTCTCGTTGGCGTCGCGCGACGGCGTCAGCAGCAGATCGGCGAGCCGGTCGGTGACGATCCGATTGATCTCCTCGGGCATGTTCCGATCGAAGCTCCGCAGGCCCGCTTCGACGTGCGCGATAGGGATCACCAGCTTGGCCGCCACCAGCGACGCCGCCATCGTCGAGTTGACGTCGCCGACCACGACGACGAGATCGGGTCGATCGGCGACACACATCTCTTCGAAGGCCATCATGACTTTCGCCGTCTGCACCGCGTGGCTGGCCGAGCCCACGCCGAGATCCCGGTCCGGAGCAGGGAGCTGCAGCTCCTCCAGAAAGCCACCAGCCATCGACTCGTCGTAGTGCTGGCCGGTGTTGATCAGCAGCTGGCGCACACGCGTTTCGCAGCGAAGAGCGTCCATCACCGGAGCGATCTTCATGTAGTTGGGTCGCGCACCGACGACGTGTAGAACGGTTCGTGGAAGGGCTACCGCCACTTGTGGAGCCAGAGATCGACGCGAGAAACCATGAACCCTGCTCGCTGATACAAATGAAGCGCAGCGATGTTTTGCGCCTGCGTCGCGACGTTCACGCGGCGAACGTTTCGGCCGGCAAACCAGTCGAGCGCCGATTGCACCAGGGCCCGACCGATTCCCATCCGTCGCGCGTGACTCGCGACCGCAAACAGGCCGATCGTCCCCTGGCCGTTTGGGCGCACATGAAGGCTGATGTACCCGTGCAGCCCGTCGCGTTCCGCGACCAGGACCTGATCGGCCCACCCTTCGCAGCTGCGTTCGATCCATGTTTCGTACAATCGATCGCACGATGCGCGCGGAAAGTGCCCGTCCGCGTAGAAACGTGTGTCGGAATGCGAGTTCGCCGCAATCCGTTTCAGCTCGTGCACATCGGAAGGACAGACCGGTCTGATGACGACGCCGTCGGCGCCCCCCGCTGTCTCCACCTTGAACGGGGCCTCGCAGGCGCACGTCACGCGAAAGCCCGTCTGAAAAAATCCCCGTGCTTCAGCCGCCTGCGTCGCCGCGAAGCGGCCCGCCGGCACGAGCAGATACACGCAGCGGATGCCCTCGCGCTCGGCCCAGGCGTCAACCGCCTCCACTTCCACGGGTGTCTCGACTTGCCCCTGCCCGACCGGCACTCCGAAAAAAGCGGAGTCCCATTCAAGCTTTTCTCCCAATCCGATGGCCATCGTCATCGCATCTCGTGAAGCACACGATCGTCTTCTTCCGTCCGAATCGCGTACGTCGGCCGTCCGAGCAGGCGGAAGTGCATGCGAGCGAGGTACTCCCCGATGACACCCAGGACAAACAGCTGCGTCCCTGAAAACACGATGATGATTGAGGCGATGAACGAAAACCCCGGCACGACCACGCCGTACATCAGGTAACGTCCAATCACAAGCGCGAGTGCGCCTGCGCCGAACAGCGTGAGAACAAAGCCGAGCCACGTCGCAACGCGAAGCGGCAGGACGCTGAAGCCGGTCAGCATGTTCAGCGTGTGTCTCATGAGCCGGCGAAAGGTATAATTGGATGTGCCGATGGAACGAGGGTCGTGGCGGACCGTGATGCCTTCGATTTTCGTCGTGGCCCACGTCAGCATGACGTCGATGTTGACAAACGGGCCGTGGAACTCGTCGAGCGCGCCTCGAAGCTCCAGCCGGAATGCTCTGAACCCACTCACCTTTCTGGCGGACTCCACGCCAAGCACCTGCTGCATCGCAATCTTCGTCAGACGTGAGGCAAAGTCCCGAAAGAACCCGTGCTGTTCCTGCTGTGGTGTGCCGTACACCACGTCGCACCCGTCGCCCAGTTTTTCCAATAGCGCAGGGATCGCCTCGGGAGGATGCTGCAAGTCATCGTCCAGCGTCACCACCACGCTGTACCGTGCGTGACGAAGGCCGCACAGAATGGCGTTGTGCTGACCGTAATTCCGAAGCAGACGCAGCGACCGCACGGCCGCGTACTCCGACTGCAGTCCTCGCGCCACTTCGGGGCTGTTGTCCCGGCTGCCGTCATCGACCAGGATGATCTCGTACGCGGCGCCGGCCGACCCGAGCACGGTTGTGAGCCGAGACACCAACGGACGCAATGTCTCGCCGCTGTTATAAACCGGGACGACGGCCGACACGGAAGGGCGGGTCACGTTCGGCTCGGGTGTGCGAGCGCTTCGCGAACTTCGCCGACGACCGTATCGATTTGCTCTTCGGTCATGGCGGGCCACAGCGGGAGTCGAACCAGACGCTCGGACACATCGTCGGTCACAGAAAACGGGCCCACGGCGCGGCCGTAACGCCGTCCCGCAGGTGAGGAATGCAGCGGCACGTAATGGAACACGGCACCGATCCCGGCCGCCTTCAACGCCGCGAGCAGGTGCGCGCGCACGACAGCATCCCGGGCGAGCACATAGTACATGTGCGCGTTGTGGCCGCAGTCATCAGGAACGATCGGCCGTCGCAGCTCGCCCGCCTCTTCGAGCTCCTCGAAGGCGCGGTGATAGGTCTGCCACAGCTCGAGGCGCTTCGACGTCAGATACTCCGCGGCTTCAAGCTGCGCCTGAAGGAACGCGGCGATGAGTTCGCTCGGAAGGAACGCCGAGCCGAGGTCGACCCAGGTGTATTTGTCGACGTCACCTCGGAAGAACTGATTCCGGTTCGTCCCCTTCTCCCACAGGATTTCCGCGCGCTCGACGTGCCGTGCCTCGTTGACGAGCAGGGCCCCGCCCTCGCCGGAGATCACGTTCTTCGTTTCGTGAAAGCTCAGCGCCCCGAACGTCCCAATGCTGCCGAGCGGCTTGCCGCGATACGATGCAAGGATGCCCTGCGCGGCATCTTCGACGACCGCGGCCCCGTTCCGCGCGGCGACGGCCGAGAGGGCATCCATGTCGCAGGCGACGCCGGCATAATGCAGCGCGACGATCGCCTTGGTCCGGTGGGTCATCGCGGCGGCGGCGAGCACGGGATCGATCGTCAGCGTGTCGGGACGAATGTCGACGAACACCGGCGTGGCGCCGCGGAGCACGAACGCGTTCGCCGTCGAGACGAACGCGAACGACGGCATGACGACTTCGTCGCCGGGTGCGCAATCGAGCAGCAGCGCGGCCATCTCGAGCGCGGCGGTGCACGAATGCGTCAGGAGCGCCTTCGCGCAGCCGGTGTTCGACTCCAGCCATTCCTGACACCGCTTCGAGAACGGGCCGTTACCCGACAGGTGTCCACGCTCGAGAGCGGCTTTCATGTACTCGAACTCGCGCCCCGCGAGGCACGGTTTGTTGAACGGAATCACGATGACCGAGTCGCCACAGCCAGAAGGGAGCCGCCCGCCGGCAGCGACACTCCCGCTTGTATGACCGCGCGTTCCAGGCTTCCCACGCCGGTCAGCGCCAGGTTCAAGACCGCCGGAACAGTAAATTCCCGATCGAGATCGATCGTTCGCCTGCGCAGTCTCGATGCGACGAGTAGCGGGAGCGCGAAGGACGTGAATGACGTCATCCTGAGGATCTCGAAGCCGACGGTCGACAGCTTCGTGGCGAGCTCGCGTCGCGTATAACGTCGGCGATGGCCGCTGAGCTCATCGAACGCGCTCCACAACCACGGATGCTGCGGCACGGTGACGATGACGCCGCCGCCCGGCACCAGTGCTGCAAGGATCTGCTCGAGAGCGGCGCGATCGTCGTCGATGTGCTCCAGCACGTCAAAGATGCCGATGGCGTCGAACTCGGACACGAACGGGATGCGTTGCGCGTCCATCTGTACGAGCTCGACACCCGGCAGCCTGCGACGGGCATGTTGCAGTCCGCGCACGAGGAGCTCGCTGCCAACGAGGCGCCTGTTGGGATTCCGTCGATGCAGCTCCACCAGCACCCCGCCAGCTCCGGCTCCCCCCTCCAGGAACGACGCCGCCTGCGGAAAGTACTTGTCGATCATCACGGCAACGAGGCGTGCGCGGCTGCGGAACCAGAAATGCGAGGCTTCCGCTCTGATCAAGACGTCGAACGGATACTCGGCGTCAGTGCCGTCACCATCAATCAGATCCGGGGCGGAAACGACGACGCCATCGATCGAGCGAAGCTGATGACCGCATGCCGGGCAGCGCCAATCGGGGCTTTCGAACGGCGCCGAGCAGCGGAGGCACTTTTTCAAAAACAGTCTTCCCGGCCTTCGATCCAGGACGCGTGCCACAGCACCGCGTTCAGGACGGTCCACAGTGGAAAGCTGACGCTCTGCCGGCCAGCGATTTGGTCCTTCAACAGCGTCGTGAAGTAATCGCCGTCGATGAATCCCTCGGTGCGGAGCGCCGAGCGCTCGAACGCCGCGAGGCAGCGCGCGCCGAAGTCGCCTTCCCGGAACCACTCTTCCATCGGCGCGCCGAAACCCTGTTTACGCCGGTAGATCATGTCCTCGTCCAGGTAGGGTTCCGCCGCCTTCTTCAGCACGCGCTTACAGACGCCGTCGCGCAGTTTGTAGGACGGCGGCAGCCGCATGGCGAACTCGACGAGGTCGTGATCGAGAAACGGCACGCGCGCCTCGACCGCGTGCGCCATAGTGAGCTTGTCCACGCGCATCAGCAGGTGCTCGGAGAGCCGCAGCTTCATCTCGAGATACGGCATCTTCTGCAGGAGCGTCTGACCGTCGAGCCGGCCGTCGAGCCGGGCCAGATACTCGCGGACCACGGCGTGGCTATCGAGCGAGCGGTGGCTGTCGGGCACCAGTCCTTCGACCGGACAGTCAATCGGCTGCTCGAAAGGCGCCCTATCTGGCGTCAGCCGCGTCCGTCTGTCGCCCCACCAGCAGACGGCGCCGCCCCAGAACAACTCCTCGCCGCGGCGGGCGCGCTCCTGCACCTCGACCGCCTCGCCCGACAGCGCCGCGCGCGGCTGCGTGAGCGCCGCGCCGATCCGGCGCCACCACCCCGAGCGCTGTCGCGCCGGCTGATACACCGCTTCGTCGAGCCGCCGGTAGTGCTCGCACCACCAGTAGCCGAGGAAGTTCTCGTCGGCGCCCTCGCCCACCTGCACGACGGTCGTGCCGCTGTCCTTCACGAGCTTCGCGAGAAAGTAGAGCGGGATGCAGACGTTGTCGGCGATCGGCTCGTCCTGGAGCCTCACGAGCAACGGCAGAAACTCCTGCATCTCGTCGCGGTCGATCAGGGTCTCGTGATGGTCCGTGCGATAGCGGCGGCTGATTCGGCGTGCGAACTGGAACTCGTTGTAGTCGTCCTTCCCCTGGTAGCCGATCGTGAACGTCGTGACCGGACGATCCATCAGCTCGCTCATCAACGCGACGTTCATCGACGAATCGACGCCGCCCGACAG
>OBEQ012284533.1_pt1 | contig 17567 bp, 17 predicted proteins | sample 1670901 | NCBI WGS metagenome assembly OBEQ01 (sample SAMEA104232315, study PRJEB22302) | groundwater metagenome | biome: forest; feature: aquifer; material: groundwater | place: USA | collected 2011-08-07 | depth 5.4 m
CAGTGGAACATAGGCAACAGAAACATTTGAATCTAATTTTTGACTAATCTCTGAATAAACAAAACTAAATCCTGTTTTAATAACGTGGTTAGGGTTCACAATTTGATCTTCCAAAATCGTATTGATATATCCTCTTTTTTCAACTCCTGTGAAGGATCTAATTCCAAACAGAGCATCCGTTTCTTGGTATTTAAAATTGTATATTACACCAAACGATCGACTGGTTCTATTTTTGAAAAGAAAGCCAGTTTTAGCAAAAGCATCGATGTGTTTTGAGTCAATATTAACACCATAAAGTGAAGATGGGGTTGTTGGAAAATAACCAATTTGACCACCAATTTTTCCTTGATAATAAGCATTTATTCCAAAGTGAGCCACCATTTTTTCTCCTTGGAATTTCCAACGATTTAGAATAGAGACATTTTTACTGAGATTAATATCTCTAAATCCATCTTTATTTTGATCTATTTCGGATCCAAAAGTTGCTCCATGAACAAAGTAAGCTCCAGACAGTTTTTTATTTAAAATATAACTACCATCTGAATTCACTTCAGTTCTGCCAAAATTATTCACATACATGTTAAAATAGAGTTTTTCCATTTTATCGGGTTTTTTAAACTCTAAATTTATTAATCCTGCCATCGATTCATAGCCGTTAACTACGCTTCCAGTTCCTTTTGTAATTTGAATAGATTCAATCCATGTTCCTGGAATAGAACTTAATCCAAAAGAACTTTCAAGACCTCTTAAATAAGGAGTGTTTTCAAATTGAATTTGCGTATACACACCATCAATTCCCATCATTTGAATTTTTTTTGCACCTGAAACAGCATCCGTAATAGTTACATCTACAGAAGTGTTGGTTTGAAAAGATTCTGACAGATTACAGCAAGCAGCTTTTCGAATTTCACCATCACCTATTGTTTCAATGTTTAATGTTTTCATTTTGAGCATTCCATAATCTTTTTTCCTTGCAGAAACGACAAATTCTTCCAAAATTTGTTCCGAATATAAAGTGACATCTAAGCTTATTTTCTCGAACTTATCAGTTACTATAATTGTATCATTATAAAATCCAACAAAAGAAAAAATAAGCGTATCAGGATACTTATTATTAAGATCAATAGTAAAACTCCCGTCCTCTAAAGACGATACAATTTTATTTGTATTTACTGATTTTATTTGTACCCAAGCTAAAATTATCTTATTGTTATTTACAAATCCATACACAAATCCTTTAATTTGAGAGTAACTATAGTTTATTGAAAATAAGAATAAAATTGCTATTGCTATTGTTTTCATTACTTCTACTTTTTTAATTCATTATTCAAATTGAAAAAGTATGATGAATTCGTTTTCAAATTCCTTTTCACTAAATCATTTAATGGAATTTTAGGCGCACGAAATCAACATCTTAATCAATATTAATTAAAAAAAAGAAGTTTTTAAATTAAGAAAGTACAATGTTTAATATAAATACTTGGATAAGTACTGTTTATATTCGGAGGAGGATGAAATAAAATTGGTTCATCTAATTCTAAATAGGAAATGAAAAGTGATTTTTCAACTATTTGAATAGGTGATGGTAAAACAAATGTTGGTTGAATCTGAACTTTAGCAAATAAGTTAATTTTTTCAGAACCAGTCTTTTTTAAAACCAAATTAACATTTTCACAACATCCTTTTTTCATTTTCTTATTACCACAACATGATTTAACCGATGTTTGATAAAATGAAATTGATTTGATTTTTTTATGACATAGATGCACATTAGCTGATATTCCTATTGAAAACAGGAAATAAAACAAGACAAAGCTATATGTAAATAATCTAGTCATAATGTAAATATACGAATTATTATAATATAATTTTTATGATTTAAATCATGATCAAAACAAAACGGAATTGATTATTGAAATCCTATTTGAATTTTTGAGGTTTTATTAAACTCCCAAACTTTCTTTCAATGGGCCGTACGCTGTTCTGCTAATTGGTATTCTCTTTCCAGATTTTAAAATTGCAATATAAGCGTTTTTTTCGAATGATTCGATTTTGGTTAATTCATTTATATTGATAATATACGATCGATGAACTCTTATAAATTGATTTGAAGGTAACACTTTTTCAAAGTAATTCATCGTTTTTTTCTTCAAATTATATCCGGTTTTTTGGAAAATTTTCACATAATCATCATATGCTTCAATGTAATGAATATCAATAGTTGGAATAATTTTAATTTCTGAACCATCTTTGATAACCACTCGAAGGTGTTCATCTGGTTGTTTTTTATCGATCTCTGATAAATTGGATATTAACTCCAATGATTTGTTTGTGTTTGATTTATCAGCATTTTTCCATTTTTCAATGGCTGCAGTAAATCGATCTTTTGTAAATGGCTTCAATAAATAATCCAAAGCGCTTGTTTCAAAAGCTTTTAGGGCAAATTCATCAAATGCTGTAGTGAATATAATGGATGGTGATTCAGAAATCAATTCTAACATTTCAAATCCATTTATTTTGGGCATTTGTATATCTAAAAATATTAAATCAGGTTGATGTTCTGCAATTTTTTTTACTCCTTCAAATCCATCTGAACATTCTGCAACTACAATTAATTCAGGAAATCCTTTTAAATATTCTATGACAATTGCTCTTGCCAAAGGTTCGTCGTCTATTATGATTACTTTACTCATTTTTGAGGAATAATTAATGTTGTTGTAAATTGATTGTGTTTTTTATCGATTTGAAGTAGGTCTTTTCTACCATACAACAAATACATTTTTTTTTGAATGGATGAAAGACCAAATCCTATACCTTTTGAAGCGTTAACTGTTTCTGGATCAAAGGGATTTGAAATAGAAATTATTAATTGGTTATTTTCACAATGAGTTTTGATAGAGATTGTCAATTCTCCCACTTGACCATACAATCCATATTTAATTGAATTTTCTACTATTGGCTGAAGAATAAATGTTGGAATTTCAGAATTAATACATGCTTCATCAATTTGCAAATCAATTTGTAATCGATGTCCAAAACGAACTTTCTCTATTTCAAGGTACAAATTCAAATAGGTTATTTCTTCCGAAAGTTTGACTAATTGTTCATGGTTTTTACTCAATGTTCCCCGAAGAAAATCGGATAATAGATGCACCATTCTTCTTGCTTCTTCGGGTTCTAAAACGGTCAAAGCACTTATAGAATTTAAACTATTAAATAAAAAATGTGGTTGTAATTGTTGTTGAATATTGATTAATTCAGCTTTGTTTAACTGTCGTTCCATATCGACTAAATAAGCTGTGTTTTTTGTTTGAAATGTATTATTTTTTTCAATCCAAAGTTTGAATAAAAAAATGGTTAATAGTAAAAAAGCAATGCATCCTCTAAGAATGAATTCAGATTGATTCGCATGTTTTATCCATTCTGAAGTTGGAAAAACCCAATTTCCAAGATGTCGATAAATCAAGCTAAATGAAATACTAAAAGCAATATTAACCGCACCATTCAAAAGAGTTATTACTGATTTTGAATGAAAATATTGTTGCATTTGTTTCATCACATACGAAATAGCTAATAAAAGTCCATTCGTTATCAATGAATCTGTGACTGCATATTGGAATGAATAATTTAAATGATGAAGAACAATCGTAAAAATGAACGCACAGACAATCCACCAACTAATCAATTGAACATTTTCATTCTTTTTTAACTCTTCAATTTTCATTCGATTTTTTTATATCCCTATGCCCAAATCCCTATCTCCTATCTCCTATGACCTATTGCCTATGACCTATGACCTTAGCCCAACACCTATTACCTATTTAAAGCTCTTTATCTCCACACCTCCAAAAACACAATTCCCTTTTAAAATTAGTATTTTACTTTCTGTTTCAGAATTTTGTTGCATTTGTCGTTTGTCTTCCATACCTCCAAATACAGTTATTAACTCCGATTTTAATTGCCAGTGAGCAGGAATAATGATAGCAACTCCACCAAATACATTGTCAAGATTTATGACTGCTTGATTTTCAAATTCAGCTTGTAATAAATTAATTTCTGTACCTCCAAACACATTTGTAATGTTACCGCCTCTAAATTTTTTACTAATCACATTTCTAACTACCCCTCCAAAAATTGCAGTAGTCTCAATAAAATCTTCATCAGAAACAGAATCTAAATCTTGGAAATTTTGAGGAGAAAATTGTCTAATCTTACTCCATTTTTTTTGCTCACATGCGCTTTTAGGTTTAAAAATAATTTTGAGTCCTACTATTATAATCACAATTGGCCAAATTATTTTTGTATTGATTAGGTCAGGATAAAACTCATTAAGTAGAAGCATATTTCCAATAAGTACAAGTGTCCAACCAACAAAAGTTTGAAATTTATGCTTTACTAAAACGACGCATCCCAAAGCGATTAAAAATATTTCTTTAGAGAAAATCCATTGTGGCATTTGAATACCAGATTCATGTAAAAGATAAATTACACCAAATGCAACAACAAAAATTCCTGCTACGATTTTTCCCCTTCTTTGACTTTTTTGCCAACTTAAATAGCTGTGTTCGTCTTCTGGGGATAAATTATTTATGTTCATAATTTCAAGTATTTAATCAAAAATAAGTAAATCAATTTACTTTGTGCTTTTAAAATAGGTAAATAGTGTCTATTATTCGGTGAATTGCAATTGATAATTACATTTTTTAAATGAAGACTTCAACATCTTCTTTTGTTATGACAACACCGCTGACAATTATTGGATTTAAATATCCATTTTAAACCAATCAATATAATGATCACAGGCCAAACAAATTTCATTTCAAAAAAATGAGGATGAATTGTATTTGTCAATAACATAGCACCAATCGCAACAACAACAATTCCAAATCCAATTTTATGTTTTTTATGATTTTCATAGCATTTTTGCTCTTCGTTTCCTTCTGAGGGTATTAAATTTTCAGTTTTCATTTTATTTGGTTTTAATATTGAAACAAATGTACAGAAGGAATAATCACTATTTAATTTGAAATAGGTGAGATGTATCTAAAATTCGGTTAAATGTGTAATTTTATACATATATTTGATTTTAAATAATTTAGTATTAATTTAATTTTAATAATATGTTTGACACAGGAACAACTGGCTTTATGCTCTTAGCAACAAGTCTTGTAATGCTTATGACACCAGGACTAGCTTTCTTTTATGGAGGTCTTGCAGGTAAAAAAAACATCATTGGAATAATGATGCAAAGTTTTGTCTCTATGGGGATTTCAACAATTATGTGGTTTGTTTGTGGTTATTCATTATGTTTTAGTGGAGACACTATGGGAATAATTGGAGATTTAAACAAAGCGTTTATGCATGGAGTTGATTTAAATACACCATTCGCAGGGAATACCAAGCTGCCAGAATTTGTGTTTATGGCGTACCAAATGATGTTTGCCATTATTACACCTGCATTAATTACTGGGGCATTTGTAAATAGAATCACCTTTAAATCATACTTGATCTTTTTAGTGTTATGGCAATTATTTGTCTACTATCCATTTGCTCACATGGTCTGGGGTGGTGGCTTACTAGCTGATTGGGGTGTACTTGATTTCGCAGGAGGAATAGTTGTACATGCTACTGCGGGCTTTGCTGCATTGGCTTCTGTGATTTATGTTGGAAAACGAAGAGATAAAGAATCTCAACCAAACAGTATTCCTTTAATTGCTATTGGCACTGGTTTATTGTGGTTTGGATGGTATGGATTTAATGCTGGTAGTGCTTTGGATGTAAATGCTGTAACAGGATTAGCATTTTTAAATACAGATATTGCAGCTTCATTTGCTGCAATAACGTGGTTGGCAATTGAATGGAGTCAGCATAAAAAACCAAAATTTATTGGTTTACTTACTGGTGCTGTTGCAGGTTTAGCAACTATTACACCTGCCGCTGGATTTGTGACACTTCCTGCCGCTTGTATAATAGGAATTGCAGCAGGTGGAATTTGTTATTTGGCCGTGAATCTTAAAAACAAAATGGGTTGGGATGACGCTTTAGATGTTTGGGGTGTTCATGGAATTGGTGGATGTTTAGGCGCTATTTTACTTGGTGTCTTTGCTACAAAAACTATGAATTCTGCTGGTGCTGATGGTTTGTTGGAAGGGAATGGAATGTTTCTATTCAAACAAATTGTAGCCGTGGTTGGAGCAAGTATTTATGGATATGTTTTTACGTATGGAATGCTCGTTTTGATCAATAAAATAACACCTGTAAAAGTGACAGAAGAAATGGAAGACGAAGGACTTGACAATGCTCTTCATGGTGAAAAAGCGTATGATGAAGGGGTGTTGTAAATGAATATCATGAAATAACATAATGGCTAATAAGATTATTAGCCATTATGTTAAATATCAGAAATTTAATTTAACAGAGCATTTATTTTTTCTAGAAATAACTGTTCTTCATTTAATGGAGCTTCTAAATGTTCTCCTTCATAAATCCAAAATGATTTTGGTTCATTTGCGTTTTTGAAAACAGTTTCAGCATGTGAGAATGGAATGGAAGTATCTTCTTTAGAGTGAATTATTAAAAGTTGAATTTTATTAGGTTCTAAAAGATGAACATCCTCTTTGGACGAATATGGTGACGTAACATACGTTTTTATAATTTCTTTTTGCGATTCTGGAGCACTTTCTAGAGCTATATCAGTAAAAGAACTCATCCCTCCATCAATTATCAAAGCTTTTATTTTAGCACTATTTTTAACAGCTAAATGTGAGGCAATTTGTGATCCTAAAGATGCACCGTACAGTAAAATTGGATTGTTCGAAACACTATCTTTTTGAATAAAATAGTCAAATATAATTTGAGCGTCATTTGCAATATTGACATGACTTGGTTTTCCAGTAGACTTCCCATAACCTCTAAAATCGACCATAATTACACGATATTTATTTCTCACGAATGGTTTTATAAATTGGATATAATTTGAACTATTTCCTCCGGCTCCATGAAAATAAAAAATGGTTGCTATTGCTGTTTTTTCTGGATGAATTAACAAACAATTTAAACTATCATTTTCTATCTTGATAAAATGAGATTCATATTTTAAAGAGTCAATGGATTTCCATTCTTTACTTGGGTAATAAAATCGATCATCAAATTGACTAAATGAGTGATTTGAAGAGAAGATAAGAGCAAAAATAAGTAGCCTTTTAATTTGATTTTTTTTCATTGTATGAGTTTTTAAAATTAGACTCACAAATCTATATGAATAAAATGAGGTGACCCTGTTAGTGGGATGTTCAGTAAGTTTTTGTGATAGAATGCATTAAAATTGTTCTTTAAACTGTCTAATATAATTTCTTGAAACAGGAATTTCTATTTCTTGGATATGAACCTTGCAACCTTGTGTGTTACCAGTTATTTTAGATACCTGATTTAAATTAATTAGAAAAGCACGATGACATTTTTTGATGGAGGAAATAGATGAGAGTGAATTCTCTATATTTTTCAAGGTGTTTCTTAAAATTTGCATATCAATTTTGGTATCTTTAAGAAATGAAACATGAACATAATTTCCAACTGATTCTATGAAAAGAAAATCAGATAAATTTATTTTAATTGACTCTTTTCTGTTTTCGGAAGTGATAATTATTTTTTGCTCATCCGTTTGTGCTTTTTTCTCGTTTTCTAATACATTTGTCAATTCTGAAATCAGTTGCTTATTTATTTTTGCTTGATGAATATTTTGAAATATTGATATTGATACAGCAACGGGAAATATTCCAATTATTAAGGTTATTATTTGAATAGTTATTAATTCTACAAATGAAATCGATTGATATGGAGAAATTAATTGAATGTAGATTAAATTGCCTAAACCAATCGTGAAAAATATCCAAAGTATGTAAAAACTATTTTTTTTTACTGTCCAGTTTATTGGTTCGAATTGTTTAATAAAAAGTTTAGGGATTATTAATTGATTAAGAGATGCTACTATAAAAGTGACTAATCCAAAACCTAATAATTTGATGCTTTTGTGATTCGTTTGATAATTATTTAATCCGAATGGTTGAAATATAAGGATAAAAAAACCAATTAAGAAACTAATTAAGATTATATTCCCCCACTTGTTTGAAGGCATCTTGTATGGTTGGTTTAGATAATTGTTTAATTTCATTTATTAATATTATTACCTTGTAAATTTATGAAAATAATTTTCACTTGTAAGTTTTTCAAATGATTCATTTGACTTTTTTGTAGAATTTTAAGTTTTGAAAACGAGGTTTAGAATTATTTTTACATTAATAGTTTGTTAATTTCATTGTAGTTCCAAAAAGTTTTTTAGCTTTGCACCACTGTTTAGTTTAATTTGAAAAAGAACCAATAACCGAAGGCGCCAAAATTATTTTTTCATTTCAATTTATCGAAGCAGAATTAAATTAATTATTTTAACATAAAATTTGTAAATGAAAAAGTTATTATTGAGAGGGGGATTGTTTTCGATTCTTCTAACAGCTTCTGTAGTGAGTTGTAAAAAAGAAGTTGCCCCAAAACAAGAAGCTCTAGATGAGCCTAAAAAACAAGAGATGACTTCCGATGGTAGAATGTTGATTTTTAATTCGTCGTCAACTTACGAAAATTTAGTAAGTAATCCGGATGAAAAAGCTCAAAAAGAATTCTTATTGAAAATTTCTAAAATGAGTCATACTACCTTTGCAGAAAAAGTCGAAAAGGAAAAATCAGTTGATCTAATAGATGATGAATATTTCTCATCTATCATCAATGAGGATGCCATTGTTCAAATTGGGGATTATTTATACAGAATTAACACTGTAAGTGAAAAAGTTTTTGTTTTACCAGCTTCACATATTAGTGAATATTCTGATTTAGTAAATGAAAACAAAGCAAACAAAAATATTCGCCAATTTTCTACGGGTGATTATGTTATTGAACTAGCAGAAAATGGTGATGCAGGTGAGAAAGCTTGGCCTTGTGGTGAAAGCGGTTGTGGTTATCAACAGAAATCAACAGAAACATTTGTAATTCCAGATTTTGCAGGTCAGTATAATTTCAAAGGTTATGTTAGATATTTGAGACTAGGAATTTATTTTTGTTTAAAGGCTGACGCTACTTCAAATTCATCAAATATTAGAATTTATTTAAATATAGAAAATGCTTGGGATAAAGTGAAATGTGGAGCAACACATGGCGCTACAAGTTATCCTTGGTATCAAAATAATTCAACTTATTCAACAGATCAAGATTTCCGTAAATATTATGCTATCCAACCTTTACACGGAATGCACATGAAAGCAAGAGTTCGATGTGAAGTAAGTGGTTTACCACAAGGAGGGAATCCATATACGACCTATTTCACAACTTGGGTTGAAATTAGAGCAAATTCCCCTTATTAAATATTTAAAATGAAAATATTCAGTTTTTTTTTATTTTCAATATTAGTTGTGCAATTAAATGCACAACTAACATTTTTTGTTAGACCTGCTATTAATTTAAAAGCAGACGTTAGTTCAACGGATGCATTTGAATTTAGAGATTATGTAATGGATGTAAGTCCTTACTATAAATATGACAACATTGCTTTTCATAGTTTTTTTCATGGTTTAGATTTGAGTTTTTCAGCAGGATTTAAATCTAAATCGAAAAGGTACATGCTAGAATTAGGAGTGAGTGGTGATGAGACACAATCGGGTTATAAGTTAAATCATTTCAGGGCTATACCAAGTTCAACTCATGATGTTTATTTTGGCAGTAATGTTGTTTATATATACGGTCGTTCTTTTCCTCGAATATTTATTCAGAATTCGTTTCGCTTAAAAGAATTTAAAAATCATTCTAATTTAAATTTACTGTTAGGTTTTGGTTTTAGTTCTAAAAATAATGATGTGCTAAATATTTCATTAGGTGAAATTAAGGAGACAGTAAAAGTTGAAGACAATGTTTATGTTGAAAGAAAATCAGCATTATACGTTTTAAGTTTAAATAATTATTTTGTTCATTTTGGTTTTTCTTCAGAAATTCATTTTAAAAATAAATATCTTTTTGATGCATCTCTTTTTTATAGTCACGGCTTTAAGGAGATGTCTGTTGTAGTGACAAACTTAGTAACATATAATGATGCTAATTCTACAGCTGTCGATAGGGTTTATCAAAGTGTAAGTAGAGGTAGTGGACTTTACATTCAGTTCAGTAGACAATTACAAGCTTATCCTTGGAAAAAGAAAAACAAATAGGGAGTATAAATATAAAATATCAAAACAATGAAAAAATCAATAATCGCTCTAATGCTATTAAGCTCATCCATAGCAAATAGCCAATTTGGAGTTAATTATCACCAATCTTTAAATTCATCTTTCGCAGGTTTCAATTATGAAATTAAAAATCGATTCAAAATAGAAATGAGAATGGGTAGTCAAAGAAATAGTGGATGGGGGGATCGCTTTGCTTTTCAATCAATTCTACTTTTTGATATCATTAACAAAGACGATTATGAATTTTATTTAGGTGTTGGGGCATATACAGACTGGGATAATGAAGCATTTTTTATAGCTCCTTTAGGATTTAATTTTTACCCCTTGGAATCTAAAAAGTTTGGGGTTCATATTGAATTAACACCGATTATTAGTAATTATGGTGAAACTGTTAGAGCTAGCGCTGGAATTCGTTATCGTTTTTTGAAATAATTGAGTTTTTAGACACATCCTCGTCTACAAAATAAAAAAAGAACTTGAGACTCATACTTTCCCATTTATTCCTTACTTTTAAAAATTTAAAAAGTATGCAAAATACAACTCAAAAACCGTTAAAAATTCTAAATGCTTCTGCTGGAAGTGGGAAAACTTTTAATTTAGTGAAGGAGTATATTTGCTTACTTTTAGGAGAATCCTATAAAACAAATCGTTTTGCGAACATCATTGCTATGACCTTTACCAATAAGGCGGCACTTGAAATGAAAAGTCGAATTATTCAGGCATTGGATGAATTGAGTTTTCCTGATAAATACGGCAAAAAATCAGACGATTATGCTCTTTTAATTGGAGATGAATTGGGCGCTGATCCAGAAGAAATTCATGTGAGAGCGCAAATTGTTTTGAAAAATATATTGCACAGATACGAGGATTTTCATGTGATGACGATTGATAAATTCAATTTGAAATTAATTCGCTCTTTTAGCCGTGATTTGAATTTACCGAATGATTTTGAAATTATTTTAAATGAAAATGAAGTCATCGAAAGGGTTGTAGATACGATGATGAGTCAACTTGGGCAAACTGATTTGCAAAAATTGACCGACCTTGTTTTCGCTTATGCAAAGGATAATATTGAAGAAGGACAAAAATGGGACTTTAGAAAAGATTTAATTCAATTTGCTTCTATTCTTCAGAAGGAAAATTATTTTGCAATTGTTGAACAATTAATGGAATGTGATTTTTCAGGTGAAACATTGAACTCATTGAAGTTTGACAGAAAAAGAATGACAGATCATTTTGTAGGAAAATGCAAACTTGTTTATCAACTATTTATAAATGAAAACTTAAGTTCAAATGAATTACCTGGAGGAATTCACACTTATAATCCAATAAATAATTTACAAACACATTCAAAAATACCTACTGATAAATTATTCACAGATTCTTTTATTAAATATTGTTCAAAAGAAGCTCCTGATAAAAAAAGATTTCCTTCCAATTTACAAGAAGAATTGTTGAATTTACAAAAAGAATGGGAGCAATGTATAAAAGAATATACCAGCATCAGTTTATACATCAAGAATTTTTACAACATGGCTTTGCTTCAATTTATGGCGAAGCAATTAGATTCTGTTCGAAAAGATGAACAATTAATTCGAATTTCTGAGTTTAATAAACTGATTTCTGATTTAGTTAAAAACGAAGAAGCTCCATTTATTTATGAACGATTAGGAACGCGCTTTCACCATTTTCTATTGGATGAATTTCAAGATACGTCGCACTTACAATGGTTAAATATGGTTCCGCTTTTGCATGAATCTATTTCTCAAGGAAACAAAAATCTCATCGTTGGAGATCCAAAACAATCAATTTACCGTTTTAAAAATGGTTTAGCTGAACAATTTGTTGCTTTACCTGCAATACACAATCCTGACAATGATTCAAAAGTAGCAGAACGATCAGCTTACTTTTCAAGAATGGGAGAATCTTTTCCATTGGAAGATAACTGGAGATCCTCTGCAACAATTGTTAATTTTAACAACCAGTTTTTTGAAATTTTAAAACAAGAACTAGACGAAGAATTTAAACCTTTTTACAATTCAATTGCTCAAAACCCGAAATCCAAAAAAGATGGGTATATTGAAATAGTTTCACGTAAATTAGAAAAAGAGGAAGAAAATAATGAAGTTAAATTACTTTTGGAATGGATTCAATCATGTGAAAATGAAGAATTTAAACGAGGAGATATCTGTATTTTAGGAAATAGAAACATAGAATGTTCAGGTTGGGCAATTTCATTAACGGAAAATGGATACGAAGTAGTTTCAGCTGATTCTTTACTCGTTGACAATTCGCCTGAAGTTCAGTTAGCCATTGCTTATTTAAGACGACGATTAAATCCTTTAAGTGAAAATGAAAAACGCCGGTTTGGTGAAATGTATTTTAGAATGTTTCCATCAAATGCGTATCAAAAATACAAATCATATTTAAACGAAAAGATAACAGAATCAACTGGAAAGAAATATCGTTTTTTTAATGATGAACGTTTTTTAGTTGATTGTTTTGGTTCTAAATTGGACTTCTTTGTGAAATATGAAAATCTGTATGATTTGATTCAAAAATTTTATGCTTTGATCAAATTTGACGAATTAACAAATCCCTATTTGCATCATTTAGCAGATATGGCACATGAATATGATTTGAACAAAGGTCCAGATTTAAAAGGATTTTTAGAAAACTATTCATCTCAAGGAAAAAAATCAGCCGTTCAATTACCTGAAAGTGAAAATGCTATTCGAATCATGAGTATTCATAAATCGAAAGGATTAGAATTTCCAGTTGTGATGATCCCTAAAATGGATTTTGATCTTGGAATTAACAAAAAAACTAATTTTCTAATCACTACAAAAGAGCGGATTTTATATACACCTCAAGGGAAAAACTCACCTGTTGACGAAATCAAAGCCTTTACTGAACAAGAAATAGGTCAAGTAAAAACGGATGTAATCAACAAGTGTTATGTTGCAATGACTCGTCCTATAGAAAGAATGTATATCAATAATGAATCGGATAAACAATCAAAATTTTCTGAGATTTTTCGAAATATACTTTCCCAAATTGACGGAGAAAAAGTAGAAATTGATGGTGGATTTAAATTAATTCTCGGGGAAAGAATTAATAAATCAAATGAAGAAAAAACACTAGAAGCACCGTATTTTATTCCTAAAAATGTAAACGATCGATTGTGGTTTCCAGACATTGCATTGCAAGATCAAGTCGATTTATTAACTTCTGAAACACTTACGGATGCAAGAAGATATGGTAATCAATTGCATCTAATTTTATCAATTGTCAATTTTGAAGATGAGATTGAATCGTGTATTGAAAGTTTATATAAGGAAGGGCAACTTGAACTTGAATTTATTGACCGAATGAAAATAGATATGAAAAAGATTTTCAATGATTCTGAGTATCAATATTTGTTTGAAAATTCAACAGAAATTTTAAGTGAACAAGCAATTATTGCAGATGAATTTACGACTATTCGACCTGATAAAATTATTGTGAAAGATATTAAGACACAAGACTTCAAGACTCAAGATTTTAAGACTCGAGACTGCAAGATTAAAGATTTAAAGACTGATGAGAAGAGACAGAAAGCTATAGTTATTGATTATAAGACTGGGATGCCAAATGATAAATATGTAACACAAATTAACCAATATGCTTTTGCTTTACAAGAAGTTGGGTATATAGAAGTTGAAGGATATATTTTTTATACCTCTACTCAAAAATTGGTGAGAGTTATTTGATTAATTAATGTAACACTTTCTCAAAGGCCTTTCTTGCTGAACCTCTGAAATACACTTCTCCACAATAAGTATATCCTAATTTTTCAACAATTTTTAGCATGGCGATATTGTCGAAGTTTGTATCAACCTTGACACTGTAAATCTTAGAATTAAATGCATATTCTTCTATAAATGCAAACATTTTTTTTGCTAACCCTTGTCCTAAATAGGCTTCTGAAATGGCAACCCTGTGAAATACAACAAAGTCTCCGTTCGTTAACCATTCCCCAACTATATTAGCGTATTCAGGTTCGTCGTTTATTAAAACAGCACAATATCCTATGATGATTTCTCCATCCGTTAAAACAAATCCAACTTCTTTGTTAATGTCATTTTCAATCACATCAGGATTTGGATATCCATCTTGCCATTGATTGCTTCCCTCCTCTTTTCTTCTAGCAATCGCTAATTTTAAGATCTCCCAAATTTGAGGAATTTCAGAAATAATTGCTTTTCTAAATTTTAAATCCATCGTTATTCTCGCCAACTTATTATTGCATAAAGATACTAAGAACCATTATAAAACACCTAACTCTTGGTTATAATCAAAATTTAACTTGATCTTTTACCCTCGGAGAAACCTTTTCTCCTATTAACCGTATTGATTTCATTAGTTTTTCATGCGGTATTCCAACATCCATTTGAAAGGTGAATCGATCAATTCCTCCTAACGATTCACTATGTCTTAGAATTTTTTCTGCAACTTCTTCTGGATCTCCAACTACTAAAGCTCCTCTGTTACCATTTTGAGCATAAAATCGTTCTCTTGAAACGGAAGAAAAACCTCTTTCTTTTCCAATTTTTGTAAATAGTTCTTCATAACCAGGATAATAATCTTCCACTGCTTCCTCTTTTGTTGTTGCCACATACCCCAAAGAATGCAATCCCACTTTTAAGTTTTCTGGAGAAAATCCAGCTTTTTCTCCAGCTTGTCTGTATAAATCTACTAAAGGTCTAAAACGATGTGTTTCTCCACCAATTACTGCGATCATAAGTGGCAATCCTAGTTCTCCTGCTCTAACGAAGGAAGCTGGTGTTCCTCCTACTCCTAGCCAAATTGGTAATTTCTCTTGTTGTGGCCTTGGATATATAGCTTGATTAACTAATTCGGGACGATGTTTTCCTTTCCAAGTCACAAATTCATTGTCACGAATTTTTAGTAATAGATCTAATTTTTCAGTAAAAAGTTCATCGTATTGATGTAAGTTCAATCCAAAAAGCGGAAACGATTCCGTAAAAGAACCTCTTCCTACAACCATTTCAGCTCTTCCATTAGAAATTAAATCTAACGTCGAAAAATTTTGAAAAGCCCTAACAGGATCAGCTGCACTTAAGACAGTTACTGCACTTGTTAATACTATTCTTTTGGTTCGAGAAGCTGCTGCTGCAAGAATAACCGCTGAAGCGGAATCTAAAAACTCTTTTCGATAATGTTCTCCAATTCCAAAAACATCTAATCCAACTTCGTCTGCATATTCTATTCGTTCTATCAACTCACGTAACGCTTGTGAATTACTAATTTCTGAACTGATTGGTGCAGCCGCAAAACTATCTATCCCGATTTCCATTTTTTATATTTGTTGAACTTTATTTTCTTACAGATCCTTAATTAAGATTTATTTCTTCAATGAGTCCTTTTAAATCTGTCAATAATTCTTCATTTGTAATTCCTTTTTCGTCTTCAAAATTCTGATAAAAACTAGGCAAAGAAAAAGTGTTTTTTATATCCGCTCCTTGGTATTGAAATATGTTTTTCGCAATTTCTAGAACAGTTGAACCGCCTCTTTCTCCAGGAGAAGTTGCCATTAAAAACATCGGTTTATCTCCAAATACTTTTCTTCCTTCAACCCTTGAAGTCCAGTCTAATAAATTTTTAAATCCAGCACTTAAGAACCCATTGTGTTCAGCCAAAGAAATTACAATTAAATCTGCTTGATCAATCTGAGTCGCAAATTCGATAACCAACTCAGGAATTCCCAATTTTTCTTCTAACTGAACACTGTATACAGGTAAATCGACAACACTTAAATCATAAGATTTCACAAGTGAATCATTGAATAATGTAGCTGTATAATTTGCTAATTTTCTATTAATGGAATTACTACTATTACTTCCACCAATTGCTAAAATATTTTTCATTTTGAAATGTTTTTTAATTAATAATTCAATTTACATCCCTATTAAAGATGGTCTTCTTAGGATTGTTCCAACGTATAAAAGTGTAGTCACCATAATTCCAGGAATCGGAGGGTGACCTGCAACAATTTCAGCAACTATAATTCCACCACCATAAGAACATAAAAGTAAAAAACCTAATTTACTGGTTTTTGGAATCCAATATAAAGTCAAAGATACTAAGATGATACATCCAACCAATTGAACTTTATCTTCAAAATTCGGAATAACGCTAAAATTTTTTACCATTTCTGGTGAGTTCATCACTTTGGTAATACCTGCCATTAATAACATTAAGGAAGGAATAATTGTAAGCGTATAACCCGCTATTTTTCTTGTTTTACTAATTTGTGATTCGTGTAAAGTATTCATAATTTCTACATTTTAATTGTTTCGTCGATATTGACAATACAAAGGTGCGACATTAAATATGCCTGTGCATTAATGTAGATTAAGAAATGATTTTGAATGATATGTGTTTGACTATTTATTTTTGGAGTTTGAATTCTCTCTGACTTTATCGCCTTTCACTTTACTTAATGCTTCTGGGGTAATTCCAAGATAAGATGCGATCATTCTTTGAGGTACTCTTTGAATTATATTAGGATACGTTTCTTCAAAATGTTCATATCGAGCAATTGCAGATGAACTCATTAACATTATAACTCGCTTCTGTAAAACTTTGATTCGATTCAATAATATTTTAGGATCAACATTGTGCTGACTGATTTCCTTTTCAATAACATGAATAATTGAATCTTCTAAAACATCAATATATAATTCAGCTGGAATATTTGCATCAGGACCATCAGCAATAATCCATCCTTCTGGAGCAAACATAAAAACGTGTTCTTTTCCTTTTTCATCTATTGAAAAACTACGCAACAATCCCGATTCAATTTTATATGCTTTTGTATTAAGATCACCTTTACGTTGTAAAATATCGCCTTTTTTAACGTTGATTGTTTTCATTCGAGATATTGCTTTTGATTTAATAATCTACTAAGTTATAATTTATTTCAGATTATAGAAAATCACCTATTTGGGATTATTTTATTTTGAGGTGCTAGCTATACAATTTCATTTTTAGCTAATTTTCAAATAGGCTTAAAATACTATCTGATATTTAAAATAAAAGTTATTAATCTTGAAATTCTTCATTCGTACTATTAGATTTAATTAAGGCTTAAATAATTGGATTCGTCAACAGTTCCTACTTTTTAGCATCGCCCTAAAAAGTAGGCAAAAAGGTCTAGCACTTAATAAATTAAATTACCCATCACGATTAAAAAAGTGAAATTTCAAAAACTCATCCCGAAGAAAAATCGGGATTCAAACA
>OBEQ011823802.1_pt1 | contig 17555 bp, 4 predicted proteins | sample 1670901 | NCBI WGS metagenome assembly OBEQ01 (sample SAMEA104232315, study PRJEB22302) | groundwater metagenome | biome: forest; feature: aquifer; material: groundwater | place: USA | collected 2011-08-07 | depth 5.4 m
CCCCGTCTTTCCTGCCAGAACCCTTTCGATGTCCTTGTAAATCCACGGGTTTCCCAGGCCGCCCCGGCCGATCATGACCCCGTCGCAGCCGCTCGTCTCCATGAGCCGCTTCGCGTCCTCGCCCGAAAGCACGTCGCCGTTGCCGAAAACGGGGATCTTCACGGCCCGCTTCACTTTGCCGATCGCGTTCCAGTCGGCGCTTCCCGAGTAACCCTGTTCGCGCGTCCGTCCGTGCACCGTGATCGCCGAAATGCCTTCTTCCTCCGCGATGCGCGCGATGCGGACGGCGTCGTCGCCCGAAGGGTCCGAAAATCCTTTTCGCATCTTCACGGTCACGGGGATGCGCTTCACGGCTTTGACCATGGCGCGGAAGATGGCGCGCGCTTTGTCCGGCTCGATCAAGAGGGCCGAGCCGCCGCCGGGCGAAACGATCTTGGGAACGGGGCACCCCATGTTGATGTCGAGAAGGTCGAAGCCGAGCGACTCGATGATCGCCGCCGCCTCGCCCATGACGTCCGGGTTGCAGCCGACGAGCTGGGCGCCGAGCGGGCGGTCCTCGGGCGAGGTCTTGAGGAGGCTGAAGGTCTTGTTGTTCTGCCGCACGAGCGATTCGGACGAAACCATTTCGAGGAAGGCGAATTCCATCCCGTGCTCGCGCGCCACGAGGCGGAACGCGAGGTCCGTGCATCCGGCCATCGGCGACTGGATGACGGGGGACTTCAGCGTGAAGGATTTGAGCTGCAGCATGTTTAGACGCCCCGGAGGAGCTTCTCGGCGTCGATGATGTCGCGGTTGATGAGCGGCAGGCCCTTGGCCGCGAGGCCCTTCAGGTGGCTCGAAGCCGCCGGCGCGTCCTGGATCTCGCGCAGCAGCTGAATCACCATGCGGAAATAACGGATGATGATGCCCTCGTCGATGTCCGTGCGCTTGGCGAGCTCGTGGAAGTCGACGCCCTGGATCCACGCCTCCATAGCGTTCGCGAGGTGGAAGTGGGCGGATTTCGTCGGCGGAAAAATCTTGAAGCGGTCCTCGGCCTCGTGGATTTTTTTCATCGCGCGGCGGCATTCGCGGTCGAGGGCGTGGAAGTGCGGCGGGAGCTTGCCCACGAGCTCGGTCGGCCGCGGCTCGTACAGGATTGCGATCAGGATGACGCAGAGCTCCGTCACGTTCAGATGGTTCAGGAAGCCCTCTTCGAGCAGCTCCGCCAGGACGAGCTCGTAGCCGTAAATGGAGGAGGCGAATTCGCCCTTCGGCGTGAGGCCCGCGGGCGTGATGTGGCCGAGGTTCTCGAGCAGGTCGAGCTTCCGTTCCATGAGGCCGATGCTCCGGCGGTGGCCTTTTTCGCCCGTCTGGAAATAGTGGAGCGAGCGGGGATAGATATCGACGAGCTTTCGCTTGAGCGTTTTGTAGAGGTTGAGCAGCGTGGCGTAGGACGCGTTGAACTGGCTCCGGATCGGCTCCATGTTGCCCGCAACCATGCGCACGATCGAAGAATGGGAGATCTGGTGCGGATTGGCGCGCGCGTAGACGTAACCCATCGTGTCGATGCCGCGCCGCCCGGCGCGCCCCGCCATCTGGTAGTAGTCCCGCGTCGTGAGCTCGTCGAACCCGAACCCGTAAAACTTCCGGAGCTCGTCGAAGACGACCGTGCGCGCCGGCATGTTGATCCCAAGCGCGAAGGTTTCGGTGGTGAAGATCAGCTGGATGCGTTTCGTCGTAAAAAGCTGTTCGACCACTTCCTTCAAGGTCGGCAGCATGCCCGCGTGGTGGAATGCGATACCCCGCTCGACGAGTTTTGCCATTTCGACGGCCGAGCGCTCTTCGAGGAGCTCGTATTTGGCGCACAGCTTGTGAAAAAGCTCCCGGTTCTTCTCACGGTCCTCGCTCGTGAGCAGCGAAAGGTGCGTGTGCTCCTGCGCGAGCTGTTCGACGCGCTTCCGGCCGAACGCGAAATAGAGGCAGGGCAGTTTGTCGGTGTCGATCAGGTGCTTCAAGAGGTCGTGCGTGCTGTTGGGCTTCGCCCTCAGCTCTTCCTGGTAGCTCCGCCCGCGGAAGCGCCGCTGGCGCATGTTGGTGTGGCGCCGCCGCTGGGACCAGATGTTCATCCCGAGGTAGCCTTCCTTCTTCAGGCGGTCGAGGTCGGAGTAGACGATGTTCTGGCACTGGATGTGGTGAACGAGCTCGACGGGCCGCTTGTTCTCCTGGATCACGTCGATCGGGTGGTGCTGGATCGAGGCGATCCAGTCGGCGAGCTCGCGGACGTTGGGCGCGGTGGCCGAAAGCGCCACGAACCGCGTTTCGGGGTGCGAGAACATGATCGCCTCTTCCCAGACGGTTCCGCGCTCGAGGTCGTCGAGGTAATGGACTTCGTCGAAGATCACCCAGAGCGGCTCGCGGTGCCGCTCGTGGTTCTCAAAAAGCTGGTTCCGGTAAATCTCGGTCGTCATGATGAGGACCTGCGCGTCCGGGTTAATCGAAACGTCCCCCGTGAGGATGCCGACCTTGTCGGGGTACTGGCCGATGAAGTCCCGGTATTTCTGGTTGGAGATGGCCTTGATGGGGGCCGTGTAGATGACGCGCTTCGAGGTTTGGAGGCACTTTTCGATCACGTATTCGGCGATCGCCGTTTTGCCCGCGCCCGTGGGCGCGGAGACCAGGACCGACCGGTTAAGGTCGATGGCCTCGATGGCTTTGAGCTGAAAGGGGTCGTAAGCGTATTTCACGGGCGTATTATAGCAGGAGTTGAAGGGCGGGAGGCGTTCCGCGAAGGGAAGGAGCCGGACTTTTAAGGAACTTATATGAAACGCGTTTAAAATGATTTTTTATTGCTTTCTCTTGGTCCTGGTCTATAATGCGTTAATAGAACGTTCAAAATTCACTTCCTAACCGAAATTTAGATCACTTCATTCAATCATGTCATACCGCACGCTTTATAAAGACACCGTCCTGACTGACCGCGAGAGAAAGAACATCGTTCTTCTCGACGTGATCCGCCGCAACGGGCCCATCGCCAAGACGGACATCGCGCGCATCACCAAGCACAACATCGTCACCGTTTCGAATTACGTCGAGCACTACATCAAGCAGAAGCTCGTCCTCGAGAAGGGCCTCGACGTCTCGTCGGGCGGCCGCCGGCCCGAGCTCGTTGAGCTGAACGGCGACTGGGGCTACACGGTCGGCGTCGACATCGCCCACTCGACGGTGACGTGCATGATCACGACGCTCGTGCCCAAGATCCTTTATAAGGAAACGATCCCGCGGCCCGCGGGCCACATGGAGGGCGTGCTCGCCGAATCGGTGAAGCTCGTCCGGAAAGTGATCGCCGCCTCTGCGGTCGACGCGGCGAAGATCAGGGGAATCGGCGTCGGCATTTCGGGCGTGATCGACAAGACGGCCGGGACGGTCCGCGACACGGACGTCACGCGCGGGACGACGGTCGGCAGCTTCGTCGCCGCGAAAAGCATCCTCGAAAAAGAGATCAAGGTCCCCGGTCTCATGGGCAACGACGCTTCCCTGGCCGCCCTCGCGGAGAAGAAGATGAGCCTCCGCATCGACGACGAGAACATCCTTTATATGTACGGCGACGTGGGTTCGGGCATCATCGCGAACAACGAGCTTTTTTGGGGCTCGAGCTGGAGCGCGGGCGAGACCCAGCTCAATCTCCACGAGGCGGAGGGGCTCAATCTGCCGAAGTGGGTTTATGAATCCAACTTTTTCCGCTCGCGGGGGCAAGACATGGGCCTCGCGGAAGACGCGCGCGCGCTCGTGGCGGCCGGCACCAAATGCAAGCTGCTCGACATGGCCGAGGGCAAGCCGGACAAGGTGACGTTCGAGCTCGTGCTCGACGCGGCGCTCAAAGACGACGCCCCCGTCCTCCAGATCGTCGACCGGACGGTGACGCTGCTGGCCCTGAAAGTGGCGTATCTGGCGAACTTTTTTAATCCCGAGGTGGTGGTTCTGGGCGGGGGATTCGAGCGCGGAGGGGATTACGTGCTGAACCTGGTCCGCACCATCGTGAAGAAACTCGTCATGGAAGAAACGGGCTCGGTGGCGAAGATCATCCTTTCGCGCCTCGGCAAAGACGCCGTGTCGCTCGGGGCCGTCGCCCTCGTGACCCAGGAACTTTTCGCGGAGATCTGATGCCGGTACTCACGTCGCGTCGGCGGCTGGTCGACGAACAGGATTTGACGGACCACGAGAAAAAGAGCCTCATGATTCTCGAGACCGTGCGCCGCCGCGCCCCGATCGCGCGCGCGGACATCTCGCGCCTGATCGACCTCAACATCGTGACGGTCACGAGCTACGTCGACCAGTTCTTGAAGAAGAGCGTCCTGCAGGAAGTCGGCGTCGACATCTCGACGGGCGGCCGCAAGCCTACGCTTGTCGACCTGAACGGGACGGCCGCGTTCTCGATCGGTGTGGGCCTGAACGCGGTCGACATGATCGCGGTGCTCTGCGACTTGAAGGGCCACGCGATCCACAAGGTCAAAGTCCCGCGGCCCATGGAGCCGGGCGACAAGCTCATCGACGACATGATCAAGCTCGTGGAAGCCCTGATCCAGAAGTCCAACGTCGATCTCGCCAAGGTGCACGGCGTGGGCATCGGCGTCCCGGGCATCGTGAACCGCGAGACGAACACGGTCCGCTGGCCCTCGGGGCTCGGCAAGGAGGACCTCTCGATTTCGTTTTCGGTGAACGAGAAATTCCAGCGGCGTTTCGGGCTTTCGGCCATCCTCGACAACGACGCGAACACCGCCGTTTTCAGCGAGCGGTGGCACTCGAGCGCGCTCGACGTGCAGGACGCGATTTATCTCTATTCGGGCGCGGGCTGCGGGTTTCTCTTCGGCGGGCGGATTTACCGCGGCCACACGGGTTCTGCGGGCGAATGGCTCTTCGACGTGGAACGCGAGCACCCGGAGATGTGGGTGCAGGAGTCGCTCGGAGCGGGCGACTGGGCGATCGACCTCGGCATCACGCGCCGGGCGCGGAACGCCGTCGCCCAGAAGAAAGACTCGCGCCTCTTCAAGGCCTCGGGCGGCGACCCGACGAAGATCAATTTTAAAATGGTGACGACCGCCTGCGCGGAGGGCGACGCCTTCGCCGTCGAGCTGCTCGCGGACGCCGGCCGCGTCATCGGCCGCAAGGTTTCTCTGCTCGTGAATCTGCTCAACCCCGAAGTCATCGTGATCGGCGGCGGCCTGGAGCTGTGCGGTGCCGCGTTCATCGATGCGGTCAAAAGCGAAGTGAAGCGTTGTGCCGTTCCCGAAGCCACGGACAAGCTCAAAATCATCCCCTCGCAGTTGGGGGAGGATTGCGTGCCCCTCGGCGCGGCGGCGCTCGTCATTCAAAACTACTTCATAGGGAGTTAAAGCCATCGAACAGCGCAATTGTCTCGTTTGCAACGCGGTTTTCGCACCGAACAAGTATTCGCCCCGGCAGAAGGTCTGCGGGAAGCCCGAGTGCCAGAAGGCGCGCCAGATCCAGAGCATGAAGGAGTGGCGGGCGAAGCACCCGAACTACTTCAAATACGACGAATCCAAAGGCGAGGACTGGCTCCGCCAGCAGAGGGAGCGCTCGCGCAATTGGCGGCGCCAGAACCCCGAGAAGATCCGCCGGTACCGCCAGGACCACCTCGACGAGTACCGGAGCTACATGCGCGACTACATGCGGAAATACCGCGAAAAACGGCGCGGTTCCGGTCCGGCAGGAGGGGCTTCCTCGGCGCCCCCGACGCCTCCTTCCGCCGCCTAGGGCCTTTTTGGCCCGTCATTCTCCGGCGCGGCATGCGGCGGAGCCGATTTTTAGCCAGCAAACCTATACACTTTTTTCATCTTCTGTAAGAATTTAACTACCGCCCCGCAAGTCCCTTCTTTTGCTGCTTTCCGCTCGTCATTTCTCTCCGCCTGCCTTGAAAGGAGAGGGTGTGTCAGGTATTTTTAGCCTACTATCTATCTTCAATCCCAACAACCCTATAGGTCATGAAACAGCGTCATCATTTGAGCTCACAATTCTGGGTGCGGTTAGTCGCCGCTCTTCTGGTCCCGGCCTTTATTCTGCAGGAGGCGGCATTCGCCGCTCCCGAGTTGAAGTCCATGGATTGGGGATTCGAGCAGCGTCCCGAAATCCGGTTCCGTCTTCCGGAATCGGTGGCCTTCGTCGAGGATGCCCAAAAGCCCGCGGACTCCGCTTCGGACCGGACGGTCATCCTGCTGCAGGACGCCCACACGAACGAGTCCGGCCAGATCAACGTCTCGAAGACCCTCGACATCATTCTGTCTAAAGAGAAGGACATCCGCACCGTGTTCGTCGAAGCGGGCACGGGCGACGAGTCCCTTTCGTTCCTTCACGACTACGCTTCGGACGACAACCGCCGGTCGGCGGGCATGTCGTTTTTGAGAAAAGGCAAGCTGCAGGGTTCCGAGTATTACAGCCTCACGTCCGGCCGTCCGCTCGTCCTCTGGGGCGTGGAAGACAAGGCGCTCTACGCGAAGGCTTTCGGGGCCTACCGCACGATCGCCTCCGAGAGAGAAAAGTTTTTGGCATACCTCGAGCGCGTCAATTCGACCGTCCGCGTTCTGAAACCCCGGATTTACAACTCCTCGCTTCTTCAGTTTGACGCCGCCGACCAGAAATACCTCGCCGGCGATCTGGCCGTCACCGATTACTTCGACGCGCTCGCCGCGGAGGCCTCGAGGCTCGGCATTTCGCTCGCGGGATACCCCTCTTTCAAGGTCCTCAAAAAAGTCAAAAAGCTCGAGGCCGGCATCGACTTCAACCGGGCGAACGCCGAGCAATCGCAAGCCGTCGAAGCGCTGTCCGAAACCGACCGGCAGGAGCTCGCCGACGCCGCGCAGGAAAAGCGCTCGCCTTTCCGCCTCTCGAACCAGGCGAACCCCGAAGGCAAGGCGTTTTACGCGCTGCTTGATGAAAAAATCCGCCTCGCCGGCGCGGACGCGCAGAAGAGTTACCCCGAGCTCGGAAAATATTTCGATTACCTCCGCGAGGCCAGAACGCTCGACGCCCGCGCGCTGCTGGACGAGGAAAAGGCGCTTCGGGCCGAAGTCTTCGCCCAACTCGCCGCCGCCCCCGACGAAGCGGCGATGTTCCGCGTGTCGGAGAACCTCCGGAAGATCGAAGGCCTTTTTCATCTGACGCTCTCGCCCGACGATTTCGCGGCCTGGCGCCGGGACCCGCTCAACTTCGACATCGAGACGATCGCCGGGTTCCTCAACAAGAAGATCATGGACCTCGGCGACCATTACGAGAAGGCCGTGTTCCTCGAAAAGGGATACGACGAGCTCGTGCGGACGGCCGAAGAGTTCTACGTCCTCACGTACGAGAGAGACCAGGCGTTCCTGCGGAACCTTTTCCGCAAAATGGACGAAGACCACGGGACCAAGGCCGTTCTCATCACCGGCGGTTACCACACGCCCAACCTGAAATACCTGCTCAAGAAGGCCGGCGTTTCCTATATATCGGTGGTCCCGCAGGTCCTTCACGAGACGGACCAGAAGCGCTACGAGAACCTCCTCTTGAGCCAGCACATGGCCGGAGAGGACAATTCGCGCGCCGTCGCGAGTTCCGGAAACGCCAAGTCGTCCCGCGACGCCATGATGATCGTACAGATGCGCGAGCAGAAGCCCGAGCTGCTCAACTTTGTCCGGTTTTTGAGCGTTTCCGAGCGCGTCCTGGCCTACCGGAACAAGCTGGCGGGACTGATTGAGAGTCTGACGCGGGGAGAAGCCGCGCCCGCCGCCGCCGTTTCCGCCGCCCTGGGTTCGCGCACGCGCGCTTCCAAGAAAGCCGTCTCTGACGCCGCCGAGCTGCCGTCCGGCACCCTGACCCCGCAGGCGAATATCGTGCCTGTCATCACGCCGCTCAATCCCGACGGGACGCTGGATGAAGAGAGCGTCATTCGCTATGTCCGTTATCTCAAAGAAAACAAGACCGTGGCCATGCTGGTGATGGGCGAGACGGGCGAATTCCGGTACGTGAGCAACGAAACGCAGCTCAAGGCCATCGAAGTCTTTGCGCGTGAAGGGAAGAAAAACGGGATCCTCGTTTATGCCAACATCACGCGGCTGGACGGTAAGACCACTTTGGAGAATTATGTCCGCGCCGCGGGTTACGGCGCCGACGCGGTCGTCGTGGCGCCCAAGCTGATGCCGCAAGCCGATGAAGACGCGCTTTTTGAGAAATTATCCCAAATGAGCGGGCAGGGAGAGCTCAAAACACCGGTCTTTCTTTATAACAACCCGGGGATTACGAACCGCATCAGCGTTTCTGCCGAAGAACTCCGCAAGTGGAGCGGCCTGATTTTGGGGATCAAAGACAGCTCGGGCGATCTGGACCTGCTCAAGCAATACATTCAGGTGGGGCGCGAGACCGGAATCAAGATTTATCAAGGCGACGAGAAGCACATCGAAGAGGCGCTGGAAGAGGGGGCGCAGGGTTCCGTCTCTTCGATGGAAAGCGTGAATGGACTCCCGCAGTTCATTCATCAGCCGGCCGGTATCGGTTCGGGCCGCCCCAAAATACAGGCCGCGATCGACGACCTGATCGACGATTATACGGCAGGCCGCACGAGAATCAGCGGCGGTATCAAACTCATTCTTCATTTGAACGGCGTCATCCGTTCGCCGGTCACGGCCGGACCTTTCCTCTCGGAAGAACAAGCCGGCCATATCCGAGAACTGTTCGAAAACGGACGCTTTGATCGAAATAAAGCCCGGGAGTCGGTGACTTTTGGCGCGCGGCTGGTTCTCTCGGCCCGGTTTTCCAAACGGATCGAGGACACGACGAGCGGGGCATTCGCCGCGCTGGGGCTTCCGGCCGCGGACCAGGAAAAAGTCAGGCTGCAGAACGAGAAAGCCGTCCGGCCTTTGGCGAGGGCCCTGAACCGGCTGCGCGAGAACGGACACGCCCCCGTCGCCCGTCTGATCGAAGACCTTTATCCGGAAGTCCTGCCCTCCATCATCAAAGGCCAGAAGGTGAGTCCCGTCCACCACATCGCCCACGTGCTGGACTACATGTCGCGGATCCTCGTCGGAGAAAAAGCCGCTCCGGAAGAAGTGAAGCGCGGCATGATCGCGGCGCTGTTCCACGATTCGGGCATCGGCGATTCGGTCCTTCCCAAGATCACCGAGAAACATTTGAAGAACTACATGGCCGAAGATCACACGCGCAATGAAGTCCTCGCTTACGCCGACAAAGCGATTGAATCGCGCGTCGAGCACATGAACGTCGGCGTGACCATCACGTCCCGCGTTCTCGGGGAATACCGGCGGACGCACGCCGGTTCGTTCGACGACGAGGACCTCGACGTCATTCTGACCATGGTCGGCAGCCACGACAACCCCAAGATACCGATCATCGACGACATCGTCGGCCGGCCTTTCCGCCGCGACGGCTTCATCGCGCTGAACGACCGGCTCATGCAGATGCACCGCGAGGCCGACGGCCTGTGGATGCTGTCCGAAGACGGCATCGACACGGACCTCGGACGGTTTTCGGATGCCGACCGCCCGACGCCCCGGGCCATCGTCGATAACAACATCGGCCTGCACCGCCTCGAAGCGTCGCTTTACCAGAAGGCGCTGAGCCCCGCGGATTACGCCGCGTACGGGTTCATCGACGGCACGTTGTACCGGACGAAGACCGGTTACAAAATCTTTCAAGAGCTGACGGCTCGACTCAACGCGAAGTATCCGGTCGGGGCGCGGACGCCCGACCAGCTGCTCAACGATTATTTGAGCCAGAACACCGACGCGGTGTTCGGCTGGATCAAGGGCCAGCTGCCCCCGTGGATCGCCAAGAAGTTCTCGAACGTGAAGAACCTCGCCCTCCGGGTTTCCGAGCCGGGCGTGCAGGCGGATTTCGTGCGCGGGCTCGTTTCGCAGACCGTCAACGGCAGCTTCCCGGCAATCAAGACGGCGCTCGAGGGGAGCAAGGCCGACTTCATCGCGGGATTCCGGACGTGGCTCACGACGCAGGCCGACGTGCCGCCCGCGGCGCTGGACGCAGTCGTCCAGGAATTCGAGTCGACGCTCTGGCCTTCAAATTTTGTCGAGTTCCGACTCCAGCAGAACCTCGCCGCGTTCCGCTACGTCAACGCGCAGGGCAAACGCATCCATCTGCAGATCCAGACGACGGCGGCGGGCCAGGTCGTGATCCGCGCCGGGGCGATGGCGGAAGAGGCGCTCGCGGCCAACCAGTACGTCGGCGAGTACCCGCACCAGGGCATTTTTGAAATGGTCCACGTCCCGACGGACTGGGCGCTCTATCACGGGATCCGTGAAAACCCGGACGGGCTCCGGATCGTCCGCTCGATGCTCGCGCACCCCCGCCGCAACCCGAACCTGAGAAGCTGGGCCCAGCGCCTTTCGGGCGAAGGCGTCCTGCCCCGCCGCTGGTGGCAGACCGCGACCCAGTCCCAGAAGCTCGCTCTGCGCCGCGTGATTTACGATCTCACGCTCGACGAGATGCGCGCCGCTTCAACAATCCCTTTTAATCACCACATCGTGACGCTGCCGAACGGCAAGAAAAAGATGATCGTCCCGATCGTCGCCGGCGACATGCGCCACAACCAGAAAATTTTTGCGAGCCTTCAGAGCTGGCTGGCCGAGCACTATCCCTCGTCCCGCGTCTACGGCGGCGAGCGGATCGTCGAGCGCTCAGGTCTGGCGGACCGCGGCATCACCGCCCTTCCGGATTACACCACTATCGATCCGCAGAACGAGCACGGCCGCGCGTATTTCGACGCGACGGAACCCTGGTTCGTTCCCGGCTTGAGAGACCTCATTCACCGGGCGAAGACGCGGATGCTCGAATCCGCGCAATTGCGGCCCCAGGCCCAGGTCAGCTACGCGCACATCGTCGCGCGCCAGCTCCTCAGCCAGGACCGCGACGTTCTCGCGTGGCTCCGCGGCATGGCGCCGCTCGAAGCCGAGCGCGTCACGTTCTCCGGTTCTCCCGTCGAGAAACTCGACTGGAAAAAGAACGCCGCTCTCGAAAAACTTTCGAACCAGCAGGCCCTCGAAAACGGCGCCGAAATGACCGTGGTGCTCGTCGAAGACTTCGGCGACTCGGCGTGGCTCGCGGACGAACCCGCGGAAGCGGTCCGCCGGATTTCGCGCGAGAACCACACGGCCCCGACGCCTTACCGCCTGAATCTGGACCACCAGTCTCCGATCCTTACGTCGGCCGAGCACGCGATCGCCAGCGGCGTCGCGCTCGCCCTCCCGAACGGCGCCGGCATCGCCCAGGGCCTCGTCACGACGCTCCAGGCCCGCGACACGGCGCGCGACATCCGGGCGCGGATCGAAGCGAACCATCCTTTGAACGAGGTGATGGGGCGCGTGCTTAAAGCAGCCAAGATTCCGCGGCAGGTGTTCGCCAATCTGACCGTCGAGGCGCCGGATTCCGTCCGCAAGGCGGATTACGACCGCCTGCAGTCGGACGATACGTTCGCCACGCAGGTCCTCACGATCCTGCTGCGCGACTCGGCCCGCGAGCTCGCCGGAATTTTTACGGACGCGAGCGTTTTTCAGATCCAGGGCGACAACGGCAAGGCGATCCGCGTCGTTCTCCGCGGCGTTTACGCGGCCGAGACCGATCCGCGGACCCTCGACCAGATCCGCGCGGACATCGACCATTTCCGGCAGGACGCCGCCCAGAGAGGCGTCACGGCCGAAGTCCTTCAGGGAGATCTCGTCACCATCGCGGGGCTCGGCGCCGGACATCTCGGCGACATCACGACCCTTCGCCAGGCCGTTCCCGCCGATTCCGCGGTCGACGTCCAGGCGTACACGACCCGGCGCGGCCAGGATTCTCCTTTTGCGACGGCCATGGCCCGCGGCGTGGTGCCCGCCGGGGCGTTCACCGGTTTTGTCCGTCAGGTCCTGCAGTTCGCCGTGCCGGGCGATTTCGCAGCCTCGGACGCGATCGCGGGCGCTTTGGAAGATTATCTCGGCGAAACGGCCCGCCAGGGGTCCGCGTCCCAGTACACCTTCTTCCGCATGCAGCAGGAAAAAGCCGCCAACGGCAACCATCTCACGACCGAACACCTGCATTGGGCCAACACGGTCCGCCAGCTGCGCCAGACCCGCGCGAGCGAAGTGTTTCTCATCCTGCCGCACCCTGACTTTTTTCCCGTTCACGACCTGGGACAGAGCGCGTGGGACTCGCAGGCGATCCTCATGGAAGGCGACCGCTACAACCCGCTCGAAGTCCGGCGCGTCGTGCCCTCGGCCCTCTCGAAGGAAGCGGGGAAGCGCGAGCAGCGCTCCTTCTTCTTCGGAAGCCGCCAGCTCGGCTCCAGACTCGCGCAAATCCGGCTCGTTCAGGCCTTCAAGTTCGCGTTCCTGAGCGGCCTCAGTTTTGTGTCACGCGTCTGGAACTGGCGCCGCTGGAATTCCTACAACCAGCTTGCCGTCACGATCGACATCGCGATCACGAACGCGGCGAAGGCCCACAGCCACATTCAAAACACCGACCAGTTCCTCGCCGAGAAATTCTACTTCGACTGGTGGGAACTCCCCGACGACGTTCTCATGAATCGCGTGGTTCAAGAGCTCGGCGAGAACGATGTCACCACCGCCGCCCAGACGCCGGAAGGCCGGGAACAGATTTCCAGCATCCTCGAGACCTATTGGACAAGATACGTGAGCTCGCCTTATTTCAGATTTCCTCCCGGCGTCACGCTCCACGAGGTCGACGGAAAGGTCGACGGCGTCAAAGTTCCGGTCGTGAGCTCGGCCGATCCCGCGATGCAGGGCACGGGGGAGGGTGAAACCGCCACCATTATTCTGCACCCCGTCGAGCTCGGCTGGGACGACCCGAAGGCCCTTCAGGAAGAAGTCGCCGCCGAACGCGGACGGAACGAGCGGGTGTACGGCCGGGATTTTGCCGTCCGTGAAGCGCGCTTGAGAGGCGAAATCGTCGAGATTCCGGGCGTCGGCACGCTGGAAGCGCGCGCGATTTACGGGAAGCACCTTCCGTCACCCGCCCAGCTCGTGCGGTACTACCGGCGCCTCGGTGAGCGTTTTCCCGCCTTCGTCCGGCTCATCAAGGGAACCTTCATGAAGCGGCTCGCGGCCTGGATGATGAGACAGAACTTTATCCGCCACGGATTGCTGCGGCCCTATTACGAAGTCTACAGGCGGGTCGAGGCGAAGTCGGCCGGCAACTGGAACGCGATCGTCGCGGGGGCGCTTGCTCCCGCGTGGATCACCCATCGCTCCCGTTTCACGCCGGAATACTATCAGGTCGTCGGAACGGTCAACAACCTTCTTCAGAACCGGGGCCTCCTGCCCGGCGAAAAAGTCCATTATTACGACACGGCCGGCGGCATTCCCATCGCGCTCTCCGCGATCCTGAATCCGAAGGTCGCCCGCGCCACGTTTCGCGCCATTCCGGATTTTGCCGTGACGCAGGACGCGCTCGCGCACGAGCGGACATTCGCCGAGGTCGAGCCGCTGCGCGCGGCCGGCCAAAAAAGGGAGGCCATTCTTCAGCGCCTCGAAAGCCTGACGGGCAGGAAGCTTCCCAACTGGGCCCGCTCCAAAACGCTCGCCGGCATTCACGAAGATTTGTCGCTCATCGAAGAGATCATGATCCAGGCCCGGCACCAGTTCACGCCCGACATGTACCCGCAGGGCTGGGAGCAGGCGCTCGTCGAAGAGGTTTATCTCAAAGTCGGAACGTTTGAGCAGGTCGTCGGCCGCCTCCGCCACAACCGGCTCATCACGCCCGACCAGCAGACCGCCCTGAACGGGGACGCGAACGAGGCGCGCCGCATCCGGATCGAGCGCCGCCTCTGGGCGCTCCTGCCCGAGTCCGCGACCAGCCGTGTCCCGACGCGCGACATCGAGGGGATGAAGGCGTATCACACGCTCGCCCAGATCCGGCTCGGCCGCGAAGAGCATAACTTCATCCCTCTGCAGAACTGGAAGCATCCCGATCCCGCCGTCGAAAAAAAGGACCTCGACCAGGTTTTGAAAACCATGCGCAAGGTCGTGAACGGCGCGCGGGTCGTCATGGCGCTCGACGAGCTGCTCGACAATCTTCGTCAGCGGGTCGAGTCCGCATATCCGGACGGCGATCCGGACCGGGCCGAATTCCTTCAGCTCATCGGGAGTGTCCGCAAAACAAACAGCCTGGTTTTTCTCCCGAGGCCCCTCGACGACATCCAGGCCTATGGTCTGCGCAAATACGTCCTCGGGCCCCTCATCGCCGAGGCCCTGACGACGCTGATCACGCAGGCCGCCGAGCTCACCGACGCCGACGAAGTGTTGAAAAGCGTCCGGGACCCCGCCGACGTCGTGAAGGCCCTGAGCCATCCGACGGTTTCACGGCCCGTGACGAAGAAACAGTTCGGCCAGGTCGCGGCGAATCTCAAAAAGAGCCTTAAGCCCGGGCAATACGCAAGATTCCAGCGGGCCCGCGCCCAAGTCGCGAACAACGACCAGGCCCGCGCGAACTTCATCAATGACCAGCTGCGCGATCCCCGCCAGGACCAGGGCCTCATCACGGCGGCGCTCGCGAGCGCCCGGATCCAGGCAACCGTCCGGAGCCCGCGCCTCAAGCAGACGCTCGACTGGATCACGGGACACCGCAAAGATATCCGGGAAGTCGTCCGCGACGGCGTCGACATTCCGTTCACGGTCCATTCGGCGTCCGGCCGGACGGCCATGCAGGAGCTCGTCGACGCTTCGGAAGGGGTCGTCCGCCGCGGCGGCAAGGACGGCGAGTTCCACCTCACCGTGAGCCGCGACATGGTTTCGGCCGTCGTCGAGCAGTTCCGCTACACGGGTCTTTACGACACTCTCGACCAGTCGGTCCTCGATTTTCTCGAAGAAGAAACGGACGCCCGCTTCCGCCTTCCCGAGCCGCTCCAACAGGACTTCGACCGGCGCCGGAACGGGGGAGAGCTGCCGCTCGATTATTCGCTCGCCGCGATCCTCGCGCAGGACGTGCATCGCCAGTCCATCAACGGCATCACCGCCGAAGCGCCCTTCGAGGCGCCGGACACGTACACTTTTGTCGATCCCGAAATCGCCCTTTCGGCCGTCGCCGCGCTCCAGGACCAGAAGGCGGCCCAGGACCTTCTGGACAACCCCGGCCAGGTCCAGACCGCCGAAACCATCACCACCAACAACACGCCGCGCGGCGCGGGTTTCGTCTGGTTCCTTTCGCGGCTCAAAGTATCGTTCGTTTTCTGGGTGAACAGCCTTCGCTCGAGCGAGGATTCGGGCTTCAAACGCTTTGTCGGCGGCGCCCTTTTTCTCATTTTCCGCCTCCCCATTCCGTTCATCGGCTCCATCCACCTCACCGCTGCGGACAACGAGCGCGCGGAGCTGGCGACGGACTTCCATTTTGGCGCGGGGCAGGTCGCGAGCGAAAAGGGCCGCCTCCTCGCGAAGCGCAAAGAGCAGACCCTCTGGCTCGGCAAAAACATCCAGGGCGCCTCCAATTTCGGGTCCGTTGTTTCCAAATCGAGCTTCCTTCGGGTCATGCGCCGCCGCCTGCTGACGAGATACGGGAATTTCAAAAAGGACCGGCGGACGCTCCTCGTCGGCGCGGTATCGGACGTCTGGCGCTCCGACCTCGACGGCGCGCCCCTCGTGAACCAGCTGCCGCTTCCGAGCGGATGGAAAGCGCGCGACCTGCACGACGCGGCCGGTAATTACCTGCTGACGGCCATCGAAGTCGAATGGCCCAACGGCGCCAAATCAGTTTTGATTCCCCAGAATCCGCTCAATCACGACGCGGTTGCCGCCGCGGTCGCCCGGCTCGACGCGAAGGACGTGCGGACGGAAGAGGTGCTGTCGGGCGCGCTGCCGGTCGGCGGCCAGTCTTACAAGGACCACACGATCGCCGTCGAGGTCCGCGGCATCGAGCAGCCGGAAGGCGGGATCCGCGCTTATTGGAATTCGATTTATGCCCGCGCCCGAATCTACCGGTGGGTCGCCCGTTTCCGGGGCTGGTACAAAAGGGCTTATAACGCGTTCTACCAATGGACCGGCGACACCAAAGTCTTTTACAAGCGCAATCGCGCGAAGCTCCAGGCGAAGTTCGAGGCCCTCGAAATGCAGCAGAGCCACGATTACGACCGCGCCCTCACGCCCGAACAGCGCGCGAAGGGGCAGGGCCTGGCCTGGGCGAAGGGCACGAGCCTGCCGCCGCTCCTCGCGCTCGACGCGCGGCGCTCCGCGAACAACGAACAGTACACGCCGCAGGATGAAGAGACCTTCGTTCTCGTGGACGAGATGGCCAAGGAAGCCGAGCCGGGCTCCACGCATTTCGTGGTGCTGCGCGAAGAGCGCGTGGGCCTCGTGGCCGCGCTCTCCAGCAAGTTCGGTCTCGTCCATCGGCTCCTCGAAGAGCGCCATTCGGCCATCACGACCCCCATTTACAAGCGGCAGACGCCGGCCGAGCCCATTCATCGCGGCGACGCGGCCCAGGTCCAGATCGCGGCCGAGATGGCCGGCGTGTCGGTCTCCTTCGTCGAGGCGAACGCGATCGCCGAGCGCATCATGGACAACATCCGCTTCCGGTTTCCTTCCGACGACAACGCGCAAGAGGTCATCGACCGGGCGTTTCGTGAAGAAACTGCCGGCGGCTTCGTGCCCGCGGCCTCCGACCGCGACATCGTGGCGCACCTTTATCATCACATTCCGAACGAGCTTCGCGCGTCCCTCCATGACGCCGACGGAAATACGACTGAGCTCGGCCGACAGGTCCTCGTCCGCCTCGAGGACGAGACGAGCTGGGTGAAGGCCGACAAAGCAGCGAAGGCCGCCGCGGCCGCCGCTTCGACGAGCACCGCTCTCATTCCCGCTTCCGCCGCGCCCGCCCCGGCCCCCGCTTCGCCCTGGGCCACGTCCACGGAAGAAGTCGGCATGCCCGACGGCACGACGTACGTTTTCCACGAGCTTCCTTCGAGCGGGATCTCTCCCGCCACAGGCCCGGTCCGCGACGAGGTCGAAACCCTTCTCGGCCAGGACGACACCGTCGTCGTCATCTCCGACGGCGACGCCGAAGTTTACGGCCTCGATCCCAACCGCCGCGCCGAACGGCTGCTCGACACGCTCGAAACGCCCGACGACGCCGTGAAGAAAACGGAATTCCTGCGGTACTTCCTCGCGCCGTTCGCCGCGAAGTGGGTGGACCGCGTGAAGCAGTGGGACGCCCTGACGCTGGCCAAGTTTTTTGGCGACATGTCCCGGACGCTGCTGCTCGTCGCCGAGGTCATCGGCTCCGAGAACATCCGCTTCTTCGCGGACATCCTGTCGTCCCTCGAAGGGTTTTTTGAAGACGTGAACGAAATGGAAGCCGTCGACGTCGATCAAAACATCAAATTGAAGATCCCGGCCGCGGCGAACGCGAGCCTGCCTTTTGTCCGGCGGTTCGTCGAGCTCTTCGGCGGCGACTGGCTCACCGCGGCGGTCAAGGGCCAGACGCTCACGCTCCGCGTTCATCTCAACACCAAAGACCTGAAGAACGTGGGCCGGATCTTTCGGGGCAAAGACTGGTACGACCAGTGGACGGAGCTC
>OBEQ010313512.1_pt1 | contig 17552 bp, 20 predicted proteins | sample 1670901 | NCBI WGS metagenome assembly OBEQ01 (sample SAMEA104232315, study PRJEB22302) | groundwater metagenome | biome: forest; feature: aquifer; material: groundwater | place: USA | collected 2011-08-07 | depth 5.4 m
ACAATTATCGAGGAGTGTCGCAAAGCATGTTTCCTCTCTATCTGAAAGAAATGGAGTATCGGTACAATCATCGAAAAGACAACTTGTTAAACTTACTCATTCAGCTATACTTTGGTTACGAATCGACCTAATTACCAAAAAATAATACCGCTTAGCGGTATTATTTTTTATGTCACAGATAATCATTAGGAGGTTATCCGTTTGTATACTGTCCGTACATCGGAATCATTTTGCTGCAATTTGTATAGATTGGGAATATTGGTTTGAGTCCAATCTTTTGACTGTAAAAGATTTTTTAGCGCTTTATCTAACGTTGAACTTGATAAACTGTCGGAGAGCAGTTTAATAACTTGATCTTTTTCTTTTTTTTGTGCCAAATAGTCCGCGTAAAACAATATGCTGCCTTGCTCGGTAAGAACGGTGCGCTGTATGCGAGCGCGAGCAATGGCGAGAAGATAGATATCAGGAATCGGTTGGGCAATCGGTCTGCCCAAGCTTTCAATCAACATAAATAATTTTGCTTTGTTGAGCAGTGTAACCGGAATATACGTCTTAAATGCGTCCGTTGTTTCGAGTTCGGAAAGATTTTTTTCTATATCAGCAGTATATTTACCCACAGGCATATAATCGCTATCCGAGATTGTATTATTTTTACGAACCTTATTGATGTGTTCTATTGCTAATCTAGCAGCTACTAAACCAAAAGGATGGGTAGTATAGGTTCGTTGAAATAAAAGCGAAACCAGCGCTGATTTATCTTTGCTTGCGAATTCTTGATCGTCAAAAAACGGCTTGAGTAGTTTTTTATCTTGGAGAGCATTAAAGCGGTCAGCGATGACCATCATGGCAAATGCCCGACTTATGGCGGGGTATTCAGCCGTGTTGGCTATCTGCGCATATCGCTCCGCGCCTTGCTGTATATCAATACCGGTGAAGATATTAGAGGCTATGGTAAGATCAACGATAGATTTTTCTCCGGGGTCAGTTATCCGGGACTTCACACTTTCTAGTATTTTAATTGCTTCAGCGGGCTTATTTTCTTTTGACAGCATCTTCGCAGATTCTATCTCCTTGCTCCATTGCCCTTCCTGGATTTGCTTGTACCAATTGGGCTTAAGAACTGTTTTTGTGGGTACTTCTAATGCGGTTTGCGTGTACTTATAGTATAAGATAGAAAAAAAGCCTGCTAAGATCAAGATTATAACAAGTATCCCTGTAATTGATTTTTTTTTCGATTCAACCATATATATATGGGTATGTTTTGTTAAAAAAGTATTTTTGCGCTAAAAATATGGTTCTTAGGCATTTTATACGCATGGATCAGGAGAAGGGTCAGGGCATGGATCAGGACTAGGACCATCAGGATCCGGACTCGGAACATCGGCATGTGCAGTGTTGCCGGGAATTCCAATAGAACCGCCCTGCTTACTCGAAGGAAACGGCATTAATATAAGACCAATAAGGAAAGAGAGTATTCCCAGGAAAGAATAGACAACTTTATGATTTATTTTTTTAACCATGCTTATTAATATACTATACTCAATAATTGATTCTATTATAGAATTGCTCAAAAAATAATACAAATGAGTTATCAACAGGAGTTTTTCAGGATGACGGATAATCAAGCTCTAGTTCTGTTTGGCTTCTTTTTGCCACACAGGGGTATGAAACCATTGGACAATAGAAGATCGTGGCTTAAAATTTTCCTGAAACGCATGAAATGAACGAGGCGATATCTCAAAAGCAAATAAACGATTATTCTTTGGCGCCACTAACTTCATGGGTGATTCTTTACTGGATTGATAGATTCCAGTCTCACCTCCGTCTCCTTCTTTCCATGGATTGTCTCCGAGATAATATAAAAGCGCGATAGCTCGCATTTCCTGAAATGAGGCGGTGTCTTTGCTATTCTCACGGAAAATGACGCCGTTGGAGAGCTGATTATGGGGCGAGAATGCTCGGAACGCATTATCGTGGTGCACAAAACCAGTTTGGTCGCCTGCTGGATGATGATGATAGGCAAGAGAAGTACACCAGCCGGTTGATTGCCTGAAGGTTTTTGAGAAAAAAAGATTCCACGCAAGGGTAAAAAATACCTCAAGAGATGGTTCCTCTTCCGGACGAGGCACATATACGTAACCATCATATTCATACTCGCCTTTCAGGTCGAGAAACGGATGGAATTTCGTTGCGTCGTCTTCTTCGGAAAATCCGCGATCAAGTACGCTTCGGAAATGGTTGAGGAGTTTTTCGTAGATTTCTTCTTTAAAAAAATTATCCGCAATAATGTGAGGGAATGGCAATGATTCCATTGTTGTTATGCGGGGTGTTTGCAGGTAGTCAGCGAGAGGAAAGTTTTCTTTAAAAGCGTTGCGCTGCTTATCTATTGTTTGTTTGAGGATTCGTAAGTTAGTGAGCATATAGAGCAATATATATCTTGTTCAGTCTTTTTACAATACAAATATTAAAAGATTTTATCCAATGTAAACTGCAGTAAGGGCATGGCCTGCAATTTCCATAGCGCAGCCACTGTTCGCTCTTTTGTCTCGCGGTCTTTTAATGCTCCAGGCGCTATGACATGCGCGGATACTCCGCATGTTGAAAAAAGATAATCATGCAAGTATTCTGTCATGACCGTAAGAGCTGCTTTGGCGCCGCTGTAAGAAGCAAGCTCCGGACGGGATGATTTTTCAAATGCCGCCCCGCTCGAGATAGTGATCACCTTTCTTCCTTTTTTGATATTTGTATCGCGTGTGTCTCTTGACCAGAAGTATTTGGCGCACAGCATGCTTATTTGCATAGGAGAGAATGTATCGAGTTCAATCTCGCGCAAGAATCGTCTGCGGTTAAGATTCTCAATGGAAGAGAAGTGGCGATCGTACGCCATAGTAATCAGAACGTCAACTGATCCAATGATTCGGGCGAGCCGTTGCATCATTTTTTCAGGATTTTTTAGTATATCCCAGCGATAATTGAGAATATTTTTTCCGATAATTTTTTTGTGCGGACTTATGTTTATGACAAAAACATCATCGGCTATGTTTGCCAAAAATGCGCTCCCCAAGACTCCGCTCCCGCCGATAATCATGATAACCCGCTTTCCCGCAGCGGGAAACGATTTATTTTTTCGTAAAAAAAACATAGATATTTAGGACTTCCGCGTTCGGTTCTTTTCATTCCTCCCCTATGCGAAGGGAGGAATAGTTAGGAAGTACCAAACACGCAAATCCTAATTTCATTTCACATCAGCAAACGCTTTCAAAAGATTTGAGCCGGTAATGGGACCAAGAAGATCAAATCTTTTTACAGGCATCCCTTGTTGTGCCACAAGAAATGACGGAACGCTAAAAATACCTGCATCGTATCCTCCGGTTCTGAATCGGTTTATCTTTTCAAGAGTGAGTTTTTTTGACACGCATTCCTGAAAATGCCCATGGTCACTGACAAATTGGTTTGCGATATTCATAATCCAGTCATTCTTATCTTCGTCCTGCTGGTAGGATCGCGTTACTGATCGGAGAAAATCGAAAAATATGCTGTCGCCGCTTTCAGAAGCAACGCATTCTGCGATAATAGCCCGCTCAAGGGAACGAGGATAGAGATCCAAGAGCGGGAATAGCCGATAAATCAGGCGCACGTTTTTTTTGATATTGTCGGGAAGCTGGTCTTCTTTTAAAAAAAGAGCCCTGCAATACTTGCAGTCAATATCAAAATATTCTACGACAACGGCACGATCTGACCCTTCCCATAAGACGTGATCTTCACGTGACGGTTCCGGCGTAATGCGGAGCGCATGTTTTTCAGGAGAATCCTCTCCGCTTTCTGGGCTTGATCTCAATTTCATGTAAAGAAAAAAAGCAATGAAAAGAATCACCGCAATGGAGCCAAAAAGAAAAAAAGATTTTTTTTTGCGCATCAATTATTAGGCGACAGGTCTATTGAGAAGGAGAACCCTCCTGGAGCACTACGGGAAGATTTTCCGAAAGCCAATTTTCGATACCGCCCGAAACTCTGACTATATTGGTAAAGCCGAAGTGCTGCAGGAAAAAGAACGCTACTCCCGATAATTTGCCTCCTCCGCAGATCAAAACTATTTCTTTGCCGCTTCTCGGAAATTCTCGCCATTTGTCGTAAAACAGACCAATAGGGATGTTAATCGCGCCTTTTGCATGGAGCTTCTCATAGTCTGTCACAGGACGTACGTCAATAAACAGATACTTGTCGGGCGCTTGCGACATTCGGGTATAAATTTCCTGCGGATCAATCTCGCGTACATGCGGTTCAATAAGTATGGTATATCGAAGCGGGGTAAAGAAAATAATAAATGCAGTCAGCAGTACTGCAGCTGCGGAGAAAGTGGCATCCCGCGGAGATACTTTTATATGTTTTATATATGCGGCACGCATAGCATGGTATTAATTTAATAATGTATTTATTATATACGCATATCTTAAGAAGACAATGTTTAAATAAACGTGGTATAATTTATTTACCGTTAAGCAACGATTATCCACAGGGAAGAATCTCAAACATGTCTTAACAAAGAGAGATTCTTCCCTACGTTCAGAATGACGGAGGAAGTCTTATTTCATAGTGTGATATGCACAGATATTTTTCCGCGCGCTGCAATTTTTTAATTATGTATCATATGGTTCCTCCGCCCGTATTCATAACATGGCGACGTGCCGCCTTTCTCATGCTTCTTGCCGCGGGGACTTTTTTCTTTCTGATATTTTTCTCGCATATAAGTTTTATCATGCAAATGGTGTCGGGACAAGCGGGTTTGCCTGGCACGAGAATAGAGGTTTTTGCTAATGCATGGTATTGGTCTTTTCAGGATCTTTCAGCGCCGCAACGCATCATTAATACGCTTGCCGCGATACTTTTTGCCGTGAATATCATGAGCATTTTTTATGTTATCCGCATCCAGAGAGCCGCATTTGTTTCAATAGTATCCTTGCTAAGCATGGGAGGGATTGTAAGCGCGTTCTTGGGCTTATTGTGCGTTTCCTGCGGCTCTTTATTTATTATATTAATACCCTCGCTGTTGAGTCTTTCAACGATTTATCTGCTTCCTTTCCGTGGACTCGAATTTAATGTACTAGGCATTTGCATGCTAGGCATGTCTCTATGGATCATGTATAGAAAATTGTCATTGTTTCGGAAATGACAAAATGGACGTTTGGAGACTCAAACCTAGAAATGGTCGTGTATATCAAAAATATATTGCGCGCACTAAAAGTGGGTGTGCCTGGATTCGAACCAGGAACCGGTCGTGTATAAGACGACTGCTCTGCCGTTGAGCTACACACCCTTGAGAAGGAATTAGGTTGCAGATGGTAGCTTGTAGGCGAAAGAAGAGATCCCCCCTTTTCTCCCTACAAGCTACCAGGTCATCCCCGCAAGCTAGTTTGATTCTTTCACCAGCGCATTAAATTCTTCCCGCTCGATGCTTTCTTTTTCAATAAGCACTTTTGCGATTTCTTCGAGTTTGGTTCGGCGCGTGGTGAGGATGTGCTTGGCGCGTGTGTGCGCTTCGGTGATTAAATGCTTTATTTCCTGATCAATAACACGGGCGGTTTCTTCCGAGTAGTTACGCTCGGTGCCAATCTCTTTGCCGAGGAAAATCATTTCCTCTTTTTCTCCCAGAACCATGGGGCCAATTTTTTCGGACATGCCAAATCGCGTGACCAGGCTGCGGGCAAGATCAGTAGCTTTACGCAGATCATCGGATGCGCCGGTAGTGAGATCGCCAAAAATAAGCTGTTCTGCAACATACCCTCCGAGAGATACGGCCATTTCATCGAGGAAATGTGCGCGAGAATACAAATGGCGGTCTTCAGTCGGGAGTTTAAGCGTATATCCTCCTGCACGTCCGCGGGATACTATTGAAATTTTATGCACCGGATCAGTATTGGTAAGTGATGCCGCTACCAGTGCATGTCCCCCTTCGTGATAGGCGGTTATTTCTTTTTCTTTGGGTGTTAAAAGATTGCTTTTGCGCGTGGGACCAAGCATAACTTTTTCAATGGAATTAATGAAGTCCAGTTGCCCGACGGATTTTCTATTAAAGCGAGCGGCAAGGATAGCTGCTTCGTTTACAAGATTGGCGAGATCAGCTCCAGAAAATCCGGGCGTACGTTCGCCAAGCGCGCGAAGATTAACATCTTCTTCAAGAGGTTTATTTTTTGTGTGAATTTTGAGGATCTCAATGCGATCGTTCAGATCGGGTACGTCAAGAATGACGCGCCTGTCAAAACGACCCGGTCGAAGTAATGCCGGATCAAGTACATCGGGCCGGTTGGTGGCTGCCATCACAATAACGCGATCATCGGTTTCCATTCCATCCATTTCTACCAAAATTTGATTAAGGGTTTGTTCCCGTTCATCGTGTCCCCCGCCGACGCCAGCGCCGCGGATTCTCCCGATGGCATCAAGCTCGTCAACAAAAATAATGGCAGGCGCTACTTTCTTTGCCTGGCGAAACAAATCGCGCACGCGCGAAGCCCCTACGCCGACAAACATTTCAATAAATTCTGATGCAGACATATGGAAAAACGGGACACCCGCTTCTCCGCTGACCGCTTTGGCAAGCAATGTTTTTCCGCTTCCGGGCGGTCCCATAAGCAAGACTCCTTTGGGAATTTTTGCCCCAATATCAAGAAATTTTTTGGGATTTTTCAAAAACTCCACGATTTCCTCCAGTTCTTCTTTTGCTTCTTTTGCGCCCGCAACGTCCTTAAACGTGATGCGTTGACCTTGATTCTCGGGGCTAATGAGCCGTGCGCGGCTCTGACCAAAAGTGAATGCCTGCATTGATCCGCGCTGTACCTGACGCGCCGTAAACCAGATGAAAAATCCTATGAGGATAACGGGACCGAGAATGGGCAGGAGAACGGTAAGCAAGAAGTTCCATCCGCTATTATTCTTTACCGCTACATTTACGTTGCGCAGCTGTTCCGGCTGTACATTATAATTGTGCATTGTATCAGAAAAACTCGCGTCAAGCTCTTTTTGAGCCGTAAATTGCTGGCCATTTTTTAATTTAATATCAAGCTCGGTATCTACGATCGCGATTTCATTCACTTCGCCTGCATTGATTTTTGCGACCAATTCAGTGAGCGTGAGCTCTTTTTTTGACTGAAACTGACCCGCGGCAAACGAATAAATAGTTGCGATTCCAAGCAAAATAAGAAGTATCCAAATGAAATTTTTTGATAATTTTTTCATTGCTCAAGTATAACGCAATCTTATTTTTTTGCAACCGATATATTGACTTTATATTTTTTTATTTTAGTATATACAATTTACCCAGCCTTGGGATAACTCATAGTTGTTGAATTTATTGAAAGACCGTATACTATAAAAGAGTCGATATTAATATATTAAAGGTCGCGTTTACCAAGTTAATTATCCCCTTCGCATACAGGCAGTGGATATTTCACTCTCGTGTATGCAAGAATTAATAGAACCTATATATGAATAAAATGGCACTTGTTGATGCAGTATATGAAAAAATTGGAGGTACGAAAAAAACAGCCGAAGATGCGGTAGATACGCTTTTTGATACAATCACGGCTTCTTTGGCAAAAGGAGAGGAAGTGGCAGTATCGGGATTTGGATCATTCCTCGTAAAGCGGCGCGCCGCTCGTATGGGCGTGAATCCCCGCACCGGAGAAAAAATTCAAATCGGCGCTACCACCACCCCTAAGTTTCGCGCAGGCAAAGCCCTTAAAGAGGCTGTTAAGTAATTATTCTTTTCAAATCTTTAAAAAAAATACCCTTATCGACACAGGGGTATTTTTTTGTGTGAGCGGGTAGGGGGAATCCTCTTCCCCCGCGCTTCGCACGTGCTGAAGCAGCACGGCTCCGCGCTCCTCCAGAGCCCGGGTTTTCAAAAAGCAAAGACATTTGCTTTTTGAAATACCCTTCGATTCCCCCTCTATATTAATTTTTAATAATAAAACCACCCTAAGAAGGGCGGCTTTATTATTAAAAGCGGGTAGGGGGAATCGAACCCCCGACGCCAGTTTGGAAAACTGGGGTATTGCCACTATACGATACCCGCGTTGTTTTTTTATTCGGATTACGCATGTATCTATCCTTTTGCCATCCCTGACCTGGGTCGTGAGGATCCCTCTATCTCGCCAGAGGCGGGATCGGGCGACCAAATGATCCATTTGATTTAGCCAGACCCTCCCCGATTCTTTTTAGAAAATCTGGATTCCCGCTTTCGCGGGAATAACACATTTGATCTACATTTTAATTATAAAGAAATTGGACGAAATAGCAAGAAAGATTAGCTACAATTTACTCGCTTTATCATCCTTAAGAAATAAAACAAACGCCTTGCCGTCAGTGACAAATGCATCGCCTGACTGATTTTTTCCTTGGCCGGGATCAATAACTTGAAATTCGTTAACAAGCGTTACTTCTCCGGTTTTTACTATATCATCTTTAATAGCATTTCTCTCGTTATCCACATAAGGATCAATAGTGTGAGTAGGGATAATTGTTTTCAATTTGATGGCTTTATCAAAATGTGCAGTTGCAAACCATACTCTGTGCCCGTGGTCAGTGAGAAGCGGTGTTGCCCAAAAATGAATATGATGGCGTTGGCGGATAGTGACAGTAGGAAGCTGGAATGCGAAGTCATTGGGATGACTATTCCAAAATGCCGGAGTTTCGATTGCGCGAGGATACGGTCTGTTAAAAATAGAAGCAATCATATTGCGCCAACTTGACCCCAATGTAATTGATTCCGGCTGCACCCACCCTGCTGATTCAAATGCGTTCACTAATTCTTCATAGTTTCCAACAACAACAATATTAATCGGGTTCATAGGCGATCCCCCAAGCGTTTGACTTGATCGCGGAAGCGTATTAAATAGGCTATTTGGTATATCCGACTCATGGATCTGTATGGGGTTTTGAATAAGTGCGATCTGGGGAGTGAGCGGATGGGTTTCAAAAAAGTATCCTATGTAGGCAAACCATGATAAGAGAAGAATGATAGTCGGTATAATAATAAATTTTTTGCCAATGAGAACTGCAGTCTCTTTGTTCCACAAAGCATTTTTTTGAAGCTCTAGTATGGTGATGAGAAGAGTTAACCATGCCGCACCAAGTGTAAAACTTGCTAACACGTCAGATGGCCAGTGCACTCCAAGATACACTCGTGAGAATGAAATGGCGCCAATAATGGCGATACCACCGACAATCGCAATTATTTTCCATATTTTTTTATCGCTCATGTGATAGATAATATATGCTAAAAGACCGTAGAAAGAAAAAGCAATAAACGTGTGTCCGCTTGGGAAACTAAAGCTATGCTCTAGTACAAGGGCACTTATGCTCGGGGGCCGTGGTCTTTGTACGAGACTTTTTATTATTGCGACAACAACCTCTCCCCCGCTTGCTGATATAATGAGAGCAAAGAGATAAGGCAAAAGATTTAATGAAAATAACGAAAAACTAGCAACAATTATCCCTGTAAATACAACTTGCCATGTCGCAATATCAGTAAAGAATAACATGACCTGATTAAGTTTTTGCGAGCGGAGCGTATATATAAGATTGACAATGGGAGTATCTGCTCGAACGAGCGGATCGTAGGCTCTGTAGTCTTGTAAAATCGAGAAAAAAAGAAAAATAAAAAATAGAGTGAGCGAAACACCAATAGTGAGCTGAAGTCCAAATTTCCCCTCCCGTGAAAAGCGTTTTCGCAGAAAATTTAAAAAACTCTCATATGTGGTCATGAGTTCGTCAGTACCTTCTTCTATGGCATCTGAATATTCGGGAGAGAGAGACATAAGACTAGCTATTTTAGTCACATTATAAAATGTGAGCTCTATCATGGTCAACGCATCATGCTCGCGCTGACTACGTTAAATATGGTCGGGCTGCCGGGAATCGAACCCGGTCTGCCTGCTCCCAAAGCAGGTGTACTGCCGGTATACTACAGCCCGTAAAATGTAAAACGTGGAACGATTCAGAGTGTAAAACGTGGAACACTAGCCATAAACCGCATTCTCAATATGATTAATTGTAGACTTTTGGGTGGATTTATCAAGTAGAATACTGATAATATCAATTTGCCATTCTTGATTATCTTGATAGTTACATTCGTTTACATACATTTCACACAGTTTTTTAAGTTTTGATTGCTTACGAAAATTAACGCTTTGCTCTGGTAAGAAATAATCACCATGGACAGAGTCTCTGGTTTTCACTTCTACAAAAGTCACAATCCCCTTCTTTTTTGCTATGATATCAATTTCACCAAGAACATTACGATAGTTTCGTTGAACAATCTTATATCCATTATTAACAAGATAGCTTGCCGCCAAGTCTTCTCCTAGTCTGCCAAGATTATTTGTATCGTGAGACATAAATAGAAAGTGTAAAACGTGAAACCTCCTGATATAAAGGACATTTTTATTTATGTCTTTTATTTTTTATAGGACATTAAAGTATAGAGGAATTACGCGTTTTGATCTTCTGTTCCCCCTCCTAGTATAGAAGGGGTTAGGGGTGGTAGGTTAAAATAATAGAGAGATCCTACGTCTCCTTACCCTCACGGGTATGCACTGCTGTTGTGCCTCCCGCTGATATCGCAAGAGCGGAGAATAACCGCCTACGCTAGGGGAGGAATAAAACGCATGAATCCTAATATATTATAATTATACCAGAAAATCTCATATAAAAAAAGATCCTTTTAAATGGATCTTTTGTTTTTTAGTCTATGCTTTGGCAATATCTCTACGAAACTGTTTGCCTTTAAAATGAATCTGGTTACAGATAGAGTATGCTAGATGCCTTGCTTGTTCACGACTTTCAGCTACGGCGGTAATGCTTAAAACTCTGCCTCCGTCTGTATAAAGCTGACCATTCACTAGCTTTGTTGCTCCGTGGAAAATAATTACATCATCGGATAATCGCGCAGCCGCATCAACGCCGTAAATTGGTACAGGATTGTTTATTGACGATGGATATTCTTTTGAGCAGAGGACAATGCATACGGCGTGTTTGTTTTGGCTAAATTCTGGTACTATCGGTTCTTTATTGATGCATGCCTTAAGAAGAAGGAAAAAGTCGTTCTTCATAAGTGCCATTAATACTTGAGTTTCTGGATCCCCGAACCGAGCATTAAACTCAACTACAGAGGGACCATTGGGCGTAAGCATGAGACCTGGATATAAACACCCGATAAAAACCGTTCCACGCCCCCTAAGGGCATCTAATAATGGCTGAATGATGGTTTGTTCCACGTGGAACATATCTGAATGTGTAAAACATGGAACAGGGCTATATGCACCCATACCCCCAGTATTTGATCCTTTATTGCCATCTTTAAGAGTTTTTGCGTCCCTAGCCTCGATAAGTGGTACTATACTAAATTCATTACACAAAGCATGAATAGAAATCTCTTCTCCTTGAAGAAAGTCTTCAATAATAACGATATTTCCCGCATCGCTATGTATGCGCTTTATCATTAAATCGGTGAGCGCTTCCCTACCTTCATCTAAATTTCTGCATATATATGCCCCTTTACCGCCTGCAAGTCCATCAGCTTTTATAACAAATGGTAGTTCCCTTTCATGAATATAGGCATTGGCTTCTTCGTATGACGTATATGCATGGAAAGATGCGGTAGGTATACCCGCCGCAATCATTATTTCTTTAGCAAACAATTTAGATGTTTCGATCATGGCTGCTGCAGCAGTGGGTCCAAAGATATTGAGGTTATAATTATGGAACAGATCCACGATGCCTAATTTTAGCAGAAATTCAGGTCCAATAATGGTTAATTCTACGTCCTTTTCTAAGGCAAAATGTGCTAATCTATATATGTCTTCAGTATTTATTGGTATATTTTCGCCAATAATGGCGGTACCTGGATTTCCTGGAGCTGCATATATACGTTTTACATGTTTAGACAGGCGTAATTTCCATGCAAATGCATGCTCTCTGGCCCCTTTTCCTACAATTAAAACATCGCCCTTAGCCATGTCTCCACCTCCTTATGTTAATGATCTCTTATAGTATCTTAGATTAACCCATTGATAGGAGCAAGCAGTTTTTGTAAAACGTGGAACATTAGGCAGAAGGGAGAATTATTCAAAAAAGTTTATAATATGACGAAAATATTTAGGCATGCTATGCTTGTCTATATGTTGGGAAATGTATATTGGTATTCAAAGAAATCTTCTTCTCCTGCGGTTATTTTAGACAGGCCTGTTCGTGTGCAGGTTGCTGTGGTGGGAGCTGGTATGGCAGGACTTTCTTGTGCTGATAATCTCCGCAAAGCCGGATATTCGGTTGCGGTTATTGAGCGGGACTTTGCTGGCGCGGGCGCATCCGGAAAAACTTCAGGATTTATAACTCCTGATTCCGAAATAGAACTTGGGTCACTCCTGTCTTCCTATGGACCTGAAAAAGCCCGGCACATTTGGGAATTTGTGCTTTCAGGAGTGGAATTAATCCGTCATAATATCAGCGACTACCAAATTGATTGTGATTTTGAGGTACAAGATTCATTATTTATCGCTAATACTTCTAGCGGATGGAAGCACATCCAAGAAGAATATCATGCGCGCGCTACTCTTGATTATAAAAGCACGCTGTATAATGCTGAAGATGTTAAGCAGGTGATCGGTTCACCATACTACAAGGGGGCTGTTCGTTATCCTGAAACATTCGGTATCAATTCTTATCTTTACTGCCAGGCAATGCGGGATATGCTTGTACGTGAGGGGGTACATGTATTTGAAGATACTTCTGTTACCCATATTCGTCCTGGTGAAATCAAGACTCCTCGAGGCGTTGTTTCAGCTGATAAGATTGTAGTATGCGCCGATCGGTTTATCCCGGATCTCGGGTTTCTCAAAAAAGAAATATATCACGTTCAAACGTTTCTAGGTATTTCAAAACCTCTTTCTTATGATCATTTAAAACAAATATTTCCTGAATCTGCCATGATGACATGGGATACTGATCTGGTATATAATTATTTTCGCATAGCTGATAAAAATCGTATCCTCATCGGCGGGGGTGACGTTTTTTATACATACGCACATTCGATTTCACACAATGTTGCCCGATTCAAACGCCGTTTAACGGCTTATATGAAAAAGAAATTTCCTCATGTTCCTCTTGAGCTTGAGTATATTTGGCCTGGTATGTTGGGCGTGACCAAGGATCTTTTGCCAATCATGGGTCCAAGCGCTGATAGCGAGGATATTTGGTATGTAGGCGCTGCAACTGGTCTCCCTTGGGCAGCAGTTCTTGGCACATATGCAGCAGAGCATATTGTATCAGACCGTAATGATTTTGACGCGGAATTTTCTTGGAAAAGAAAGTTTCTTATTAATTCTCGTATCCAGTCATTGCTTAAAAATCCTGCCACATATGCAATTTCTCATGGTCTAGCGAAATATGGATAAAAGAAACATACAAAAAAGACTCGCTCACGGCGAGTCTTTTTTGTATGAAATTCTTAGAATTATTTTTTCAGCTAAAGCGTTTTATAAGGGTGTATTCTTTTTTTCTATACTGGCATCTATCCCTGCAGTGAGCGAAGACGTTTCAGACTTTTTCAGACTCCACCACAAATAGAGGATTCCTGTTTGAGCAATAAGAAGAATGATAGCAATTGATGCAGCCGAGAGCCCTTCATTATTGACCAAATGAATACGAACTGCAATAACCATAAGCACGGTAAAACCTAGAACGACATAGCGAGTCAATTTTTTAACGTGTATTAATATTGATCCTATAAGCTCCAGTGTGCCTACAAAATACATCATCCACCATGGATAGCCCCAACGGGCAAAATTATCAACATGAAGCTGAATGGCAGAAAGTTTTGTGATTCCCTCGGCAAGGAATACAAGAGAAATAAACACTATGAGCACCCGCATGATTACCCTTTTTGTCTTTATCATATATATATAGTTTATTTTAATTAGCAATAAGGAAATTTAAAAACACTATCATTGAACTATTATTATTGAGAAATATAATAGTATAGTAATCGTATCGTATAATCAAGAAATGAGAACTTAACCCTCTTCGCGGATATTTTTTAATAAAGTGGTGGACGGTACAGGGTTCGAACCTGTGACCCCTGCAATGTGAATGCAGTGCTCTACCGCTGAGCTAACCGTCCGAAACTCAAGCGAGCATCTTTATTTTATTTGAAATATAATATAAAATCAACCAGGTTCTTAAAAATTCAATCTGCTGATTATAAAGGAGGATATATGCCTGTAACAATAGTTGTGGGTGCTCAATGGGGGGATGAGGGTAAGGGCAAGATAGTGGATCTGTTATCACAAACCGCTCATATGGTCGTGCGATTCAATGGCGGCAATAATGCCGGTCATACGGTCATCAATGAATATGGGCAATTCGCGCTCCATCTTATCCCCGCAGGGATATTTAATCAGGAAACTACGTGTATTATTGAGCGTGGCGTTGTGGTGCATCCACCGTCACTTGTGGAAGAGATGAAGTCTTTGATTGATCGAGGTATTTCTTTGGCGCGTTTAAAAATAAGTCCATCAGCGCACATGGTTATGCCGTGGCATATTGCCGAAGATAAAGGCAATGAAATTGGGACTGCGATTGGTACTACATTACGGGGTATAGGACCTTGTTATCAAGATAAGGCCGGAAGATGGCATGCGCTACGCATTGAGGATCTTGAAGAGAAAGCAGTCTTTCTGTCTTTGCTCAAAAATATTTATAGCGCCAAAGAACATGAGCTTTGTGCGAGATTTCCAGATCATGGGATTAATCTTCCTGATTTTGAGACTGTAGAGAAAACATATCTTGAGGCGCGCGAATATATTCTACCATATATTGCCAATACTTCCAGTATTATACGGCGCGCAGTTGCTAAGAAAAAGCATTTGCTTCTTGAAGGCGCGCAGGGCACACTGCTTGATATTGATTATGGATCATATCCGTACGTTACGTCGTCGAATACAACGAGTATGGCTGCGTGTATGCTCACCGGAGTATCTCCTCGTGAAGTACAGGCAATCATCGGTGTTGCTAAGGCGTATTTAACGAGGGTAGGAGACGGACCTTTCCCTACAGAAATAAAAGGAGATAAGCAGGAGATCCTCCGCAATACCGGAAAAGAATATGGAGCAACTACGGGAAGAGCGCGGCGTTGCGGATGGCTTGATCTTCCGCTTTTGCGTTACGCATGCCAGGTTAATCATCTCACGGAGATTGCGCTGACCAAAATGGACATACTGGGCATTCTCGAGAGTATTATGCTTTGTGACTCATATAAAAGTCTTAATAGAGAAGAAGGACTTACTGATTTGCGTAATCTTGATAGTAAAAAACCGACCTATAAGACACATGAAAGATGGGGGAGTTTGGAAGGATGCCGCTTCCGCAGCGAATTACCAAAGTTTGCCCAAAATTATATTTTTGCGATTGAGGAGTATACGGGAGTTTACGTACGTTATATTTCCATTGGCGGAGATCGGAAAGAGATTATTGCGTTATAACAAAATCCCCTCGCTGTGCGCGAGGGGATTTACTTTTTTAAATCGATAACTTATTGATAAGTTTTTCATGATCTTTTTCTAGTACATCGCGCAAAAAGCGGTCATACATATTCATTCGGTAACGGAATTCATCCGTGTCCATGACGCTATAGCGGATGGTTTTACCAAGCTCTGATTCGGTAAGCGCAAGAAATTTTTCAAGTGAGCGTTTTTTGATATCATCACCTACGATCATGAGATCAAGTCGAGACGTATCGTCATTAAGAAAAATTCCGGACAATATGGCTAGTCTTATTTTTCCGAGATGCTTGATACGGGCAAGAAGTTTTTTACGTGATGCTGTTGAGGATTTGATAACCAGATTATAGAGTTCGGAAAAAACAGGAAACTCGCGGTCAACAGAATAAAACATTACTTTTTTATTTTTTACTGCGCGGGTTTTAGATTTTTTTGTGCGTGCCGGATGTTCTTTTTTTGCTTCTGTAACCACGCCCAATTTTTCTTTTACAAGTCCGCCTTTGATGAGCTTATGGAGGTCGCGAGAGAAAGATGCGCGTTTGATTTGTGTGAGCTGTTCGATCTCTTGCAGGGTAAAATTACGTTCCGCGTTTTGTAAAAAGAGTCGCAAGAGCCGAATTTTTGCTAATGATTCAAAAAGAATATTGAGGATAGTATCCATGATTAGGGTATAGGGTTGAGTAAAAATCTCCAAGTTGATGCCTTTTTTGTTGTCATCCTGAATGAAATGAAGGATCTCTTGCAACACGATGACGAGATGCTTCGCTACGCCCAGCACAACATTTTTTATTTTATTCGTTATGAGCTACATATGCTAACCTTAAAATGGAGCGAATATGCATATTCGCTCCATTTTACCATTACTTGCTTATTTATTTAAGAGTAACTGTTGCTCCTGCTTCTTCGAGTTTCTTTTTAACTTCGTCCGCTTCTTCTTTTGCGATTCCTTCTTTTACCATTTTTGGTGCAGCATCGACAAGATCTTTTGCTTCTTTAAGGCCCAGAGTTGTAATTTCGCGGAGAACCTTGATCACCGCAATTTTTTGAGCGCCTCCGCTGGTTAATTCTACGCCAAAAGTAGTTTTTTCCTCTTTTTTATCATTTCCTCCTTCATCTCCGGAGCTAGGCATAGCACCCATCATCATAGGCATAGCGGCTGACACACCAAACTTTTCCTCAATCGCCTTCACAAGCTCGGAAAGCTCAAGTACGGTCATTTTTTCTATTGCTTCCAACATTTTTTCTTTATCCATATTTTAAGCAGTTTCTAGTTGATAGTCTCTAGTTGATAGATTGCGAAAAAGAGATTTTCTGCATACTAGCCGCTAGAACCTAGCCAGTAAAAACTATTGTTTATTTTCTTTTATTTTATTAAGGACAACGACTAGATTACGCGTATTTCCTTGGAGGACTACTGCGAGTCCGCGCATGGGACTCTGCAATGCGCCGACAAGCTGGGCAAGCAGTACTTCACGGGCGGGGAGTTTTGCAAGTGCAATTACTTGTTTGTCATTTAACGCTTTGCCTCCAAGAAGAGCTGCAAGCACCTTAAATGTTTCATTCTCTCTTGCAAACTTTATCAGAGTCTTTGCCGGCTCCACTTGATCTTCATAGCCGAATGTGACGCCAATCTCACCTTTGAGATCTTTGGCATGTACGCTGTCCATGCCCGCCTCATTAAGCGCCCGATCAAAAAGCGTTTTTTTCGCTACTTTGAATTCGGCGTTTGTTTTTTTAAGCGCCCGGCGTAATGTAGCAAACTTTGTTACCGAAACTCCTTGAAAATCGCTAAAGATGGCGATTTTTTGGCGTTTAAATTTTTCGACCAGATCTTCAATTATTTCCGTCTTTTGTTTTTTTGTAATCATAAAAAATAGGCGCTATACACACCTAAGATAAACATTCCCGTACATACGAAAATGAGAGAAAGAATCCTCGGTCGGGAAGCGGTTTTTTTGATCCCCGCTTGCTCTTACAGATGCCTTTTCCTGTCTGGCAGGAGGA
>OBEQ011394388.1_pt1 | contig 17550 bp, 10 predicted proteins | sample 1670901 | NCBI WGS metagenome assembly OBEQ01 (sample SAMEA104232315, study PRJEB22302) | groundwater metagenome | biome: forest; feature: aquifer; material: groundwater | place: USA | collected 2011-08-07 | depth 5.4 m
ATTTTTGCCGTCCATCCTCCCTTGAAGAATCCATAACTCGCTAAAAAATGGACCGAAGGGTGGGATTCCCATAAGATAGAACGAGGCAAGTCCCCAGAGAAATCCACTCCATGGGAGACGTTGTATCAGACCTTGAATTGGTTCGATCTCGCGAGTTCGAAATTCACGATGGATGTTGCCCGCCATAAAAAAGAGGACAGCTTTCCCAAAAGAGTTGAATAGGATGTGGAGAAAGGCCCCCAGAATTGCAGCTCCTCCCACGCCAAGGGCTAAGGTAATGATGCCAAAATGTTCGATGCTCGAGTAGGCCAAAAGGCGCTTGTAATTTTGACTTCTCCAAATATAAATCATTGCTACGAGGAGGGAAAAGATCCCTGCCAAGATCAAAAGTCGTTGGGCAAGTGCCCGCAGTGGTATTTGAGAGACGATTTGATAAAATCGCAGCAAAACTAGCAGCGCCGTGCTTCCTTGGGAACCCGCTATAAGTGCGGCAACAGGAGCGGGCGCATTTGCTGTTGCATCGATATCGGATGGATGCATCGGTGCCAAGCCAATTTTAACGCTAAGTCCCACCAGAGCCAGGACGAAGCTTGCTTTCATCCAAAATGGATTCAACAAGGCTGCTTGGCTCACAAAATCTCTTACCACAAAATGGGTGTGATTCGCGATCCCTTTTGCCGCCAGACCAAGAAATAAAATGCCGATGAGCAGAAAGACCAAGCCCAGCGAGCTCAGGAAAAGGTATTTCCAAGTGGCTTCGAGGGATTCTTTCGAGCGGTAAAAGTAGATGAGGGGGACCAGGCTAAAAGTTGTCATTTCCATAATCACCCATAAGAGACCGAAATGTTGGGTTGTAATGACAAGGGTGTTGGCAAATAAATAAAAGTTGAGCGCTGGATAATAGAGACGTTTGGAGTTGTCGTATTCTGATCCTTCCATCCTTTTTAAGAAGATTGGTGAATAAAGGATAACCATGAGAAAGGTATGCGATAGAATGGTAAGAAAGAAGATGCCTAAGAGATCGATTGCAAACCATCCTCCGACAGAAAAAGAATTTTTTTGAGTTACTAAGAGATAAAGGGTTATTGCCAAATGGACGGCTGCTGTCCCCACAGTTACAAAATAGCTTTTCGCTAAGGAGCGATTCCAAGCGGTAAGGACAGTGGCAAGGAGAGGAAACCCTCCCAAAAGATAAATCGCATCCATCGTCAATCACGGAGCGAGGTCAATTCGGCGCCCTCAATATCTGGAAAATGAGATTTAAGTTGGTTCATGGCGATCCCCATGAGAAAGACGAGCACGAAAAGATCGAGAAAAGCAGCTAATTCGATCACCCATGGCATGTCGGCTTGAACACCTACGCCGAGCAGAAACAAACCGTTTTCGATGATCAAAAGCCCTACCACATGAGCAAGCAATAACTGTCGGTGGATAATCAAAAGGCCGCCACTGAAGATTCCAGCGATTGCTGCTCCCAGGGGAATCACAGAAACCTGAGCCATGCCAGAAAGTTGATGGGAAAATAAAAACGATGTTATAACGACGGCGGAGATTTGGAGGAGAAAACCTGGGTGATATCGGCGGGTTCGATCTTGATGTCTCATGTCCAGATCACGGACGATCTTGACGATGTAACCGGGGATCAGAATCGTCCGAAAAAGGAGCACCGCAATGGCAATTGTGAGATGGGACCAAGAAAAGTGCTGCAAAAATGAAATCGTATAGATGCCTGCGACGAGAAGACCTTGAATGACCAGGATAAGCACATAAGCTGACACCCGTGTGGTGACCGCCAAGTACATCAGGGTTAAACAAAATAAAATTGTTAGACTGTTTGTCATAAGTTCAGCACACCTTTTTAAATTATTTAAATTAAGGAGATACTAGCGTGAAAAGGTGAAAATCAAGATATTTAGCATGCCAATGATGGTGGCATAGAGGAGAAACTGGGGAACAAGGATGAGTTTGAAGCGAGCCATCAGGATTTCAATCACCGACAGGATTCCACCTAGACCGACGATGATGCCTATATAGGGGATCACCCCCCAAACAGGCCCCAGCCAACCAAAGGGGTTAAGAAGGCTGGCACTCAAAACTGCATAAAGCAAGAGTTTGAGGGAGGAAGCATGTTGATAAAGCATCAAATCAAAACCAGAGGCATCAAGTATCATCACCTCATGAATCATGGTGAGTTCAAGATGAGTATGGGGGTCGTCCACAGGCATGCGTGAGCATTCCGCGATCATGAGGAAGAAAATAGAGATTAAGCTGACGACAAGGAAGACACCAAAGAGCGGTTTGTTCCATGCGATGCTCATAAGAATGGATTGGAACGAAAGTTGACCCGTAATCAATGCTAAGCTTCCAAGCGTAAAGAAAAAGATTGGTTCTGCGAAAACAGCAAACCGCGCTTCGCGGCTGGCTCCCATTCCTTCGAAACTACTTGCCACATCGAATGACGCCAGAATTTGGAAGAAGCGTCCCAATCCCAACAAATAAGCGAATAAGATGATATCCCCAGGGAACGAGATGGCGGCTGGAAATGGGCTTAAGGGAAGGAAGAGAGCGGAAAATGCCGTTGTATTCCAAACCAAGATCGGTGCCGCACGAGATAACCAGGTAGAGTTTCGACTATAAATTGTTTCCTTCTGCACCAGACGCACCAGATCGTAGTAGGGTTGCAATATGGGTGACCCGAAACGGCCCGAAAGATGTGCTTTGAGCTTATTGACTAAGCCCATTAACAAAGGCGCTCCTACCAAAAAGGCAATCCAGCAAAACCACGACATGGGGTGGGACGAAAAAGTTACCATAGAAAAGCAACGAGTAGGTAAAAGATGAGAGCCGCAAAGATATAAAGGACATAGTGGCGGATATTTCCGCTTTGAATCCATTTGAACCATTCGAACACGAGACCTAATTTACGGTAAAGAGTAAGCCAAAAGTGTTTTTCGATCGGATCATAGGGATGAGATTCAAAAGAGCGTGGTCCAGGAAAAATCTTCTTCAATGGATTCCAGTGAAGTTTTAAACCGAGCCAAGGGTGGCCCAACTTAACCAATTCCTCTACGAAGCTGGATGCGGTGTATTGCATGCGAGGAGTTTTTTGAGAGTAGCCGCAACTCCATGTTTCATTCACACGCACACCGAATTTTCTACATGCACAACCTTTAAGAAGGAAGGTGACCAAAACGATTCCGAAGAAAAGGACGAAAACCCATATCCACGTTCCTACAAAGGGAGAGATCAAATTTGCTTCGATTTGTTCTTTGGATACGGTTGAGATCTCGCTCAATGCCGGCAGAAGTAGTTTAAGGATTTTTCCAGGGAAAAGTCCAATCCAACCACAAAGAGTTGCCAACCCGAGTAAGGAGAGTTTGGACGGCATATTTTCAGGAACAGGATGCATCACTTCTCCCGAACGGTTTTCTCCTAAAAAAACGACGCCGTAGAGTTTGGTAAAACAGGCGACAGCCAGTCCTCCCATAAACGCCAGGCTTGCCACAGAAATTAACAAGATTAAGGGGGCATAACCACTCAACCAGTTGCTTGCTTGAAAGAAACTTCTATAAATGAGGAATTCGCTGAGAAAACCGTTGAAGGGAGGCAGTCCACAAATCGAAATAGCGCCGATCAAAAATCCGATTCCTGTCACTGGAAAAACTTTGAATAGCCCACCCATTTTTTCGATGTTACTGGTGTGTGTTTGATGATCAACGTTGCCTGCGCCAAAAAAGAGAAGCGCTTTGAAAATCGCGTGATTGAGTGTGTGAAGCAAAGCACCAACAAGACCCATAAAAACGAGAGTAGGAGAACCGACACAACGTCCGATCCAAGCAACTGCTAAGCCCAAACCAATGATCCCAATATTCTCCACGGAGTGATAAGCAAGGAGTTTTTTAATATGGTGTTGTGCCAAGGCATGCCAAACACCCCCAATGGCTGAAATCAGCGAAAAGGCAAGTAACCCCCAACCAAATTCGACATATCCTGCTGGCAAAATAGTGAACATGAGCGCCATCCCGTAAATGCCAGCCTTAATGTTGATTGCTGAAAGGAGTCCCGAAATATGTGTGGGCGCCACAGAATGCGCATTGGGTAACCAAACATGAAACGGCATAAAGCCGGCCTTAATTCCAAAGCCGAGAAAACCAGCAGCCAGAAGTGGAATCATGGCGCTTCTTTCGTACATTGTGTGACGCGCAAAATCAGCAAAGGCCCAGCTTCCCGTTGCACGGTGAAGCCCCAAAAAGAAGACATAGAGAAAAAGAACGCTGACATGAGTTGCGACAAGATACCAAAATCCACCACGACGTACTTCTGGTTTTTCTTTCTCTAACACGATGCAAAAATAGGCTGCGATGGCCATCATTTCCCAAAAAATGAGAAATACCAATGCATGATGCACAACGAGGAGAAATTGCATCGAGAGCATCCATATCGTGAAAAATGTTAGGTGACCGTGAAGGCGGTCACCGCGTTGCGAGTAATATTTAAGATCGTCGACTGCGTAGATGCTTGTTGCCAAAAACAAGAGCTGAAATGTGAAGAGAAAGAAGAGAGTCAACCCATTGAAGACCACGGGAATTGATCCGGCAAAGGGTAGTGTCCAGCGGATCTCCCAGTAATGGTAGTTCAAGAGTGAAGTTAATGAAAAGATAAGTCCGCAAATGAATCCGCCAGCGTTTAATAGGGGGACGATGAAACGAAGGTGTCGTTCATTCCGCAAAATGGCCGGTAAGCTTAGAGCAATCCCCTGCACCATCAGGCTAAGGACAAAAAAATAAATCATCTTTATGGTTGGTGTGGGATTCGGTGAATGGTTTTTATTTTAATGGCCTGTTACTTTGGAATGTGTTGCCTTACCCATTGGAGGATTTTTTCTCCTTTGGCCTTCTGATGAACCAAGGCAATAAACTCTATTTGCCGAAAAAAGAAAGCAAGACGAGCGAGTAATTCCAAGTGCTGTTTGGGTGTCAAACTAAGCAGAACGAAAAGGGTATGGACAGGCTGACCATCTAAGGCCTTCATGTCAATCGGCTGATGCAAAAAAAATACCCCGAGGATGGGTTGGGGAATATTTGCCACCAACGGAATCCTCACATGAGGAATCGCTAAGCCATCACCAACGGCGGTTGTCATAAGCCTTTCGCGGCTGATGATGAGGTCGAGAATTAATTCTTTATCGTTTCCATGAGGAAGATCAAGTAATTCCAAGGCTGTTTTCATCACTTCGGAAAAGTTTGTGCCAGGGACGTCGTAATAAAATCGGTTGACGGAGAAAACTTCGTCCAGTGGGGGTAAAGGATAATCAGAAGGAATTGCTCGTTCGGTTAGATTAAGGGGGTGATGATGAGCAAGCGCCCATTCAAGGATCGTTTGACGGTTGTAGCGATATCGGCCTTGAGAGTAAACATGAGGAAGCTTTCCGTCATGCGCCCAATCACGCACCATTTTTTCAGGGAGCTGCAGCAATCGGCCGACTTCGGCAGAATTTAATTCCATAATCTGAAGTTTATTGACATAGGGGTACCTCTGGAAACCCTGTAGGAGCGGTTGCTAACCGCGACCGGTCGCCGCTGGCAGCGGCTCCTACAGAGGGAAAAAGAATCCGAATCACTAGGGTCGCAAAGAAAAATGGGTTTCCGGAGGTGCCCATAGCTCTATAGTACATGTTTTTTCAAATAAACGAGAAGTCCGTAAATAAAAGTTAGTGGATGAGGTGGACAACCTGGAATATAGAGGTTGATCTTATGTTTCTGTAAGAATTCTCGTGAGAGCTGATTTGACTCCTGGAAAATACCACCGCTGATCGCACAAGCGCCAAAGAGGATAACAAGTTTAGGTGCAGGGACAGCTTCATAAGTTGTTTTCAAAGCTTGTTCCATATTCTTGGTTGTCGTTCCGGAGATCACAATGCCGTCTGCATGACGTGGAGAAGCAACGAATTCGATCCCGAAACGGCTCATATCGAAATTCACATTGTTTAGTGCATTGAGTTCTAACTCGCAACCATTACAACCACCGGTTGAGACTGAACGGAGTCTTAACGAACGGCCAAAAATCCTATGAATTTCCTCGGAGCACACGTCCGGAGTCACCTCATGCCCTTCCGTCAACCGTAAGCCTTCTCGCGAAGTCGCTGCCATTTTGTAATCGTTGGTATAAATAATTGCACCTTCGGGACACGCTTCTGTACAGATGGGACAAAAAAGGCATGCTCCTAGGTCGATGGTAAGTGGATTTAGTGAGATCGCCCGAGTGGGGCAAACCTCGACACATACGGAACAGTCTTCTGGGCAACGTGTAGCATCGATCTCTAGCTTGCCGCGAAAATTCTTGGGCAATGACGCTGCCATCACGTCTGAAATCACGGGCTGGCCTTCAGACAATCGGACCGCGATCGCTTTGGGTAATGGAAAATTCATGGGAAAAGGTGTATTATTACCATCCGTCCCTGGGGAGGACAAGAAAGTTGCTTACATGGTAAGTGAGGTGCTTACCCCACAAAAGGGGATACCGGAGATTTCATGAAACCCATAAAAACTGCCAAGCAGGTTCGAGTTTTGCTCAAACAACACTCTTCCTTTTGGCCAAGGCAACTGGAGTTATATCCAGAGGATGTTCCATGGCTTTTTGAGAGCGTTCCCTTAGAGGAAGAACGGACATTGAGTCGTCTTGGGAAAGTGTGGCGGTCGATGTGGTGGAATTCCCTCAGCTCAGCCGAGACGTATACGGTCCTTCGGTGGATAAAACGACGCGAAATGTTGCGGATTACGGTGCGCGACCTAGCCGATGATGCTCGGCTTGAAGTTACTGTTGCCGAACTTTCCGCCTTAGCAGATTTTTGTCTCCAACGTGCCTTAGACTGCACGTTACGGGAGATGGTAGCGATTCATGGGAGGCCCAAAGCGCAGTTCGCGATCTTTGGTCTCGGAAAACTAGGCGGACAGGAATTGAATTATAGTTCCGACATCGACCTCATATTTGTCTATTCGGAAGAAGGTTCCGTGGGAAAACTGAGCCATCATGAGTTCTTCAAGCAAGTCGCAGAAAAAATCGTTGCAGGTTTTCGTTCTAAAGACACAGAGGGTTCGCTTTTCCGTGTAGATCTCCGCTTGAGGCCAGAAGGGAGTGCAGGTCCAATCACCCGATCTCTGGAAAGTTATGAGAATTATTATGCAGCATTTGGAGAAGTATGGGAACGAATGTCCCTCCAAAAAGCGCGTTTTGTCGCAGGTGATCCAGAGCTAGGCTATGAATTCGTCCAACGCTTGCAACCCTTTTGCTTTCCAAAAAATCTTCCTCCCACAGCACTCCACGAAATTTACGAAATCAAATGCCGTATCGAAACAGAAATTCTTAAAGAAGGTGGATTGGAACGGCATGTGAAATTAGGACGAGGTGGGATTCGCGAAATTGAGTTTGCAGTTCAGGCACTCCAATTGTTGCATGGCTCGCGGAATGCTTTTTCTCAAGAACGCAGTACGTTGAAATCCATTCAGGCGCTTCATCGTCTGGATCTGTTAAATGCCCATGATGCGGCAGCACTCACGCGTGCGTATTTATTTTTGCGTTGTCTCGAGCACCGTCTTCAAATGCGCGAGAATCGCCAAACCCATATGGTGCCTGAAGATCGTGCCACCCAAATGGCATTGGCACATGGGTTAGGATTTAAAAGTCACTCAGCTTTTGAAGTAGAATGGAACATGCACATTGAATTTGTACGATCTTTTTTCCATCGGATCGTTTGTCCCACAGCATCGGGAGAGGTCGAGAAAGCAGGAGAGACACGAAAAGGTTTTTTGGAGGAGCATTGGAATGAGGAGAGTCTTTCTCTTGAACGCGGCCGTTTTTTGAGGAAAGTGGGGTTTCAGGATCCCGGCCAAGCAGCGACCATTTTGCATACCCTGGCTCGTGGACCAGAATACGCTCATGTTTCTCAGCGAACCCGCGGTTTGTTTCAACAATTATTACCGTCTCTTCTAAAAGTAACACATCAACTTGCACAGCCGGATTTTGCGTTACAGCAGTTCGAACGTTTCATCGAAGCCTATGGTTCACGTGCATCGTTGTACGAACTTTTAGCATCCCATCCGAAAATGCTTGAGCTCCTTCTCAAGCTCTTCGACCGCAGTCCTTTTCTTACTGACGTCATCATTCATCAACCTGCTTTATTGGAAGCGATTGCTTTTGGTGGATTGCTCACGGTCTCTCATCATCGACAAGAGATGGAGACTCTCCTTGCTCGGGAGACAGCGATAACAGTAGAAAGTCGCCTCCGGTTGTTTCAGCGTGCGGAACTGCTCCGGATTGCATTGCGCGATATTCTGGATTTAACTTTTTCTCAGGAAGAAACTTTCCATGAAATTTCTAAGCTTGCAGATGTTTGTTTAGCCGAAGCGGTTCGTGTTGTGACGACTGACTTCTTTTCCAAATCTAAAACCAAAAAAGTTGCCTCACCCTTTTGTGTCGTTGCGCTTGGAAAATATGGAGGAGAAGAGTTGTCCTACGGTTCGGATTTGGACGTCATTTTTGTGGGAGGGACTGTGGAAAGGGCAGCTCGGCTCATTGCTCTTATGGGGCAGGAACGTGAAGAAGGGATTGTTTTTAAGATTGATACACGTCTTCGTCCAGATGGAGAAGATGGCCCGCTCACACTCCCTTTGGAAGCTTACGCACGTTACTATGAGAAGAGAGCTCAATTTTGGGAGCAGCAAGCCTTAACACGTGCTCGTGTGGTTGCAGGCGATCCCCAATTAGGCACTTCCTTTCTTAAACTTGTCCATAAGATGCTTTATTCCAAGCCGATGTCTGTATCTCAATGGAAAGAAATGCAGGCCATGCGTGTGCGGATTCAAAAAGAGCGTGGAGATCCAACCGATCCAGTGCGTGATTTCAAAACAGGAGTGGGAGGATTGGTCGACATTGAATTCCTTGTTCAGACCTGGCAATTGCGGTATGGGGCAAAACATCCGGAGTTAAGATGTACTTCCACTATCGATCTCTTGCGTGCATTGCCTGGGATGGAATCTTGGAAGAAAAAAGATAGCCGTGAGTTGATCAAGGATTATCGTTGGCTACGAAAGTTGGAAAGCATTTTGCGACTTTTCCACAATATTCCTGTTTCACAATTACCTCGCGCGCGCCAGGAATGGGAGATCCCTGCCAAGTATCTCGGCCTAAAAAACGCTGCGGTTTTGGAAACAGAATTGAAGAGGCGGAGAAACCGAATTCGTAAGTTGGTAGAACGGTTGGGATTTTGATTTCCTTAAATCCAGAGTTTTAGCCTGCATCTCCTCTTATGGCATGGAACAAAAGGTCCCATGCCCTAAGAGGCGGGGCTAACCCCGAAAGGCTTTGAAAATCAAAGCCTTTCGGCCCGACGGGTGGATATTTCATGAATCTTCATGAAATATCCAGGTTAGATGCGCTGTAGGGCAGTAAGGGCAGCCCGCATTTCAGCTTCTTTCTTAGTGTTGCCGGTTCCGCTCCCGAGCAATTTCCCATCCACTTCGACAACGGCTTGAAATTCTTTTCGATGAGGGGGCCCTTGCTCCGAAATAATTCGGTAAACCGCCTGTTGACCTAAGGCATGGAGTTTTTCTTGGAGGATGCCCTTGGCATTTTCCGGTTCAGGATTGTCGGTTATTTCACTTAACCGAGGTTCGATGCGTGGGAGAACAAAGGTTCGGGCGGCTTCATAGCCGCCATCGAGAAAAATCGCACCAATGATTGCCTCCATGGCGTTAGCCAAATTCGAACTCCGCTCGCGTCCGCCTTGAGAAATCTCGGCTTTTCCAAGGCGGAGATGGGCGCCCAAATGGAGAACTTTCGCCATTGTAACTAGGGAAGAACGATTGACAAGGTGCGCGCGGATCTTCGTAAGTTGACCTTCAGCGACATGAGGGTAAAGATGATAGAGATGTTCACTAATCGCCAGTTGGAGCACAGCATCCCCCAGAAATTCCAATCGCTCATTATGAGGCAGCCGCTTTTTCAGTTCGTGTCCCCAAGAGGAGTGCGTTAATGCTAATTCCAGCAATGTAGGATGATGGAATTTGTGTCCTAATTGAGATTCCAGAATGGAGAACATAATTTTGCAAGATGAAACTTTCTCCTGGTAGCTTCAAGCTTTTCTCTAACAAGTTGCCTAGAAGTAGGTTCAAAACTTTGGTGGAGATTTTTGGTAGCACAGGCCTCCGTGCCTGTGTGGAGTCCTGTTAGGACCTCGGTGACAGTTTAGACTCTCGTCCCTAGGTTGCACTTTTTAAGATGAGTGAATGACCGGTTTTTTGACACAGGCAGGGACACCTGTGCTACCAAACCAAAAGGGAATCGCCGTACAAGGGCTGTTCCGATTCGGGCTAGGTTTCTAATGGAGCTAAGGGCCGCGTCATGCTACATTTGGAATTCTATGCCTGAAAGTTTCATCAGCATTGGTGGTGCACGCCAGCATAATCTCAAAAATCTTTCACTCAAGATTCCGAGGAATAAGTTCGTTGTGATTACGGGTCTGAGTGGGAGCGGAAAGTCTTCGCTGGCATTCGACACGATTTATGCAGAAGGCCAACGCAAGTATGTGGAGAGTCTCTCAGCTTACGCACGACAGTTTCTCGATCAGATGCAAAAGCCCGATGTTGATTTTATCGATGGGCTTTCTCCAGCGATTGCGATTGAACAGCGTTCCTCGGCTTCCAATCCGCGTTCCACCATTGCCACCACGACGGAAATTTATGATTATCTGCGTCTTTTGTATGCGCATCTCGGGCAGCCTCATTGTCCGAAATGTGGGAAACCTATTTCGAGCCAAACGGTGCAGGATATTGTCGCTCAATTGCTCGCCCTCCCGCTGGGAACGCAGTTGATGGTTCTGGCACCTCTTGTCCGTAACAAAAAAGGGGAATTTCGCGATGTGTTTGAAAAGGTTCGAAATCAAGGTTTTGTTCGGGTGCGTGTGGATGGACAATTTTTTGAAGTGGATCGTTTTTCGAAGGAAACCGAGGACGTTGTGACGATGGAACGATGGGATAAGAATCGTCATCACAACATCGAAGTTGTCGTGGATCGTTTGCCTGTTGATCCGAAATTCCGAGTCCGAATCACTGATTCGGTAGAAACAGCCTTAAAATGGGGACAAGGCGTTCTTGTAGCATTGACACGAATTGGTCCTGATACAAAAACCAATCGGCAATCTTCGCCGACGATGGAGGAAGAGACTTGGACTGAAACACTTTACAGCACGATGAACGCTTGTATGAAGTGTGGAATCAGTCTCGGAGAGTTCACACCTCGCCATTTTTCATTTAATAGTCCTTATGGTGCTTGTCCAACCTGTCATGGGATTGGGCAAGAGATGGTGTTTGATCCAGATCTTGTGGTTCCCGATCCCGATAAGAGCATCGAGCAAGGTGCGATCGTCTCATGGCGTCGAGGGGGACGGCGGCTCATCGTGTATTATAAGATGTTGTTACGTAATGTATGTGCGCATCTGAAAATCAACATGAACATGCCTTGGAAAGACCTACCCAAGACTAAACGAGAAACTGTTCTTTATGGTGCAGGTGATGAAAAAGTTACATTTCGAATGTTCCGGAACGGTAAGCCGCACATTCTCGTCAAATCATTTGAGGGGGTGATTCCTCAACTTCAGCGGTTATTTGCTGAAACGACCAGTGAGTTTACGCGGAAACGGTTGCGCGGTTACCAAACATTTCAACATTGTGCGGTATGTGGAGGGGCACGCCTAAGAAAAGAGAGTCTGGCCGTAATGCTCCAAGGCAAGTCTATTATTGATATCACACGATTTTCAGTGACCGAGGCACTTCGTTTTTTTGACTTACTAACGTTGACTTCCCAGCAGCAAACGATTGGACAACAAGCTTTGCAAGAAGTGCGTTCCCGTCTCGGCTTTTTAGCGCAGGTGGGGCTTGGGTATCTGACACTCGACCGCGAGAGTGGCACGCTTTCAGGGGGTGAAGCCCAGCGCATCAAATTGACGACACAAATTGGGTCCAAACTTTCAGGGGTCATTTATGTCTTAGATGAACCGAGTATTGGATTGCATTCGAGAGATCATCAACAGTTATTAGGAACACTCTTCCAATTGAGAGATCTGGGCAATACTGTGATTGTGGTGGAGCATGATGAAGAGACGATTCGTGCAGCTGATCATATCGTGGATTTGGGACCGGGGGCTGGAGTGTTAGGGGGAGAAGTGGTTGCTGAAGGTACGGTGACAAAAATCGAGGCATCACCTCATTCATTAACAGGACGATATCTGCGGGGAGAACTGAGGATTCAACCTCCATCCCGATGTGTGGTTCCTCAAGACAAATGGTTGCGAGTGATTGGGGCTCGTGAGAATAATCTCAAAAATATTACTGTGGAAATTCCGATGGGTCTTTTCACGTGTGTGACTGGTGTTAGCGGTTCCGGGAAAAGTACACTTGTCGACGATATTCTTCGGCGTGCACTTCAACGCAAATGGTACGGTTCTAAGGAAAAACCGGGAAAACACGAACGAATTGAAGGGATAGATGATCTCGATAAACTTGTTGTGATTGATCAATCTCCTATTGGACGAACGCCGCGTTCTAATCCCGTAAGGTCCCCGGGTTTTTTTGCCGTATTCGAGAACTGTTTGCGAGCACGCCGGCTTCCAAAGTGCGAGGTTATGGGCCGGGACGTTATAGTTTCAATGTTAAAGGTGGCCGATGCGAGAAATGTGGAGGTGACGGGATCTTAAAGATCGAAATGCATTTTCTGCCCGCCGTTTATGTGGAATGCGAAACTTGTCGTGGACAGCGTTACAATCAGGAAACCCTCGAGATTCTCTATAAAGGAAAAAATATCGCGGAGGTGTTGAATATGACCGTTGATGAAGCGGAGGAATTTTTCCGTGGGATTCCGGCGATTAAAGATTCGCTGAGTGTGCTTGCCCAAGTGGGATTAGGTTATCTGAAGTTGGGACAACAAGCGACAACATTTTCAGGCGGTGAAGCCCAACGCATAAAGCTCGCGGCAGAATTAGCCCGCAAAGCTACGGGGCGAACTCTTTATATTTTGGACGAGCCCACAACAGGCCTTCACTTTGCAGATATTGAAAAGTTGTTAGAAGTGCTCTTTCGCTTGCGATCCAGTGGAAATACCGTGCTTGTGATTGAGCACAATCTCGATGTCATCCAATGTGCAGATTGGGTGATTGACCTTGGACCAGAGGGAGGGGAGGATGGAGGGTGGGTAGTGGCGGTAGGGACCCCGGAATCGGTGGCGCGAGGCCAGGAATTTCATACGGGACGATCCTTGGCCAGGAAGATGCAAAACGTGGAGCGGGGAACGGGGAATAAGGAACGTGAAATGCAGAACCGGAAACCGGAAACCAGAAACCAGAAACTTTTCTATGTTGCGCGTTCCATGTTTTTCATGGTTTTGCTGATGGCCTGTTTCGTATCGTTTGCTTTCGCTGAAACCACCAAGGAAGAACGGCGACTCTTTGCCTTTGGTCAAAAGGCGATGGAAGATCATCTCTACGAGTTGGCAGAAACACGGTTCCAGGATCTTCTCGCACAGTTTCCGGAGAGTGAATTTCGTCAGGAAGCAGTGTGGCTATTGGCTCAGTCGCGTTTTAATCAGGGGCATTGGAAAGAAGCGATGGAGTTGCTTGAATCGCGATTACCAACGACTCCACTGGATTGGCAAGACCGCTATCTTTTTTTGATGGGTGAAGCACAATTGAAAGGCGGAATGAACGAAACCGCATTTCAAACATACCAAGATCTGATCACTCGTTTTCCGAAGAGCGTTTATGTTTCCGATGCCAAGTATGGAATGGCACGGGCATTACTCCAGCAGCAGAAATTTGAAGCTGCTCAGGAAATGTTACACGCACTTCAAAAAGAAGGCCGAAAGGAACTTGCCGCAAAAGCCAGTCTTTCATTGGGGATCTCATTCTTTCTGCAAAAGAAATACGACCAAGCTTCTGAGTTGTTCACTCGCCTTTCGAAAGAGGAAATTGGGAATGTGATCGGTGCCCAAGCTCTTTATGCGCTTGGGGAAATGGATCTTGGACGCAAACAGATCAATGCCGCCCGGGCGCGATTCGAAACTTTAGCCAAATCGGATCGCCCGGAAGCGCAAAGCGTAACGCCATTGGCTTTTTTCCGTTTGGGTGAGATCGATGCAGCAGCAGGGAATGGGGCTATGGCGGCGGGCAATTACGAACAAGCCTTTCGGAGGAGCGATGATCCTTTATTACGTCTCAAGTGTGTCGATGCATTGGTGGAGACTTATCGCAGGCTCAATAAAATCGAGGCGCTGGTCGAGAAGCTCACGGATTGGGCGGACGAAAATTCTGAGACACGGCTTGGTGAAGAGTTGCTTCTTAGAGTTTGTACCTTATGGCAAGAGAATGGGAAAGAAGATCAGGCCATTCAGGCCTTTCAAAATTTTATTGAAAAATATCCCGATGGTCCTTTGAATAACCGTGCCCATTTTCAGCTCGGCTGGGTGTTTCTCAACGATAAGAAGTACGACTCTGCGGCCTCTGAGTTTCAGAAAGCTGTAGAGCGGTCACGAGATCCTCAGCTTCAAGCAGATGCGTGGTTGAAGATCGGGGATTTGAACTTTGAACGTCATCAATTTGCGACGGCTGCTTCAGCTTATTTAAAGTCGACTCAAATCAAAGGTGCCGACACTCCCAAGATCGAGCAAGCTCTTTATCAGGCAGCCAACTCCAACTTCAAAGCGGGGAATCTTCCTGAAGTTTTTAAACTTCATACTCTTTATCAGGCCCAGTATGCTGAAGGAAAGTTGGCCCCAGAATTCTTACTCCTTGTGGCCGAGGCTTACCGTAAAGCAGGCGAGCGACAAAAAGTTGCCGATACTTACAAGATGCTGGTCAACAAATATTCGAGTTTATCCCAAGGGATGAAAGGGTGGGTGTATTACGCAGAATCTCTTTATGCAACAGATCAGTTCAAGGAGAGCATTCAGGTGGTAGACCAGTTTGTGCAAAAATATCCCGACCACGAATGGGTTCCACGTGCCCTTTTGATCAAGGCCTATTCATTAGATAAGTTAGAACAAATAGATCAGGCCGCAGCTAGCTTTCAATCTTTAGTGAAGAACTATTCTCAGAGCTTAGCCGCGATTGAAGCGCAATTTTGGTTGGGTCTCTATTTTGATCGCCAAAAAAATTTCGCCAAAGCCCAGGAACAATTCGAGTTGCTGCGGAAAAAAGCGCCCACTCATCCCCTTGCGACGGAAGCGACATATTTTGCTGCACGAGCTGCTGATCGTCTTGGACAAAATAAAGAAGATGCTCCTCGTCTCATCAATGCGCTTGTAAAAGAATATCCCGATTCACCCTGGGTGTTTGATGCCTATTTTCTCTATGGAGATATCCTAACAAAACAACGGGAATTCGATGCTGCCCTTCGAATTTTTAATGATCTGATCGCTCGTTATCATCCCGCAAAATTTCCTCAGTTTACGGAAAGATTACTCGAAGTTCAGGGGCGTCGTGGAGAATGTCTGCGGCAATTGAAACATTACGATGAGGCAACGGCTGCATTCAAAACAATCTTAAATGCTCCGAGAGTCGATACAGCAACCCATAACCAAGCTTACGTCGAACTTGGAAAAACCTTTGAGGAGACGGGAGATCTGAAACGCGCTTTAGAAAATTATCTCGCACCTCTTTATGAGAGGAATCCACGAGCAATATTGCCCGAGGAACGCGATTTTTTTTGGGTGTGTAAAGGGAGTTTAGAGGCGATCGACCTTCTCGAAGGACAAAGAGATTCGAAGGGAGCGGCTCGTGTACTGAAGCGTCTGATGGAAACCAATTTGCCCTGTCGTCAGGAAGCTGAGGAAAGGCTAAAAACTTTCCAGGTCGAACATGCGGATGCGAATTAAACTGTTGAAAGCTGAACAACTTTCAGCATTCAACTTTCTTTAAAATGCTAAACTCTTTTGAATTGCCAAACACATCCATCTCTATGGTTACGGGTGGAGCAGGATTTTTAGGATCTCATCTTTGTGATCGTCTCCTAGCAGAAGGTCATCATGTGGTCGCGCTCGACAATCTCATTACTGGCAACATGGAAAATATCGTTCACTTGGCTGGGCATGAACGATTTCGTTTTATCAAACAAGATGTTACGGAATATCTCTTTTATCCTGATCGAGTTGATTTTGTGTTTCATTTTGCTTCTCCTGCCAGCCCTATTGATTATCTGGAATTTCCCATTCCGACTTTAAAAGTGGGAGCTTTAGGCACGCACAAAACATTAGGATTGGCACGTGCTAAAAAAGCTCGTTTTATTTTGGCTTCTACCTCCGAAGTTTATGGCGATCCACTCGTTCACCCTCAACATGAAGACTATTGGGGGAACGTCAACCCCATTGGTCCACGTGGAGTGTATGATGAAGCTAAGCGTTTTGCAGAAGCGATCACGTTTGCCTATCATCGTTACCATGGTATGGACACTAAAATTGTTCGAATCTTCAATACCTACGGTCCTCGAATGCGATTGAACGATGGACGTGTTGTTCCTGCCTTTATCAGTCAGGCTTTACGAGATGAACCTCTCACGGTATTTGGAGATGGTCTACAAACACGGAGTTTCTGTTATGTGAGTGACTTGATCGATGGGATCTATCGTTTGGCTGTTTCTCAAGAACATGGCCCTATGAATATGGGGAACCCCACGGAATTGACGATAAAACAATTTGCAGAAGTTATTTTGCAAAGGACAGGTACTCGCAGTAAAATTGTCCATAAACCGTTGCCTGTGGATGATCCCAAACAACGACAGCCGGACATTTCTCGAGCCAAAATGCTTTTGGGATGGGAGCCTAAGGTCAAACTTGAAGAAGGTTTAAAAAAGACCATCGTCTATTTCCGAGGAAGAATAGGTTCGACAAACCATTCCTAAAATTCTTATTTGGGATGTTTATGAAACGCCGCCTTTTTGTGGTTTTGGGATGTGGATTGTTCGTGGGCAGTCTCTTTCTTAGTTTATGGGCTCATGCATTATCCGCTGCGGGTGAGGACAAAGAAAAGGATGCTGCCTACAAAAATATCGAGCTCATGACTCGAGTGATGGAGATCATCCGCAAAGATTATGTCGACGGCGAAAAACTCACCTACAAAGACCTTACGTACGGTGCACTCAAGGGAATGTTGAATGCTCTCGATCCTCATAGTCAGTTTATGGAGCCATCCGCTTTTGAGGAGATGAAGCAAGAAACAGGAGGGCAGTTTGGCGGGATTGGCGTCCAGATCGGTCTTAAAGATGGCATCATTACCGTGATTACGCCTATGGAAGACACGCCTGGTTTCAAAGCCGGCCTTATTCCAGGCGACAAAATTATCCGTATTGAAGGGAAATCCACCGAAAAAATGTCGCTTACTGACGCAGTAAAACAATTGCGCGGTACACCGGGGACCAAAGTTACCATCACGATTCTGCGTCCAAAATCTCGTGAAGTGAAGGATCTCACCATGGTGCGCGCCATGATCAAAGAAGAAAGGGTGAAGGAGGC
>OBEQ010496676.1_pt1 | contig 17549 bp, 13 predicted proteins | sample 1670901 | NCBI WGS metagenome assembly OBEQ01 (sample SAMEA104232315, study PRJEB22302) | groundwater metagenome | biome: forest; feature: aquifer; material: groundwater | place: USA | collected 2011-08-07 | depth 5.4 m
CTTGTCAGCACGACAAATGGCACCACACGAAACACCCAAGAGCTGTGCTTGGTGACGGTCATCTCTTTTCGACACAACGTCGCAAGCGCCCAGTACGGCTGGAACACGGAGGCGCCGCGCCGATTCTGAAAGCGCGCTTTGCACGTGCGGATGAGACCGATTAAAAGCGGCGCGAACGTAAACACCAGAGCGGACTGGATCAGGAAAAAAAGGAGCGTCTTCATACGGCGATGAGAAGGGTTGCCACCAGCGTCACGACGATCAGCAACAGATAAAATTGGATGATCCCGTTTTGCAGACGACGAACCCTGGTCGCGATCCACAAAATAACGGCGGAGAGAGAACGATACACCCAGACTTCCCACAATGAGCGCGTGCCCCCAATAAGATGACGCTTCAGGATCCAAGGATTGTTGACGCTCACACGTTCAGTCTGCATGGTTTTATGCGCGAGGAGAAGCGAACGAAAAAAGAAACGGATCGGCGCCGCAAAACCCGTAGCCGTATATTCCATGCGCGCCGTGAGCGGTTGACCGCAGTCCCACGTATCGGTGAGACGCACGTCTTGCCTCGTGAATGCGCGCCGCAACATCCATATCAAGACACCGACGACGATCATGACCAGAAATATCTGCGCTGGACGTACTTCGGGAGGAACTGCAAAAGATAACGAACCAGACAGACCGCTCATCGCTTCGGTTACAGGAGCGGCAAACACCCCAAGCGCAAGGGAGAGCAACGCGCAGGCGCCGATGGGCCCGACGAACGTGAAGGGTAACGGCTTCACCTGCTCGGCGTGCGAACTCCGTGGCTTGCTCAAAAAGATCGTGGCAAAGGTTTTTGCAAACGTGAAAATCGCCAAGCCCCCGATGAGCGCGATGAAAGAAATCGCCAGCCCAAGCAAAAACGTCATCAAATGATTGTTCCCCATCATTCCTGTTGCCAGCTGTTGAAAGGAAATCAGTTCGGCGTAGAAGGTTCCGAATGGAGGAAGCGCAGAGGCGGCAAACACGAGACCTAAAAAGAAAAACGAGAAGACGGGCCAAGGCTTGGCCAATCCGCCGAGCGCATCCAGATCACGCGTGTGCGTTTCCGAGATGATGGAGCCCGCGGATAAAAACAATCCGGTCTTGAAAAGCGTATGGTTGGCGGCGTGGAACAAGGCGGCGATCACGAACGCCTCTGAAGGCAAGCCCAAAGCACGGAAGAGCAGAGCAAAACCCACGGCGGAAAAAATCAATCCCATGTTTTCAATGCTGCTCCAAGCCAAGAGACGTTTGAGATCCGTTTCAACAGAGGCGTAGAGCACGCCGAACAAGGCGGACAAAAATCCAAAGGCAATCACCACAATGGCCCAAGACCAGGGAATCGTTGGAAAAACGAAAAAGGCAACGCGGAGGAAACCGTAGAGCGCGACCTTGAGCATCACGCCGGACATGAGCGCAGAACTGTGGCTTGGGGCTTGCGGATGCGCGTGCGGCAACCAGAGATGCAAGGGAACCAACCCGGCTTTGGATCCGAACCCCGCGAAAAAAAGAAAGAACGCCAGGCCGAGCGTCTGGATGGGCAACGTGGAAGCGTGATCCGCAAGCGTAGCAAATGAAGCGGTCACATCTCCGCCGGCGAGCAAAAGAAACGCGGCGAGAAGACAGGACACGCCAAGATGCGTCATCACAAAATACCAAAAGCCTGCCTTGATCGAAGCGGGTTCATGATCTGCGATCACGAGAAAGTACGCAGCGACAGACATGATCTCCCAGGACAACAAAAACACAAAAACACTCGAGGCCAAAACCGTCGCCTGCATCCCAAAAAGAAACAGCCCGGACACGAAATTCAAAACCGGCAAAGAGTAGACCGTGCGATAACGTGGCAGATAGCCGATGGCATACACCGAAGCCATCAACGTTCCAACATGAATCAAAATAAGAAAAAAGGCGGACCAGCCATCAATCAAAAGAAAAAGAAGCGCGCCTATGCCACCGATGATGGCAGAAAAAATAAAGAGGATTTGTACAAAGGCATTGCCTCCGTGACGGTTGGAGACAAAGAGTCCCAGACAGCCAGCCACGAGCGGGCCGAGCAAACCAACAAGAATGAAAACGTCCATACACTTAAGGGCGTGCGGCCTGGATCGCTTGTAAAATTCCACGCAACATCTGAACAGGCGATGGCGGATCACCCGGAATCTTGAGATCCACCGGGATCACCTGATCCACCGCGCCCACCACCGCATACGAACCGTTCCAGATTCCGCCGGTGCAGGCGCCGTCACCCAGAGCGATCACGATCCGAGGTTCGGGCATCATTTCATACGCTGTTTTTAATGCGTGCTCCATGTTGCGCGTCACCGGTCCGGACACGGTCAGCACATCCGCATGTCGAGGAGATGCTACAAAACCGATCCCAAAACGTTCGATATCGTAATACGCATTTCCGAGAGCGGTCAGTTCATACTCTTCGGCATTGGTCGAACCGGCATCCACATGACGAATCCGCAAAGAACGGCCTCCATACAGCGTTTGGATGGCGCTCCGAAGTTGTGCCCCAAGCTGCCCCAAGGGTTCTCCTTGGAGGATCATCTGATCTAATCGAATCGGCTCGGTAACCGATCTGACTGAAAAAATCTGGCGTAGCAAGCTCCACATAAAACCATGAAATCGGTGCTACTATATCCCTCTCCGAAAAAAAGTCTATATCTCAATTTTCTTCACTTTGGATTCTTCGGTGTAAGCTTCAAAGCGATCGTTGATCTCGAGTTTGATTTTACCGCGGAAGCTTAAGCCGCACTCTTGTCCGGCGGAAACTTCTTTGACCGGCGACTTGCCAGATTGAAGGGATTCGATCACGCCTTCGCCGATCGGATCCTGTCCTCTCCATACGCGCACCTTGCAACCCGCTTGCAACTTCCCTTCTTTGACGCGCACACCCACGATCATCTTGCCGGACTCGGTCCGGAAAATCGCGACGACCTCGGCTTGACCGAGCGGCGTCACCGTCACTTCCTGCGGCAACAGTCCGTTCAACCGTTGCACCACGTCGTCGAACAAATCGTAAATCACTTTCGAGATTTTCACTTCGACATTTTTATCGCGCGCCATGGTCTCGACGGCTGTGGGAAGCATCACACTAAATCCGTAGACGACCGAGGGCGGCGAGGTGGCCGCGCGCTCGATATCCGCATCCGTAAGATTGCCCAGCCCTTTTTGAATCACCTGCACTGCCACCTGTTCGTGATGGACCTTTTCCAGCATCCCAAGAATCGCCTCCAGCGAACCGAGCACATCCGTTTTCAACACCACGTTCAAGGTAATCTTTTTTGCGACCTCCTCGCCCTGCGGCGGCACCGCCTGCGTTGCCGTGAACGTTTCCGTAGCCTGACGAGAAATTTTCGGTTTCACCGGACTCAACTCTTTCGGATTCGCGGGAACTTCCAAAATATCACCCACCGCGGGCGCGACCTTCAGTCCCAAAATCTTAACCGGCATTCCTGGCGGCGCCGCATCCACCTGTGCGCCAGTCCAATCGCGCATCGCGCGCACGCGACCGTAGGCCGATGATCCAATCGCCATCCAATCATTGCGATGCAAGGTCCCGTTCTGAATGATCACCGTGGCGACTGGACCTTCTCCTTTATGGACATGCGCCTCGATCACGGTTCCGGCAGCGCGCGCGCCTGGACTTGCCATAATGTGCGCTTTTTCCATCTCTGCCATGAGCAGCACGATATCCAAAAGATCATCAACCCCTTGTCCGGTCTTCGCAGAAATTTTTGCCATGGGTACGGTGCCGCCCCAAGGTTCAACCGTGACACCGATATCTGCCAACTGTCCCATCACGCGATTGGGATCCGCATCCTCCTTGTCAATTTTATTCAAAGCCACCACAAACGGAAGCTTGGCCGCGCGAATAATATCCACCGCTTCCTTTGTCTGCGGCTGCACGCCATCATCTCCGGCGACGACGAGAATCGCGATGTCCGCGACTTTGGCGCCGCGCGAGCGCATCACCGTAAACGCCTCGTGACCGGGGGTATCAATAAACGTGAGACGCGAGCCATTGCGATCTACTTGATAGGCACCGATCTGCTGCGTAATCCCGCCAGACTCGCCAGCCACGACATTGGTTTTGCGAATCGCATCCAAAGTCTTGGTCTTTCCGTGATCCACATGCCCCATAACCACGACCACTGGCGGACGCGGCCGCAAATCCGCTGACACCTCCTGATCCATAATCTCCTTCATGCGCCCTTCTGCCTGAATGGTGGCTATCTCCTCGCTTTGATTGACCACTTGCGGATGCGATTTGAATCCCAACTCTTCGGCAATGATCGCCGCGGTCGTGTAATCAATCCGTTCGTTCTGCGAAGCCAGAATCCCCGCGCGCATCAACTGCTGGATCACGCGCGTAACCGGAAGACCAAGTAAACCGGCAAAATCGCGTACCGCAAGCACCGCTGGCAACGCCACATCCGTCTTCACGCCATTCCCCTGCGACGGCAACGCGCTCTGGCGCACCAGCTGATCGCGCAACCGATCGCGGCGCGCTTGCTCCAGCCATTTGCGATAGATCTGATCTGCTACGCGATCATCCACCTTGATAGCACGCGCGCCCACATCAAAGCCGAGCTCCGGCAATTTAGCCAGGAGCTCTTGGGGCGTCACGCGTAAACGACGAGCAAGCTCCGTAACATTCATGTGCTTCACTCTAGGCTTTTTTGAGTGATGCGTCAATCGTGGCGCCCGAGTCCATGCCGTGCGCCCCTACGTATTTTTTGCTATCGTGCGTTCATCCTCACATGGACGAACTTCTCTTGATCGACAAACCCGCAGGCATGACCTCGCATGATGTGGTGGATGTCGTGCGCCGGATGAAAAACACGCGCGCCGTCGGGCATGCTGGGACGCTGGATCCGTTTGCGACGGGCTTGCTGATCCTTGGCGTTGGCAAAGCGACCAAACAACTCACCGCGCTGGTCGGGTTGGATAAGATGTATGAGGCGACGCTTAGGCTCGGAGCAACGAGTACGACGTTTGATACGGAAGGGGAAATTAGGTCAGAGGTCAGAGGTCAGAGGCCAGAGGGGGTAAAAAGAGAAGAAATCGAACGCGTGCTGGATCTCTTTCGCGGCGGGTATGATCAAAAGGCGCCTTTGTTCTCGGCGAAAAAACGCGGCGGGAAAAAACTGTATGAGCTGGCGCGTGCCGGAAAAGCGACAGAAGACATGCGCCCCATCAAACACGTGACGATTCACGAGCTCACTGTCATGGCGTATACTTTCCCAGAATTGAAAATTCGTGTGACCTGTTCTTCCGGCACGTACATCCGATCGCTCGCAGACGACATCGGCCACGCGCTCGGGATCGGCGCGTATCTTTCCGCCTTGCGTCGCACCGCCGTCGGTGATTGGCGTGTCGAGGATGCGAAGTCTCTCGAGGCGGAATCCTTCGACAAGCTCAGGATATAATATTGCTATGAAGTTGCTCATCTCTGACATTGATGGAACCCTTATCCCGTTTGGCGTGAACGAAATGGCGCCGGAAATGATCGCGTTTGCCAAAAGCTTGCCTGCGCGCGGCGTGCGCATGACGTTTGCGACCGGTAAACCCTTTGACCGCGCGCTGCCGATCGCGATGGCGCTCGACATCACCACGCCCCTCATCTGCGCCAACGGCGCGCTGATCAGAGATCCCCTCACGCACGCGACGCTGTTCCGCTGTCCCCTCTCATCTGATCTTACCGAGGACATCCTGCGGGTCTGCGATGATCCACGCTATCAATGTTATTTTGAATTAAACGACGGGCTCTTCTATCTTGAAAATGACGCGATCCCGGCACACGCCTGGCGCCACGCACGACCAGGATGGAAAATTCCGACGCCCCACCGCAAAGGCGAACCCGTCGCAAAGAGACTCGGCGATACCCCGCACAAAATCGCGATCAGCGTTGCGCCACAGGATCTCGACGCGCTCGAAGAAAACCTCCGCACTCGCTTTGGCCACACGGCAAACATCTTCAGCCCCAAACCAGACGTCGTGGACATCACGAGCATCGAGGTCGACAAAGGCACGGCCGCGGTCTGGCTCGCAAATCATCTCCAAATAGATCGGCGCGATGTCATCGCCATCGGCGACGAGTTGAACGACCTGTCCCTTTTCCAAGCCGCGGGGATGTCGATCGCCATGCCAGACGCTCCTCCAGCACTCAAAGCCGTTGCTACGCATGTCCTCAATCAAACCCACAGCATCCCTGACCAACTCGATCAAATTCTCCCCATTGCCTGAGCGGGGTTCGACGAAGTCAGGCCTGGACACCTCCCCCATTCGCTGATATCCTTTCGCCACCGACGCTTTAACCTTTATCATGACGTTCCGGTTGAGTCAGAACGCTCTCGTGTCGGTCTTCTCTGCTTTTTCTTTCATCGTTATTGAAGATCGGTTTCTTGAGAAACAAAGAACAAAAGACGAAAGACTCGCTTTTCGCGAGAGCGTGATGCCTCCCCACCGACGTTGCATCGTGTATGGAATATGTGTGGACAGCCATAGCCCTTCTCCTTGGTATTCTTGGAGGTGCGTGGATCGGACAGGCTCTCAAAAAATCGAAACAGAAAACGGATTTGAGTGAGGCGGAAAAAAAGGCCGCAGCTTTGATGGCCAAGGCCGAAGCCGACGTCAAAACCGCTGAAGGAAAACAAGAAGAGATTCTCCAAAAAGCCAAGGAGAAAGCGATTAAAATTTTAGAAGAGGCGCGTCTGGAAGAAAAGCGCGCGCTCGAACAGATTCGCGTTCAGCAATTGCAGCTTGGCGAGCAGGAGAATCAATTTGGAAAAAGGCTGCTCGAAATCGATGAGACCAAAGCCCTGATCGAAAAAGCCAAAACAGAAGTGACTGCTGCCCAAGGACAGCTGGAAGCGTTGAAGCAGGAAGAGATCGTGCGCTTGCAGCACCTGGCAGAACTCACGAAGGAGCAGGCGCTAGAACGATTGCTCGCGTCCGTGGAACAAGATCATCAAGACACGTTATTGAGCCGCATGCGCAAGTTGGACGAGATGGAGGCTGACGAGATTGATCGCAAATCGAAAAATATTTTAGCCGTGGCGATTCAACGCCAGGCCTCTTCGCACGTCGCAGAAACCACGACAACCTATGTCGAGCTGCCCACGGAAGAAATGAAGGGGCGCATCATCGGACGCGAAGGACGTAACATCAAAGCGATCGAACTCCTGACCGGCTGCGAACTCATCATCGATGACACGCCCGGCATGGTAACGATCTCCGGCTTCTCCCCCATTCGCCGCCACGTGGCCAAACGCGCGCTCGACAAATTGATTGCTGACGGACGCATCCATCCCGGACGCATCGAAGAATCCATTGACGAGGCCAAACGCGAACTGGCACTGGACATTAAAAAGGCTGGCGAAGACGCGCTGTTTCAACTCGGCATTTCCATGGCTGGCATTGATCCCAAGCTGATCCAGATCCTGGGACGCTTGAAGTATCGCACGAGCTACGGTCAAAACGCCCTGATGCATTCCATGGAAGTTGCCAACCTCTCTGCGTTGCTCGGCGAAGAGCTGCACGCGAATGTGCTGGTGTGCAAAAAAGGCGGGCTGTTCCATGACATTGGCAAGGCCGTGGACCACGACATGCAGGGCAGCCATCCGGAGCTCGGTTATCAGATCATGAAAAAGTTCGGGTTCCCAGAAGAGATCTGCTACCAATCCATCGGCCATCACGAGGACAAACCCAAGACCCTCGAGGCGGTGATCGTCAAAGCCGCAGACGCGATTTCCGGCGCACGGCCAGGCGCGCGCAAAGACTCGCTCGAGTTTTACGTGAAGCGCTTGGAAGAATTGGAAGGCGCGGCAACATCATTTGAAGGCGTGGACAAGGCTTACGCGATTCAAGCCGGCCGCGAGATTCGCGTGTTCGTGAATCCCAAAGCCATGGATGATTTTGGCGCCACCAAGCTTGCGCGTGACATTGCCAACAAGATCGAATCCGAACTGAAATATCCCGGTGAGGTGCGCGTGACGTTGATCCGCGAGACACGCGTGATCGAATACGCGAGATAAATCCCTAAGAAGCTAAAAAGCTGATCCCCAAGCACGACGCCCGCCAACGAGGAATCGAAGGCGGGCTTTTTGGGTCAGAGTACTCGGCGTGTTTCAGCCGAGGAGTTTGTAGTACCAGCCGTAAGGACGACTCGAGAGATGCGCCGGCAGAAAGCGCGCCAGCGGGCCCAGCAGATCCCGAGGGATGATCTCGATGAGCGCGATCTCTTCTCCCACGGATGTCTCGGGCATCTTGGCGCGGGGCCGGAAGGCGCGGATGGCGTCGCCGAATTCGATCACCGACGGAATGCGGTAGTTCTCCGCTTGCGCCAGGCGATCGATCTCCGCGGAGAACGCCGCCTTCGGATTGAAGGCGATCGGCCAGCCCACGCGCGTCAGCATCGGGAGATCGCTCGCGCTATCGCCGATAGCGACGGAACGCGAGAGGTCGATGTCGTGTTCTTTCACGAGCCGTTCGATCACCGAACCTTTTTCGACGTCGGTACGGCGGACGAACACTCCGGTCTCGGAATGGAACTCGACGTGATGTCCGATGGCATGGTGCACGCCGAGATGCCGCCCCACCTGTTCGACTGCCGGACCCGGGGAATGGCTGATCACGAAGGTGAGATAGCCCTCGATACGAGCCGCCTGGAGCAAGGCCCACGAGAAGGCGAACCGGATCTCATGATGCACGCTTCCGACCTCAGCGGCGAGGGCATGGAACCCATCGCGATCGAGAACGAGGCTATGGAGAGCCTCGGTCGTAGTGTTCACGACACGATCGTGATAGTCGTGGGCAGAACCTGCGTGACGCTGCCACGCATGTCGAGCCGCAGCGATGCTCGTCTGCTCACGTTCCCCGATCAGCCCCATTCGACACATGGCCTCGTAAAAGGCCACGCCGAGAGAGCCGTAAGTGAGCGTCTCATCGAGATCCGCAAACAAGGCCGGTACCTGACTCATCCGTCACCTCTTCTTTCGCGTCACGATCATCGCTCATCCGGATCAAACCCGCAAGATATTGCGAAGATTCGCCGAAAAGGCTATGCTGTTCAGGTATTATTCATTTTATCCCCAATCGGGGATGCGATCGTCCATTTATGCAAACCATCAACAAGGCCGAACTCATCAATCAAATTGCGGAAAAAGTAGGCGTCAGCAAGAAACAGGCCGAGGATATGCTTGAGGCCGTGATCAGCATTGTGACGAATACGTTAAAAGAGGGAGGCGAGGTCACGATCGCAGGATTTGGGGCTTTTATGGCTAAGACACGGGCTGCGCGCATGGGAGTCAACCCGCAATCCCCCACGCAGAAAATCCAAATCCCAGCCGTGACAGTCCCGAAGTTCAAGGCTGGCAAAGGATTAAAGGATGCCCTCAAACACACCGGCGGCGCAGCCCAAGCCGCACCTGTGGCCACCACATAGAAACCAACATCACAAAAAGAACGGGCGTTCCCGTTCTTTTTCTTTTCAGGTCTTTTCCGATGGCGATCGCCTGGGTTGAAGCTGCCCAGGCATCTTGCCTCCATACTCTTTTCGCATGGTCTTTATGTTGGCTCTATAACTTAAAAGCGCAGACTCGATTTCATCAATGGGACTTTTTATCACGTTGGGGCCCTCATCTCGTCCTACGGAATTGGGAAAAAGGATTATTCGCCCATGCGGAGATGTTTCTGTTAAGCCGCCTTCGACCGTATGTCTCCAAGGAACGCGCATACGCATAGAAATATCGATTCCTTTGCGCTTGACTTCATGGATCCACTTCAGCGCACGCCCTGAGGCATCACGTTCAAGCATTTTTCTTAAAAATGCTTCTATGGGCTTTATAGCTATCAACATCTCCTGTGCATCTTTGGTGGCTTCCTCCATATGCGCCATCGATGTTGCTATCGCCTTCTTAAGATCCTCAAGTCTCGTATCCACGTCTTCCACCGTGCGACCGCCGGCGAATTCCTCTTGCCCCTTCTCTACGCGCATATTGGGATCAAAAAGCAGAATTTCGCCGTAACGATCGAATGATACCCGCAACCCTTTGGCGCCTGATTCGAGCCTACCAATACTGATGGGTTGATTTAAAAGATATTGGAAAGGATTCCTGTGCGGGTCGCACAATCTTCGACTCATGATGACTCCTCGTGTTTTGAGGTCGGCGAGATATTCTTGTTCCAGCTCTCTCAACTGATCTGGTCTTGAAGATTTTTGCTGCCACCGATCAGAGAATTCCTGATGCAAGTCAAAGAGTTCTGGCAAAGAAATGGCATTCCCGATCAATGTTTTGATGACATCTTCCACCTCTGCCTCTTCCTCATCCATAAGCTCTACCCGTTCGCCTTCCAACTCTTGTACTTCCGCGAGATGAGATTGAAGGATACCGCTTTCGTGTTTGCTTATTGCATCAATCCGATCTATCGCTTCGATCATGGCGTCGGTGAGCTGATAGGGGAGATCTGGCAACGCTTGAGGAACTTTTTTGAGAGGTCCGAACTGTTTCACGGGACCAATACCCCTCCTCGAAACATAGTTCGGTATGAGACCCATGACTTTTTTGAATTCTTCATCTTCTTCTTGAGCTACGTGACCGAGTTCATGAAGGAGAATAAACAAGTCTACCGTCGATTCGAGCGGAGGAACGAGCACATAGGGTTCCGCATCATCCGGCTTCACATACATGTAGTTCTCTTGACGCTCCAATGGAACGTAGATGCGGACGTAAGGGATCTCTTTGAAATCCAGCAAAGAAACGCGCTCTTGTTTGGAACCACGCGGAGGAGTGAGAAAAATGTCTTCAACTTCTCGGACGTGGAGATACGTCGGTTCTCCCTGTATGGATGTTGCTATAAGCGTACCCCCTGGATGATACGCAACCTCCAAAACGCCAATCTCTTTTTCCTCAAGCCGATATTCAGACTCGCCACGACGAATTTCCGATTCCGCTTTTCTGGATTTTTTGTAACCTGTGAGCACTTTTCGTTGCAACTGATCTGGATTGACAAAATTTCCTTGTTCCATAAAAAATTTCAAAGAAACGAAGAGACACGCTCCCCCACCATCTCGACCACCTCCTCCATCTTCACCATTTTGACTTCTCCGTTCGTCCGTTCTTTCCATTCGACAGAATTCTCCTTCAGCATTTTCTCTGATACGACCAGGCGCAGCGGCACGCCGATGAGATCCGCATCCGCAAACTTTTCGCCAGCTGAAACATCGGCGCGATCATCCCACAGAATCTCTACGCGCCGAGCCTGAAGCTCGTCGTATAAATCTTGCGCGGCTTGCGTGATGCGATCCTGCACGCTCGCGTCTTTGGATTTCAACGAGACGAGATGCGCCTGAAACGGCGCGACGGACGCAGGCCAGATGATCCCGCGCTCATCGTGCGAGGCTTCGACGATCGCGCCAGCCAAGCGTGAGGGCCCAATCCCATAGCACCCCATGAACACCGGCTTTTGAGATCCATCTTCGTCCGTAAACTTCAGCTCGAACGGATCACTAAAGCGCGTCGCAAGTTTGAAGATATTGCCAACCTCGATCGCTTTCATCATGCGCACGGGTCCAGAGCCGTCCGGCGCCGGATCCCCGTCTTTCAGATCCGGAACAATCTCGCGATTCCACGCGTAATCACCCGCGCCATTCACAAAAATAATATCTTCCCCAGCTTCCGTCGGCATCTGAAATTCATGACTCACTTTGGAAAACGCTCCGCCCGACGCTTCGGTCGCGATAGCCTGAATCCCACAACGCGCAAACACCCGCTTGTACGCTTCCATCGCAACGGCATAATATGCTTCGAGATCTTCTGGCGTACGATGAAAACTGTACAGATCTTTCATGTTGAACTCACGGCCACGCAAAATTCCGCTCTTGGCGCGCGGCTCATTGCGAAACTTGTCCTGGATTTGATACACGGCCACGGGAAGATCTTTGTAAGAATGGATAAAGCGCTGCATGAGCGGGGTCACGATTTCCTCGTGCGTCCAGCCCAAACCCATCTCGCGATCACCCGCGCCCGTAAACTGAAACATCACTTCCGGCCCCGGATCTTCCCAGCGTCCGCTTTTCTTCCAAGGATCAGCCGGCAAGAGCGCAGGCATGAGAATCTCCTGCCCGCCGATGGCCTGCATCTCTTCGCGAATGATGTTTTGAATTTTTTGCAACACGCGCAAGCCAAGCGGCAGGTACGTGTAAACACCAGCCATCAACGGATCCACAAACCCCGCTTGCACCAAATACTTGGCATTGATCGAGTCCGCGTCATGCGGCGCCTGCTTGGTGGTTTTGGTGAACAAACGAGAGTAGCGCATAGATGAAGCTCATCATAACGGCCTGCCGGGGGTTCGACAAGCGGGGGCTGTAGCTTTTTAGCTTCTTAGCTTCCTAGCTTCTTAGCTTTAGATCTGACCTAAGAAGCTAGGAAGCTCTACCAGCTTTTTAGGTTGTAAATGATGGGGATAGCAGTCTCTCGGGAATGCGGACGTTGCGCATCACATCTTCGAGAGTCTCTGCCTCGCGGATCAACGTTGCTTCTGTGGCGTTCACGAGAACTTCAGCGGGCAACAAACGTCCGTTGTAGCGATAGCTCATGCCGTAGCAATACGCTCCGCAATTTTCCATCATGAGAAGATCGCCGATTTCGAGTGGCGGCAGCATAAGATCTTTACCCCAGAGATCTGTCTGTTCACAGATGGGGCCGCATAGATTCGTAGATTCACGCGGAAGATCCTCTTTGCCATCTACGCGGATACGATGAAACGCGTGATACAAAACAATGCGCGGCACGATGTTCATCCCCAGATCACTCCCCCAAATCGTGCGATACCCTTCTTTCTTGGCATGAATCCGCCCGATCAAATAGCCAGCATCGGCCACAAAATATCGCCCAGGCTCCATCACAAAACGCGGCGGACGCAAACCGTACTCCGCAATCTTTTGACGAAACATCGTGACAACGCCCTCGGCCGTGGCCTCAAGATCGAGCATCGGTTCCTCTGGACGATATGGAATCCCCAATCCCCCACCCAGATCGATAAACTCAAACTCAATTCCCAAGGCGCGATGAACCTCGCCCACAATATCCAAAAGCCGCGCCGTGATTTCGACGAAATACGCCGGATCTGTGACGCAACTGCCCGCCATCATGTGCACGCCAAAACGCTTGATGCCGGCTGCTTGCGCCTGTTGGTACGCGGATAAAACCTGCGAAGGATGTAAACCGAACTTGGCTTCCGGACCGCCGGTAATATCAAAATGGCCAACGTTGCTTTTGCCCACGCCCGGGTTCACGCGAAAGGACACGACCTCAGGCGTGCCAAAGGATAAGAGGCGCGGCAAAAGCGTAATGTCATCAAGATTGAAAATCACGCCGCTCTGCAACCCCTCACGCAAATCCGTATCGGAAAGAAAATTTCCCGAAAAGATGATCTCCTCTCCTTTCAGTCCAAGACTTTGCGCCAAACGGATCTCATTGACGCTCGCCGTATCCATCCCCGCTCCTTCCTGACGCAAGATATGTGCCACGCTCGGATTGGGGTTGGCCTTCATGGCATAATAAAATTTCACGTCCGGATACCGAGAGGCAAACGCACGATGCACGCGCCGAAAATTATCGCGAATACGCATCTCATCATACACAAACACCGGCGTGCCAAATCGCTCGGCGATCTCGCGAACCGGAATCTCGCCGATCATCAAAGGAGGAGAAGAGGAAGTCGAAGACATGTCTGAGAGTATAATACACGCATCTAAAGATAGCGACTTCTTCCCACAGACACGCAGGTATGAGAAACTTTAGAAAGTATGAGCAAAGAAGGCGGCCTTCGTCCAGATATAAAAACTCCTGAGGCTCATCATATTCTTTCGATCTTTGATTGTGATTGGCAACTACGTAAGGTGCTTCTCTCAAGTGATCCTGAAGCGGATCATCTCATGGTTCTAATAGACGAAATAAGAGAACGTTGGGGAGCTCTCTTTATTGGAAAAGAACAAGAGTTCGAAAGATTTCTTGAAAAGTTAAAGCAGATAACCTTTAGTGACAAGGAACAGCTTCTTCACATCGTTTCTGAAAAATTGAGTGCGCTTGCCCATCAACTTTTTTCTTTAGAGGAGTTGGAGAAAAGAGCCCGAAGCCCAGAATATCGAGGTGACAATAAAATATTTTTAAGTGAGATTATGGACTGCAACATCAATCAACAAGATGCCTCGCTGCTTAGGTTGCATATTAAGCCAAGTACTACCATGTCCTTAGGTGAGCAGCTAAAAGAATTACGTGCGGGCTTGAAAAAACTTGGACAAAAATTGATAAGCGACCAACGGTTCGCAAAAATAAAAACAATCACAGGCACCTCTTGGATTATGGCAAAACGCCCTATATTAGCAGAACAGTACGGTTTTCATTTAGAAGAGGAGACAGAATATGATCGTTTGCGTGGAGTACGATATGTAACCATCAATCGTGAAGATTTTTTGACCAGGTACGGAACGAAGGGATGATAGGAGATTTCCTCAACCGAGCTCGGCTTCCTCTCCCTCGTCCGCATGTGACGCAAGGCCTAGCATTTTGAGCCCCCTTTGTTCGGGTATATCGCTTCGAGATGTACCCACACGTCTTCTCGCGGGTACCCAGGGTACCCCCTTGAATGTCGCCGCTACCGGGGTTGTCGATTCCCCGCGCTGGTGCGCGACCAATGTCCGCCTCCAACTCCCGCAGGATCATGCGCTGATCCGCCTGCCACTGTGCGTCGCCGTTTCCGGAGTGGATATCGGATAGATGAAGGAGAGTCAATTCCACGCGAAGCATCGCCATGAGTTTCTAGGCACGATTCTCCGCGCAACGAACAGAAAATCCCGCCTCTCGGCGGGACGTATCTGCCCTTGCGACGGCTGGGAATCGAACCCAGGACCTTGGGCTTAAGAGGCCCCTGCTCTACCAGCTGAGCTACCGTCGCGCGCGATTTTTCGTGAAAACAATACAAGATTCGGCCTTGCTCGTCAATCAAAAATCGGCTAGAATCTCGCCACATCCTGACCCGGACTTCCCCGTTTGGATGAGATGCGCCGGGCTGGAGCGAGTAAAAACCGGAAGCGTATGTCGCATACGATGAGGATTTTTACGAGTGAAGCCCAAGCAGATCGCCAAACGGGGAAGTCCGCCGTATGCACCCCTAGCTCAGCTGGATAGAGCGCTTCCCTCCGAAGGAAGAGGTCAGACGTTCGAATCGTCTGGGGTGCAAATCAAAAACCCACCGTGCTGGTGGGCTTTTGATTTCTACGCAGCGCCTACTTCTTCTTTGCGGGAGTCACTTTCTTTGGCGCTGGAGCGCTGACTTTAAGTGTGAAGGAACTCTGTTCCATCACCTTGCCGGTCTTTTTATCCATGAGCTTGATGCGCACCATGTAATCCCCAGGAGGCGTTGTCTTTGCGATCGTGTCTTTCACCTTGTTGGTGTACGTCGCGCCTGGGCGGATAGAGGCGGTTCCCTTTGAGGAGCGCACAACCTTGCCCGAGGCATTCACCAACTCTCGCACCAAGGTCACAGCTTTCGTTACGCGAGTGGTGTTTTTGTAGCGATAGGTGAAGTTGATCGCTTGACCCTGCACCGCGGCGGCTGGAGCGCCCACAAAGCTGATGGCCGCTGATCCCGAGATGGTTGGCCCTGCCGGAGCGGCAACCGGAGCGGTCGGAGCTGAAGGTGTACCCAGGATGGCAGGGGCGCTGGGCGCGAGAGCAATCGGCACAGGGGCTGGGGCTGCTGGTGTGGTGGCAGCGGGAGCAGGGCTACTTGGCGAAGAGGAAGATCCTCCGCTGCTGCTTCCGCCAGACGACCCTCCGCCACTTCCACTGCTAGTTCCCCCTCCTCCTGTCGTGGCCGTGCCACAGCTTGCGGTCGCAAGGGTGAAGCTCTTAGCCGTAGAGGTAACATCCACAGAGTCTTGAGCATCGGTGTAGGTGCCTGTGAAGCCTCCCGTCACGCGTGACTCGAGAATCCCATTGTTTAACGTGGCAGGACAAGTTGAGACAAGGGAGACGCCTGTTGCGTTGCGGAAGATGCCTGTAGAGGCTCCTGTCTCTGTCAGGGTCACGGTCTCATCATCTCCGGTTGAGGCAGGATCACCGAGCGTCACACGGATGTTAATGGTCTCAATCGTTCCACCAAGAAGGTTTCTATTGGAGTCTTGGACCGTTAGGAAGACGTTGTTGGTACCAGCGACGTAGGAAGAGACTTCTACACCAGAGGTATCTGTGAAGAGATTGGATTCAGCATTGTGGGCAATCTTGCCATTGACCCCCTCGGTGATGGTTCCCACATTGGTGATGAGTCCATTCACCGCAAAGGTATTAGTGCCAATGGCCAAGGTTGCCCCAGAGAGAACATCGAGCGTGCCACTGGCATTGGTCGTGCCGGAAAGGGAGGCTAGAGCATTCGCAATTCTCACAGCCTTAAAGGTCAAGGCAGGGAGGGTCTGGGTGGCATTCTGACTTACGAATCTCACCGTTGAACTGCCAGCGGTAAAGGTTCCAGTATCTGTCCAGGTGCTCGAGGCCGACATGACGGAAGTGAACGCACGGATCGTGCCTGAGTTGGTGAGGGCTCCAACGGTTGTGGCACTGCCTGAGCCAAGATCCCAGGTGCCGGAATTGGTCAGAGCGCCGGAGTAGAGCTGATTGCCAGAAATAGTTCCGAGGGATCCGGCATTGGTGACAGCAGAAGCGAAGGTGAGGGTCCCGCTGGTTGAGGTCACGGTTGTGCCTGAGCCCACGTTTGAGAATCCAGTGACGGTCAAGCTATTCGATCCAAAGGTGAGGGTATGGGCTCCGCTTGAGGTCGCATTGTTACTCACGATGGTCGTGCTTGCCATGGTGATGGTGGCAGAACCCGTCTTGGTCGTGACTAGATTGTAGTAGGTGGCTCCAGAGACAGTGGCATCAGCTGTTCCTGAGAGACGGAAAGTACCTGTGCCAGCTGTGTAGGTCGCTCCGGTATTATTGGTGAACGAGGAGGTAAGATCCATGAGACCTGAGCCATTGTTGATGGTACCACCACTAAGATTTGTCACGGCGGCGGTAGAAGTGACCGTTCCCGTGTTCACGAGGATGGTCCCCCCTGTCATGTTCGTAACGGCGCCGGTTGTAGAAGCCACGCCCGTATCGATCTGAATATTACCCGCGTTGTTCAAGGCATTGATGAAGGTGATGGTTCCTGCACTCGTGCGAATAGATCCCGTCGCAGCATTGGTAGAAGAAGCGACACTGCGGAGGATGCCGCTCGTGGAAGAAACACTGCCAGAGTTCACGAAGGTGTCGGTCGAGGCATCACCGAAGGTCAGGGTACCCGTGGTTGAGGTGACGACGGTGCCAGAAGCGAGGGTGGTGTTGCCCCCAATGGTCAAATTATTCGCATTGAACTCCGTTTGATTCGCCCCCACCGTCGTAAACGTCCCACTCGCCGTAGTCGAGCTTGCGAAACTCAGGGTTGCACTACCACTCTTGTCTACGA